>Ga0129313_1000183_pt1 | contig 62984 bp, 80 predicted proteins | sample O1105metagenome_FD_94436 | JGI IMG/M metagenome (GOLD analysis project Ga0129313, IMG submission 94436) | Orangutan group fecal microbial communities from fecal samples from Wisconsin, USA - O1105 metagenome | ecosystem: Host-associated > Mammals > Digestive system > Large intestine > Fecal...
GGCAATAAAACATCAGGAATGAATACTGGAGCTGTTTCTCACAATGATTCATCAATACCAACAGATTACTTTGGTGGAGGAGATATGACTCCGATTGATGATGGTGAGGATATGCCATTTTAAAGACTTAACTTTATAGTTAGGTCTTTTTTAGTGCAAAAAAATATAAAGGAGATGAATAAATTATGGAAGGTGAAAATCAGAAAGATAAGAATATGTATGCTTTTATATTGGATGAAAACTTTGTTTCAAAAGATCGATTAAGTGTTTATATGGAAAGTAAAGATAGAGAAAAAATAATAGAACATGCTAAGAAAATGGGCCTTTCTGGAAGCAGATTAGCTAATGAAATCTTAAAAAAGTTTATAGCTGATGCTGAATCAATAGAACCAACTTAAACAATGGAAGTGGTAAGCGAAGAGAACAAGGTGTCCATTGTTTAAGGCGGTAGCTAAAAAAGTCCTTGAAGGATTTTTTTATATATAAATATTTTAATCTCTGAAGGGTGGTGATGAAGTTATGAAAAAGCCTACTAAAGTAGATAATGATTTAAAAGAATTAGCAATATCAATTTTAGCAACTAATGAAGTAAGTCACGAAGAATGGCTTAACGAACAATATCAAAAAATCGTTGTTGAAAATAGTAAACTTTTAATTCAAGGATTAAATTTAAAAAGAAAAGTAGGAAATGAGTAATTATTTTAAAATAAGGTTAAAAGGAGTAATAGATTATGGACGTTATACAACAATTAGCATCATTGGGAAATGATATAGTTACATGGATTCAAATTTTAGGGATACCAGGATCAGCTATAGCTTTTGCGATTGGAGGAATTCAGCATATATTTGGTGGATCTGAAGGGGTAAGAAAGGCTAAACCATGGTATATAGGTGCTGGAGTCGGATTAGTAGTTGTTTTAGGTGCTGGTTCTTTTGCAAGTTTCTTGCAAAATAAGATTACATTTTAATGTATCTCAAATTAGCAAACTCTTGGAAATTTGAATAATTTGTTTGAAACTGAAACTAAAATAAATTAGGAGGCTTTTTAGCCTCCTAATTTGTAATATAAGGAGGCTTTGTGGATGTGGTAAATAAGGCAAATAAAGAAATGAAACTTGCTAGTAAACTTGCAAATAAAAAATTACTATTAACTATTATTATAGCGGTATTTGTAGCAGTTACTCTTATTACTAACTTAGTAATAAACTCTGTATTAATATTAGTAAACAAGGTTAGTGGAATAACAGAAAGTTTTAATATATTACATTTATTTTTAAGATTTAGGTTATTTAGTTTTCCTATATTCTATATTATTGCTTATATCATTAGTGGTGTAGTTTTATGTAAGATAATATTTAATATTAAGGCTTCATTTAAGAGTATTGAAGAGGGTCAAAAGGGTACATGTAGATTTACTACCTTAGATGAAATAAAAGAGCAGTACAAGGCTGTTAATGAGCTAGAAAGTGATGAAGAATTAGAAAATGGTGGATATGATGGTGGTGGTGGTGTAGTTATAAGCAGATATAAGGATAAAATCTTTATAGATGATAGTCCAGTAAATAACTTGATAATAGGTACAACTAGAAGTGGTAAAGGAGAAATGTGGATATTTCCGACTATAGATGTGTATTCAAGGGCGAAAGAGAAACCTTCGGTAATATTTAATGATCCAAAAGGTGAATTAGTTGCATCCAGTATAGATCCTTATGAGAAGAGAGGTTATAGGGTTGAAGTTCTTAACTTGGTTAAACCACTTAACTCTATGTCATACAATCCACTACAACTTATTATAGATGCTTATGAGAAAAAGAACTACAGTGAAGCACAAAGTTTATGTAAGACATTAACTTACACATTATATTATAAGCCAGGTGTAAAAGATCCATTTTGGCAGAATTCAGCTATGAGTTTAGTAAATGCTTTAATACTTGCAATTATCGATCAGTGTTTGGAAGAGTGTAATGAACTTGAAGATTATAAAAATGATGTAGCTAAAAGTAGTGATTCAAATATAGAAGAAACAATAAGAGAAATAAATGAAAAAATAGAAAAAATAAAATCGAAAAGGACATTATATACAGTTGCAAATATGTTAGCTGAGTTAGGTTCTAAGGAAGATAATTTAGGAAATAATGAATTAGATAAATATTTTTCTAAATTAAAACCTCATTCTGTAGCCAAGATGCAGTATGCAACTTCAAATTTTGCAAAAGGAACAACTAGAGGTGGAATATTTTCAACTGCTATGTCAGAACTTCAAATTTTCACTATGGATGAGATTGCTAAAATGACCTCTAAAAATTCAATAGATTTAAGAGATATTGGATTTAAGAATAAAGAAGATGATAGACCAATTGCAGTATTTATGGTAACACCAGACTACGATGTTTCTAATCATGTTATAGCAAGTATTTTTGTTAGACAGCTTTATTATGTATTAGCAAAAGAAGCATCATTATCTGAAAGTGGGAAGTGTGAAAGAGAAGTTATATTTATGCTTGATGAGTTTGGAAATATGCCAGCTATAGAAGGAATGAATAGTATAATAACAGTTTGTTTAGGTAGAAATATTAGGTTTAATTTAGTGATACAAGCATACTCTCAACTTGAAGAGAAGTATGGGAAAGGGTATAAAACAATTGTTGGAAACTGTGGTAATCAAATATATATCCTTACGAATGAAAATGAAACCGCTGAAGAGTTTTCAAAATTAATAGGTGATAAAACAATTGTTACGTATTCAAGAAGTGGAGAAATATTAGATTCAACTAAACATCAAACTGAAAGTGTGGATTCAAGAAGATTACTAAAGCATGATGAACTTAATCTACAAGAGGGAGAGTGTGTAGTTGTAAGAGTAATTAAACGAAGAGACTTAAAAGGAAATAAAATAACTCCACATCCAATTTTCAACAAAAATATGAAGTATAGATATGAGTATTTAGGAGAACATTTTGATACATCTAAAACATTACTTAATGTTAAAGTTGAAACTTTACATAAAGATGTTAATTTAGAAGAACTATTATTATTTAATAACATTGAGGCTAAAGACATTGAAGAAAATAATAATAGGTATGAAGTTTCAAATGATGAAAAAGAGGCTAAAGAAGAAAGTAAAAGGGTAAAAAGAGAAGTTGTTCTTTCAGAGATCTTTACAATGGATGAAGTATTTGCAATTCAAGAACTAGTTGAAAAGTATTTTAAAGGAGTTAAAATTAACCTTAATACAACATGGAAAGAGTTTAAATCATTTTCAGAAAATGAAAATAATGATGAATTGCGACTCTATGTTATTAAAGGTTTAGAGGAATTGGAAAAGCGAGGTGATATTGTTGGAATTAATTATAGAACTTAGCAAGTGTGGAATATTAGAAATAAGCAATATGTGGAATGTTATGACAAGGTCTTTAGGATGGGGTTTAATTAAGATTTTAACTACATTTGTAGACGGATTAGAAACTACAGTAACTAAGATATATACCTTGAATGGGTTTTTCAATAGTAAACAGGTGACATCTTTTATAGACAAATATAAACCACTCATATGGATTATATTAGCCATTTCGATAGCTATACTTGGGATTAAGTTAGTATTTAATAAAAAGCAGAATAGAGAGCATATACCATCAAATTTAATATTTTCAATTTGTGTTGTAGTCCTTCTACCAATTTTTATGACTAAGCTAAGTACAATGACTACTGTAGCAGTTAGTGATATGAGTGGGTATTCATCTACTGCACATGAGATAATAAAAAATAATTTATATGATTTGTATTATTTAGATGATACTAACTATGATTTGGACGGTTTAAAAAACAATATTCCAGATAGCACTATATTACAAATTGATATAAATGAGAGTCTAGAAACTAAAAATATTAGCTCTACCAATAAGGATTATTTTGAGAAGAAAATTGATGTAGCTGATGATGGTGGAATAACTTTAGTTAAGTTAGATAAGGGATGGTTCTCGTGGGATGAAGAGTACTATAGATATAATATAGACTTTGTAATAGTAATTATAACATTAGGAACTACTGCAATAACTTTAGCCTGTATTGGATTAAAAGTAGCAAGACTCATATTCGAACTTGCATTTAATAAGTTATTTGCTACATTATTTGCTTTTGCAGATATAGATGATGGAAAAAAAGTAAGAGAAATAGTGAATCATATAGGGTGTATTTTTGCAGTTTTATTTTCTATGTCAATAATATTAAAATTATATATTATATTTAATGCTTGGCTTTCAAGTGGAAGTATGAGCTCTATAGATCAAATAACAAAAATAGTTACACTAATAGGTGTATCAATTGCAGTTATAGATGGACCTAATATAGTGGAAAGAGTACTCGGAATTGATGCAGGACTTAAGAGTGGTGTAGGTGCCATAATGGGAGGTTATGCAGCAGTTAAGGGCGTTGGTTCAGCTGTAACAGGTGCAGGTAAATTAGCATCGGCTACAGGTAATGCAATAGGCACAGCTGGAGCAGCTGCTGCTGGAATAGGTGGACTTGCTGCAGGAGCAGTTAAAGGCAATTCAAATAGTTCAAGTAAGCAAAGTGATACAGATACTGTAAATGAAAAGAATAAAACACTCCAAGATGAAATGAATGAGAATAGTAGCACTAGAGATACCAATTCAAGTAGTAAGGATGATAATAAGCCAAAGAATGAAAATATAGATGGTAATAAAAATAAATTAACTTCAGATAAAAGTAAAGGTACGGGTAGTGGAAATATAGATAATCCAAGTGTCACGTTACAAGACCAAATGAATGATAATAATTCCAGGGGTGGTAATTCAAGTGATAGTGGTATGTCAGATACTCCAAAGAATTCCTTACAAGATGAAATGAATGATACTAGTTCTAATGATAGCAACTTTAATGATAGTATGAATAGTGATATTGGTGGTATGTCAGATACCCCAAACAGTTCCTTACAAGATGAAATGAATGATACTAGTTCTAATGGTAGTAACTTTAATGATAGTATGAATAGTGATATTGGTGGTATGTCAGATACTCCAAACAGTTCCTTACAAGATGAAATGAATGATATTAGTTCTAGTGGTAGCAACTTTAATGATAGTATGAGTAGTGATATTGGTGGTATGTCAGATACTCCAAACAGTTCCTTACAAAATGAAATGAATGATAATATTATCTCTAATGGTAGTAACTTTAACGACGGTGTAAATAATAATGTTGGAAATATATCAGAAAATAAAAATAATCCAGTAGATTCTAGGGTGAATAATGGTAATTTAAATGAGGATAAAACAAAAGAATATAGTACTACAAATAATTCAGAACCTAAAAACAGTAGTCAGAATAATACTAAAAAAGAAACTAGAACATTAGGACAATATGTACGAGGTAGAAAAGGCATAGCTAAGATTGAAAGAGCTTACAACATAGGTAAAAATACTAGTAGTAAGTGGGATTTGCCTAAAAAAGTTAATAATATGAAAAACAGGGGGAAGTAAAAAATGCAATATAACATTCCTAAAGAGATTTCGTCAGAAATGAAGTTTACGAAGTCTCTTTATTTATTTGACATAGCAATTTTGAGTGTATCATTGGCAATTGCTTGGGTATTTAGTTCACTTGTATATAATAAATTATTATTTTTTTATTACGGATATATAGTATTGGGGGTAGCTTTCTTAGTTAGTAAAAGTAGATTAAATCCAAAGAAAAGAAATTTCCAGAGTATATATTTATGTTTAATAAGAAATAAATCAACTTATATAAGAAATTCAAAAGAGATTGAACAGTAGTATTAAACCACATAGTAAAAACTATGTGGTTGTTTTTATAAGGAGGGATTTTTAGAAGATGAGCGTAATATCAGCGAGAAAGTTTGATGATATAAATATAAATAGTAAAAACAAAGAAGAAAAGAAAGTACTAACTTCAGAAGAAAAGAAAAAATTAAAAGAAGAAAATCAAATTAAAAAGAAAGAATTAAGAGAATTAAAAGAAGCGAATAAGAGTATTTTGAAATCTACAAAAGAATTATCTATATTTTCAGATGTTGATGAAGAGGATGTATTTATAACTTCTGATGGATATTTAGATGTATTTCAAATTGAAACTAAAGATATATATTCATTTAGTGACTATGAAAGTAAAATTCATATTTATAGTTTTGTATCTTTTTTAAGGAATTATACAGACGATTTTAAAATTATATCAATGAGATTCCCAGTTAATACAGGTAAGCAGCAGGAGTATCTTTATAAAAAAATTAAAGATACGGATAATGAAATTTATATTAAATTTTTAGAAGAAAAACTTAATCAATTAGTATTTTTAGAAGAGCATAGAAGTAATAAAGAATTCTTTATAGTTGTTTTTGGAAAAGAAAACAAAGAAATGATAAACAATTTATTGATGAATGAGAATAGAGCAATAGTTTTAAAAGAGTTATCTTTAGAAAAGAAATTGAAGATATTATTTAAACTTAACAATTTAAATACAAAGCTTATGTAAATTAGGAGGATGTATGTTATGAAAAAATTAATAATAGCTGAAAAACCAAGTTTAGCTATGAATATAGTGAAGTCATTAAATGGGCAAGAAAACTTTAAAAAGGAAGATGGGTACTTTGAAGGTGAGAATTATATTGTAAGCTTTGCATTTGGACATTTATTTAAATTAAATGATATTGAGGATTATATTGGTGGGGAAAAAGGAAAGTGGGATATATCAGTTTTACCATTTATTCCTGAAGAATTTAAATTTAGTTTAATAGATGATGCTGGAGTAAAAAAGCAATTTAATATATTAGGTAATTTAATTAAATCTGATAAAATTAATGAAATTATATCTTGTGGAGATGCGGACCGAGAAGGAGAAATAATTGTAAGGCGTATCATTGATGAAGTTTTTAAAGAAAGCAATATAAAGAAGACTGTAACTAGGTTATGGTCACCAGAGCAAACGTCTGAATCTATAATTAATGGATTAAAAAATTTAAAACCAATAGGGGAATATGATAATCTTGCAAATGAAGGTTATGCAAGAACTTATTTAGATTGGTTAGTTGGCATAAACTTAACTAGATATATAACCTTAAAAGCAAATAAGATGCTGCCGGTTGGAAGAGTTTTAATACCAATAGTAAAAGCTGTTTACGATAGAGATCTTAGCATTAAAAACTTCGTGGCTTCAACTTATTTTCAAGTAGAAAGTACAGAAGTAACCAATGGGGACAAAATACATTTAAGTGTTAAGGATACTATATTTAATAATGATGAATTAAAATATGCATTAGAATTAGCAAACAGGTTAAATGATTCTCATGCTATAGTAAGTAATTTGGAAACTAAGAGAATAAAAAAGCAACCTAGTAAGTTATTTTCGCTTAGTAAACTTCAATCTGCATTAAGTAAAAAGTTCAAGATGACGTTTAAAGAGAGTTTAGATATTATTCAAAAATTATATGAGAAAGGATATGTAACATATCCTCGAACTAATACAGAATATCTTGCAGAAGGAGAAAAGGGAAAAGTTAAATTATTAATAGAAAAGTTAAATGAAAATATGCTTAACCTGGAGTTTAAGGATAAAAAAACTATCTTTGATGATAGTAAAATAGAGAGTCATTCAGCTATAATTCCAACAACAAAAATACCTGTAAAAAATGAGTTATCAGGAAAAGAATTAGATGTTTATAAAGTTATAAAAGATAGATTTATTTCCAATTTTTTAGTTGAAGAAACTTTAATAGATAGAACCGTAATGACTATAAAAGTTGGAGATTTTGAATTCAACTTAAAAGGTGATGTTATAGTTCAAGAAGGCTTTTTAAAATATGAGCCTTTAGTAAAAATTAAGAATGATGAAGAAGAAAACATATTACCTAAATTAAATGTAGGAGATAATGTAAATATAAACTTTAAAGCCATTGAGAAGAAAACTAAGGCTCCAAGCAGAATGACAACTGAAATGTTAAGTAATCATCTTAAAAGCCCATTTAAAGCAGAGTTAACTGACAATGATGAAGAAGATTACAAAGCTATGTTTGATGGTGTAGAAATAGGAACTGAGGCAACTAGAACTGGAATAATTGAAAATGCTAAAAAGTATGAATATATTTCAGAGAAAAACAGTGTATTATCAATAGAACCATTAGGAATAAAACTTATAGAGACTTTAGAGAAATTAAATATAAATTTATTTAAAGAAAAGACAGTTGAATTTTCTAAAAGTTTAAAGAATGTCTTTAGAAATGAAATAAGAATTAAAGATGCTATATGTTTAGTTGAGGAAGATTTAAAGACTATACTTAAGTTGAGTAAAAAGATAGAAGTAGAAAATATAAAAGTCGAAAGAGAAGTAATTGGAAAGTGTCCTAGATGCGGTAAAAACATATATGAAGGTAGTAAGAATTTTTATTGTGAAGGATATAAAAACAATCCAAAATGTACTTTTGCAATTTGGAAAGAGGACAAATTTTTTAAGGATAAAGGTAAAAGTATAAGTAAAGCATCAGCCAAAAATTTTTTATTAGGTAAGAAAGTAAAAGTAAAAGGTCTTAAAAAGAAGGATGGATCTGGAACATATGATGTTTATATATATTTAAATGATACAGGTACTTATGTTAATTTCAAGATGGAATTTTAAAAATACAAAAGGAGGAAAGTATTCATGGCAAAGAAGGGTATAGAATATAACCCATACTTATTAAACAAAATCCAACCAGTAGGTGGAATTGGATTTAAAGATAGATTTATAGTAAAAGGTGATGGGTATGAAACTTGCATTCATGTATATGATTTTCCATTATACGTGAATGATTTTTGGTTAGAAAAATTATTGAATTTTGATGATGTAGTTACTACTATAGATATTTCAACGGAAGAAAAGAAAAAAGCTTTAGATCAATTAGATAAATCAATTTCAGAACAACTTATTAGAGTTGCAGAAGTATCTAATAACATTGATAAAATTGAGGCTTCAACAACCGTACAAAATCTTAAAGATTTAGTTGAGGACATAACTTCGAGAGATGAGATTATAAAACGAATATCTATTAGGTATTATATATCAGCAAAAACATTAAATGAATTAGATAAAAAGACTAAGTATGTATTAGAGAAATTAGAAGGTTTAGGATACAGAGGTGCAATATTTCTCAATGAACAAGAATATGAATGGAAATCATTATTTCTAAGCAACCATAGTCAAGAAGAACTACAAAATAAAAGAAAAGGGAAACCAATACCATCACTTTCACTTGGTGGTGGATATCCATTTCACTTTACTGAACTCAACGATCCTACTGGAATGTTTTATGGAACTACTAGAACTGGGGGGAATGTTATATTTGATTTGTTTACAAAAGATAGTGTTAGAAAGTCATATAATGCTTTGGTTTTAGGTCTAATGGGTTCAGGTAAATCAACATTACTAAAAAAAATGCTCACTAGTAATGGAATCGTTAATAATACTATAAGAATATTAGATATAGCAGGTGAATTTAAAACTTTAGTTAGAGAGTTAGGTGGAAAAGTTGTAGCTTTAGATGGGAGTGATGGAATAATAAACCCACTTCAAATTTTTGCGACTGTAATTGATGAAGAAACTAATATGGTACTTGAAGAACAAAGTTATATGCAGCATTTATCAAAAGTTTCGATGATTTATCAATTCTTATCTCCACAATCTCCACAACAAGAGATAAGAGAATTTGAAAAAGTTTTAAGTGAATTCTATAGAGAAAATGGTATTGAAAAGGATAGAGCAACTTTATATAAAACAGAAGAATATCCAATTATGGAAGAGCTTTTAGAGTTTGCTAAAAATGAGTTGTATGAGGATATTCATAATCAAGTAGTAAGAAAAAACATAACTCAAACTAGGCAAGAAAGATTAGAAAGTATCATATTAACTATTGAAGGAATAGTTAGAGATTATGGAACATTATTTAATGGACATTCTACTATAAGGAATATTACAACAGAACAAATTGTATCATTTGAAGTTAGAAATTTGGTTCAGTTTGATAAAAGAATATTTAATGCACAAACATTTAATATTTTGACAATGCTTTGGAATAATGCACTTGTTCAAGGACTAAAGGAGAAAAAGGCGTTTGATGATGGCAATAAGACTGTAGAAGAAACTAAGAAGTATTTACTTTTGATAGATGAAGCACATAAATTTATAAATTCTAACAATATGATGGCAGTTGATTATTTAACATCATTTGAGCGGGAAGCAAGAAAGTATTTTGGTGGACTTATTTTTGCAACACAGAGCATTAGAGATGTTGTTCCTGAAAGTATAAAAAGTGAAGATTTAGATAAAATTAGAACATTGTTTGAGTTAACTCAATACAAATTCATAATGCAACAAGACAATAATGCTAAGAAGTATCTTGCTAATATTTTTGATGGACAAATTACAGAAAGTGAGATAGAAGCAATACCATTTTTCCAAACGGGGGAGTGCATTTTATCAATTAATGGTGGTAAAAATATAAGATTCAATATTGAGGCTTCAAATGATGAACTTAAATTATTTAAGGGTGGTGCTTAAAGTGAATAAAAAAATATTAAGTATAGTAATAGTTATAGTGTTTGCAGTATCAGGAGCATATGTTACTTATAGTAAAATAAAAAACATTAAAAAAGAAAAAGAAGTTATTCAAAATAAAGAATTAATAACAAATGAAAATACAGCTAAAAAAGAAATAACAGAGAATATTGAGCAAGAAAGTAATGAGAAATATCCAGTTGAAGATGGATTTTTAACTACAATAAAGTTAGATGGAACTAAGGAAGAATTAAGAAAAAACAATAATTTAAGAGAAGACAGTAAGATGTCAGTAGAAGATCAACTACAGGCTAAAAATGTAGCTGAGAACTTTGTACAAGCTATTGTTTCTTTTAATATAGAGGAGCCGAAAGAGACAATAGCTAGAGCAACTAAGCATGTAGTACCAGAAATAAAAGAGGAGGTAGAAAGTTTATTTATAAACTTAGGTAAATATGATACTGTGAAAAAAAGTATTGTAGTAGAATTACGATCTACAGAAAAGCAACAAGACCCAAGGAATGATTACTTAACTTTTAATATTACAGCTTTGACTAATGTTGTAGATAAATATGGACAACAAGTTGATGGTTCTATTCCAACATATGAAGTTAAAGTTTTAAAAATAGATGGGGTATGGAAAGTAGTTCAATATTATTTAGCTTAAGTATGTAGAAAAATATAGAAACTGAATATTTAATATTTTAATTAAATAATAAAGGGGGAGAATGGTGATAGAATTTATCTCATCAATAATAAATTTCGAAATTGTTAGAACCATTTTTTTATGGATATGGGCAATAGGCTTTATAAGTGGAATATTTATAGCTTTAAGTGAAACTAGCATTGCCATGACAGAAAATATTTTGGGATTTGCTTTACTATGGTATATAACATGGAAATCTACGTCTTTCTTAAATTTATCAATATATTTATTTATCACTGTATGTATATTAAGTACATTTGCTTACACGATATATTTTATTGGTGAGCTAAAGTACAAAAACAAAAATAAAGTGATGAAAGGAGAAATAATTTTAAATGAAAAAGATAGATGAATTAACAATTGAAGCAAAAAAGGAACTAGGAAAACAAGGAGTATATATAGGAATAGACTTAAATGTATTACCAATATATTGTGATACATTTAAAGTTAATTCTAAGAGAGAACATAATTATTCTTTTAAAATAAGTTAGTTTATAATACAAGCATATTAAATATGAGTTTTTTTTAACTGGATTAAGATTTTTCTTAGTCCAATTTTTATGTTCAAAATAAAAAGGTTGTGATAGTTTGGGTCAAGAAAAGAGGTTAATTAAAAAGTTATTTAAAGGGTTAATATTATCAAATGTAGGATTTGTGTTATTACTAGTTGTGTTTGTTGGTGCTATAGGAATAGCATTACAGAGTGTAAATAAATCAGATAATGGTAACATAACAGATATAGGTGGATTAGGAGTTCCAGTGGAATTCGTACCATATTTCAATGAAGCATCTAGCAGATTTAATATACCTAATTGGTGTTTAGCAGCAGTAGCAAAACAAGAAAGTAATTTTAATCCTGATTCAGATTATGGTGGAGCATATGGTATTATGCAAATACAAAAAGTAGATCCTTGGAGTGGGAAAGACCTTTGGAAGTATTTAATTAATTTAGGTCTTGGTGAAGAATATAAAAAAGCTGGATATAGTTTTTCAACTTCAGATGAAATGTGGGATATATATTTAAAAGATGCAAAAGCACAAATAATAGCGGGGGCATATGAGATAAGATATTATGCTAATTATGTTCTTTATATGAAAAATATAGTAGGTGTTTTAGAGTATAATAATAACGAAAATATGAAACTTATAAACTGGAATGATAGTGAAGATGATAAGGAATTCAAAGAAATTCTTAGACGAATATTTGCTTGTTATAATGGTGGACCAGGTTATGGTATGAGTGTTGATTTAGATAAAGCTCAAAATAATTATCCTAATAAGGTATTTGAGTATGCTATGGAATTTAGAAATGGTGGACTAGTTGGAGATAATGAGACTATAGAAAAAATAATTGAATCAGGTATGAAGTGGGTAGGAAAATCTCCTTATGTATGGGGAGGTGGAAGAACCCAGGCAGATGTGGATGCAGGAAGATTTGATTGTAGCTCTTTAATACACTATATGTATTCAAGTGTTGGAATACAACTAGGAGATAGATCAAATGTAGTAACTTTTTCACTTATAAATATGGGTGCTAAAATAAATCCAAAGGATATGAAAAGAGGAGATATAATTTTCTTCGATACATATACAGTTAATGGTCATGTAGGAATATATTTAGGTGATGGAAAGTTTATAAATGATAATTCAAGCTTAGGTGTATGGATAGATGATTTAAATAATTCTTACTGGAAAAGCACTTTTAATGGAGAAGTAAGAAGAATAATTAAATTAGATTAGAGAGGTGTAAGTATGGAAAATTTATATTTAAATATAGAAGTAAAAGTAAAAGAATTAACAAAGAAAGTAAGAGATAATGAGTCAGCACTTTATTGTCTAACTACTTTCTTTTTATTTTTAGGACTTGTGTTTTTTCTAAATTCAAACAAAATTTTCAATAAAAATTTTGACATTATGAGTACAGAACTTAATGAAAAGATATATACAAATAATACTGCATTTCAACTTAAAAATAGAGAATTTAATCCTACTACTGGATTAGTTCAGTTTAATTTAAAAATAGAAAATAAGTTGGTTGTAGAAGAATTAATAAATGTTGAGCTTAGGGAAAAGTCTAATCCTAGTGAGGTAATAAAAACAAATTTAATTAAGTTATCGAAGGAAGATTATGTTGTTTATGCTACATTACCAAAGAAATGGAAAGCAGTTTCTTTAATTGTTACTGAAAATAATAAATCAATTAAATTTTATTCTGATATGAGGGATATAAAAATAAATAATGAACTTATTGAAATGGATAAGAATAGTTTGAATGCTAGTGTAATCGATAGTGAAATTGTTTCGATAAAGGAAGAAATAAATAAAACTATTTCTACAATAGAAGAAAAAAATAATAGCATAAACATATTTGAAGAGAAATTCAAAACACTTGAAGAAGATAAAAAATATCAAACTGAATCTGAAAAAATAAAATCAGATTCAGAAATTGAAAACACAAAAGTCTCAATAGAAACACTTAAAAGTGAAATACAAAAGTTAGAGGTAACTAAAGCAGAATTAGAAAGTAAAATAAAAAAACTAGAAGAAAAAAAATCAGATGTTTTAAAAAAATAACTTTACAAGAGTAAAAAACTATGTGGTAAACCTGCGTAAAGTATGTGTAAAGCATGTGTAAAATGTGTGTGAAACATGCACATCTGGGAATTTTTCTGTCCCCATGGAAACACTAGGCTTTGCCTAGTCCAACAACTTGTTTGGGGGCAGTTTCCCCTTATGCTCTTATTAACTATCCTACCATTTGATTTCCATCAAGGATAGTTTTTAATTCATTTTGGAATTTTGTCAACCTTTTCTAAAGGGTGTAGGTGAAGGTGTAATCCGAGGACAAAGTCCTATTAAGGAGTTAAAGTAATAATTTAAAGTGAGGTTTGATGTTGTATGGAGTTAAAAGTTAGAGGTTTGTCAGTGGAGGCAGTTAGTAAAATTGATAGGTTAGCTAAAGAAAAAGGTGTAAGTAGAAATGAGTATTTAAAGGAACACTTAGAAACACTTTCTACGGTAGATAGACTTTCAGATTTTGAAAGTAAATATACTATACTCTTAGAAAGAGTATTTAAGGTCTTGGAGTATAACACTTTATCATTAAGAAAGTTTTTAGAATTTAATTTAATCGATTTAGAGGAAGTGGTTTCAGAAGGAAAGGAGAATAAAAACTATGAGTAGAAGAAGAAAAGACTATATGGTGAGTGACAATAGTATTGAATATATAGAAAAAATTAAAAGCACATATAATCTTAAATATAATAGTGAAGCATTAGAATTAATAATAAGAGAACATGAGAAAAATTCAGCTATAGGAACAGAGGAAATAATTAAAATTATAGGGGAAAGAGTTTCAGAGAATATTAAATTAGATTTATTAGGAATTAAGAAGGCTGCTAATTCATCAGATAAAAATTCACAGATAGTGCTAGAGATGATAAATGGAATGTTCTTCAAAGAGAAGTATGGAATTATTGTAACTACAAATGATGATAAATCACCAGCACTTAAAATAGCAACAGAAGTAGTAGAAAAGAGAATAATAAGTAAACGGGTTTCTAAATTAGATGGTAACTATTAATGATTGGTGTTGTTCACAAAGTTAGATTTGTTTCATCAGGTGATAGTAAGTTTAATAAATATATAGATTATATTGACAGAGATGAAGCAGCTAGAAACTATAAATTTGAAGAGTTCTCTTTATACAATAATTATATGGACAATCCAGAAAAGTCAGGTTCTCTTTTCACAGATAATAGAGATCATTTAACAAAAGAAGAACTTGAAAATTTAAAAGATATATTTGAAAAAGCACAAGCAAATAAAAGTATGATGTGGCAAGATGTTTTTAGCTTTGATAATGAATGGCTTGAGAAACAAGGATTATATAATCGTAAAGAACATTCAGTTGATGAAATTAAAATAAGGAAAGCTATTAGAGAATCCATGAATGAATTAATTAAGAAAGAGGGGTTTGAAAATCTTATTTATAGTGCTTCACTTCATTACAATACAGATAATATCCATGTCCATGTTGCGAGTGTAGAAATTAATCCAACAAGATCCAGGGGAAAACGAAAGCCTAAAACATTAATAAATATGAAAAGTAAATTTACAAACAACTTAATGGATAGAAGTGAAGAACTAAAAAAAATAAATTCAATTATAAGAGACAATATAATTGAGAGCCAAAAGGAAATGGGGATTAAAAAAGATAAGGAGATAAAAAAATTAGTCCAGGAGGTTATAACTAAATTACCTAAAGACCGTAGCCAATGGAATTACAATTATAACTCACTTCATGATGTTAAACCATTATTGGATGAAATAACTACGTACTATATAGAGAATTATAAAAAAGAAGAATTTAAAGAGTTAGAAGGTATGTTAGATAAGGAGGAATTAGTTTTAAAAGAAACCTATGGTGAAGGTGAAAGTTTTAGATATAAGGATTATAAGAGAAATAAAATAGATGATTTATATACTAGAATGGGTAATACATTGCTAAAGGAAATTAAATCCGATATTAAATTAGAAGAAAATAATAGAAGATTAAATGCACAAAGTAATATGAATCAATCGTATTCGAGGAATATTATTAGCTTTACACAGAAGGATGTAAACAGAATAAAAAAAGCTATAGGAAATGATTTTGAGAGCATGAAAAATAAGAACGCTTATGAAAGACTTCAAAGTCAAATTGAAAATGATAGAGAATATTAAAAATAAGAGTATGGAGGGATGTACCAATATGAAAATATATAAAGTAACTTTAATGTTAAATTATAATCATATTTTTTTAGAGGTTATAATTTCTAGAAATAATATAATAACTACAAGAAAACTTGCTGAAAAAGTTGGAAATAGTGGAGAAATATTTTTAACAAATAATAAACTTAATTTAGTTAATGATGATATGAATCATTGCTTTGATATTACTGATATAGAAAGAGATTTATATCAATTTCAAATTTGTAAAAAAGAAATGAAGCCAATAGATACAAGTAAATTATCTGCTAAAGAAATACTTGATCTAATGTATAACGAAGATTATATGACAGATGAAAATGATTATGTAAATGTTGATTGGAGCATAAGTGAAGTTTATAAAAGATTAAAAGATAAATACCCTGAAAAGGATGTTTTTAAATTTGATTCATTAGCATATGGGATAGAGGAAGTAGGAAAGTAAAACAAGTATAGAATACTTGTCTTTAATAAATAGGGAAGAAATAGAAAAAAAATTTTTTGCTTGAGGAGGTGAATTAAAGGAGGCTTTATATGTTTATTATGAAGAAACATCAAATGAGAATAGAATGGAAGGAGGTGTAATACTGAATGTCTTATATAATAATCAAAATATCTAATGGAAAAAATAAAACGTATAATTTGAAAGATTCCTTATTGAAAGAACAATTTAAATTTACTAAAAAGCCTTATGGGAAAAGTTATTGGGAAAAGAAAATTGATAATAATTTAAAAGGTGATGAGTATTCAAAAACTATAGAATTTTACTTTAAAGAGAAAGGTTTGAGGGTTTTAACATTATATCCTGAGGATAGAAGAAGTAATGACTATAGAAAGGCGTTCCTAGAAGGTAATAAAGGAATTCATAGACATTATTTTTGTGCTTATTGTGGAACAATCTTAAATGAAAATAGTTTAACTGTAGACCACATTATTCCTATTGATAGAACATCCAAAAGTAGATTTTTAAAGTGGATTTTGAGAAAATTTAATATAGAAGACATAAATGATATAAAAAATTTAACTCCTAGTTGTAGAAGGTGTAATAGTAGAAAAGGTAGTAAGGTTGGATTTTCTTGGATAGTAAGAGGGTTAATGGGAAGATATGTATTCACATGGATTCTTGTATGGTTGTTTTTACTTGGAGTGTTAATGTATTTACTAATTAATTTTATTTAATTAAAGGAGGAAATATGAATGTTTGAAAAGTTGAAAGAAAATTTATTTAATTTTTTTCATGGAGATAAGGTACAAAAAATTAATAGAATGCAGAGACAAATAGAAAAATTAGAGTATGAAAGGGTAGATTTGGAATATGATTTAGTTAATAAAGAAAATGAATTAGATGATGTTGATAAAAAGTATGAAGTAAGTAGGAAATACATTATTGAAGGAGCAAAAAAAGAATTTAATGGAATAGATGATTACAAGAAACAACAAATTATAGAAAAGTTAACTTATTTAGAGTTAGGGGAAGTAACTTATTTAAAGGTTATCGAGAGTATTTCAGGAATATCCCAAATTGATTTATATAATTATTCATTAGATGATAGTCAGGACTATTCACAATCTAATATGGATAGATTGTATAATATGGATAATAGTAAAATAATAAATTTATATAAAGGATTAGAGTCTATATCAAGCGAAACCTGGAATGAGATTAATGCTAATTTTTTTGCTGAAATGGTATACAAGGAGGGATATGGAGTAGAGAGGATGGTGAGTCAAGTGGAGCAAGAAGAAGAAAAAAGGCTTGAGAATGAAAAATCTCTTTTTGGAAGAGAGCAAATGGAAAAATACCTTAAAAAAAATAATATATCAGAAGAGTTAAAAAATAGTCATAAATTTATAAATTTAATCAATGCAAATATTGGATTAGAATGTACCTGTTATCAAGAAAAAGAATTTTATGAATCAGATTTTAATGATGGTTCGTCCCCAGAAGAGATATATGAATTTGAACATATGTATAATTTAGATGAACAAAAAGAAATATACAAAGAATTTTTTGATAAGCAGGATAAAGCATACGACAATAAAGAAAAATATAATTTTTTGTTGAATCTAGTTAATAGAGATATTAATAAAATGGTTGGTAGAGATATAGAAAAAGTTGATGAACGGTTTAATGACTTTCAAAAATTTAAGACAAATAAAGAATTACAATTTGAAGATGGTTCAATAATTAAAGAGGGGACAAGTTTTATTATTGAGGGACTTTCAAGTGATGTTAGAGATGAGTTTAATTATAATATACACTTTGAAGAAAGAGAGGGTAATATTTATAATAGAGAAAATGGAACAGGAGAGGGGTACTGCTTAAGTGAAAAAAAATTAGTAGAGTTTACTGAATTAGTAGAAGTTGAAATATGTGACAAAATGTTTATTAAGGATGGAGTAGATTTCTTTGGAATGTTAGAAAAGGATTTAAACTTAGATGATGGTTCTTTTATTAAAAAAGATACAGAGTTTGTTATAGATGGATTTAGAGATGGAAAATATGAAATTCATTTTGCGAAAGAAGAAGGGAATATTTATCACAATGACTTTGGTGATAAATATTATTTTACATCAAAAGAAATAAATCAATTTGCTAAAGTTGAAGAACATGAACATGGTATAGCTTTTGATAATATTGGTATAGGTGGAGAATTTCAGCTATCAGTAAAAGAATTAAATATAGTTGCAGCCACAGATTATGATGAAATTAAAAGTACAATATGGTCTGATAGTCCTGGTGATAATTTATTTTCTCTGATATATTTAGAAAATCATGGTGTAAATTTAGATGACTATTTAAAGCAATATCTGAAAGAAGTCGAAGAAAGTATCGCAAAAAATGAATCATTTAAGAGTTTTGGTAAATATTTATCTGACGATATAAATGATCAATTAGAAGCGGAATATGAAAAGATAAATGATCCTTGGAATAATATTGATGTTAAGCCGTTCAAAGAAAAAATATATGAAAGAATTTCAGCAGATATAAATAAATTTTCTGGAGCAAGAGAAATAGAGTCTTTTCTTCAAGAAAATAAATTAAAAGAAAATATATATATTTATTACAAAGATTCACCAGAAGAATATAGATTAATATCTTCAATTGAAGAATTAAAAGAATATATTATTGATTATATGAATGAGGATGACACATTTAACGAAGATGTGGAATATAGATGGAGCAATAATGATATAGCAGCATGGTGTGAATGTAATGATATAGAAATTTCAAAGGAAAATCCATATAAAGATATAGGAGATGATTACATGATGAATCCTAAAAGAGAAGAAAAAGAAATAAGGAAGATGATAAGTGAACATGAGAAATGGATTGAGAGTAAAGGAGCCAGAGGTACAAAATTAGATCTTAGTAATGAAGATTTAAAAGGAATAAAATTATTAAACTTAGATTTACGAGAATCTAGTTTTAAAGGTGCAGATATAAGCGATTGTATTATATATGCAGATTTACGAGGTGCTAACTTAACTGGAGCGAAAATAGATAATACTAAATTTATCGGTTCAAACTTAAATAATACAACAATAGAAGCAAATAAACTTAATCTTATAGAATATCAAATTAAAGAAGAATCTAATAAACACAAACTTGGATTAAAAAATCTTAAAACCAATAAAGAAAATAGAAAGGAAAATATGCAATATCGTGATTGATAAATATACTATGCTACTAAAAAGTATAGTATATTTATTTTTTTCATATATTTACACAATTTAATTCCTTGAAAATCCTTGACATTGTAAAGTGAAGATTTATAATTAAATTATCAAGGATTTTTAAGGAGCATAAAACATGAAAAACAAATTACTATTTAAAGCAACTGTAACTGGTAAGAGACAAGTTACGATACCTAAAGAAGTGTATGATTTGCTTAATATTGAGATAGGAAATCAAGTTGTGTTTAAAGAAGAAGATGGTAAGATATTCTTTGAGGTTGATAGAGAATATGAAACTTGCTTTGCTTGTAATGGAAAACGTGAAATTGATGGTAATGAATGTTTTATTTGTATGGGGAATGGAGAAGTACCTAAAGAGTTAATTTCAGATCCATACAAGTTTATAGGTATGATTAGTATTTACTCTAGTAAATATGGAGTTGAAATTAAGTATAAACATGAAGATGTTTTACTAATTAAAATTAAAAGTTATAATTACTCAGAATCATCATTAAGCATTGTTGAAAGCAAAGTCCAAGAAATAATTAAGCAAATTAACTTAAGCTAAGAATAGTTGCAGTTGCAAATTATAGATAAAATCTAGAGAGTGAGGCTGCAAGAATGAGTAGAATTACACAAGTAAAAGAAATTTATAAGAATGCAACAAATTTTATAACATCAAGTGAAAGTGAGTGGAAAGATTTTTTAACTTTTGCTGCAGGTATATATAAATATAATTTTGATAATTCAATATTAATATATGCCCAAAGACCAGATGCAACAATGGTTGCTAATATGGATATTTGGAATAATAAAATAGGAAGATATATCAATAAAGGTACAAAGAGTATTGCAGTATTTGATACAGAAAAATCAACTTTAAAATTAGAATACTTATTTGATATCAAAGATACCAATGGATCTGAGAAGACTGTACCTAAACTATGGAGTTTAGATGAGGAAGTAACTTCTATAATCTTAGAAAGATTAAACAATACATACAAATTAAACTCTAGTAATATAAATAAAACAATTGATGATATAGTTGAATTTAAAGTTAATGAGAGCTTAGAAAAAAGTATAGAGAAGATAGAAGATAAGGAACCTGAATTACTTGGAGAGTTTACACAGACAGTTATTGAAAGTGTTGAGTACCTGGTATCTAAAAGATGTGGATTAGAAATTGCAGATAATGAAAGATTTAAATTTGTAGATAAATTTAATACTTTAGAGCTTACGTTTCAGCTTGGAAGTACGGTTTGTAATGTGTCTAAAGAAATATTAAAAGAAATAGAGAGAGAAGTAAATTTAATAAAAAAAGAAAGAAGAGGTATTAAGGATGATAAAACCAATGGAATTGACTTACAAGGAAGAGAACGGAATACTTTACCCAGAGATACAAGTATCAGAAAATCAGGAAGCGGACAAGAAACCATTAGGCAAGTATGGTCAGATGGCACTGAAGTATCTGAAGGAAAACCATCCTCAAAGATACAACATTCTGTTAGCAACAGGGAAACTGATGACAGTAATGCACGAAGTGAACAACCAATGCCACAGCAAATTGGATTTCTTGATGGAACAGATGTTAACGGAAAATCCGATACAAAACCCATCGAATACAATGGAAACGTACAAGAAAAAGGAACAGATGAGAATGATAGCAGAGGAGATAGTTCTAAAGGAAATAGTGTACCAGGTAAGATAGTTAATAATGATGAGCCATTAGAAAATAATGGCTCTATTTTTATCGATAAAAATAAAAAATCGATAGAGGAAAAAGCATTAGATTATAAATTACAAATTCAAGATGAAGTTAATAATATAGGTTTAAAAACAAAGTTTAAAAATAATATTGAGGCTATAAAAACATTAAAGATAATAGAAGGTGAAAATAGATCAGCAACTGAAGAAGAACAGAATATATTATCTAAGTATGTTGGATGGGGAGGTATGCCACAGGCCTTTGATATTAATAGTAGTTGGAGTAATGAATATATAGAGCTCAAATCTGTGCTAGAAGATGAAGAATATATAAGTGCAAGGGCATCTACTCCTAATGCTCATTACACCTCGCCAAAAGTTATTAAATCTATATATAATGCTCTTGATAAATTTGGTTTTAAAGATGGAAATATATTAGAGCCAGCAATGGGAGTTGGAAACTTCTTTTCAATGCTACCTAAAAGCATGAAAAATTCAAAATTATATGGTGTTGAATTAGATGATATTTCAGGAAGGATTGCAAAAAAGCTTTATCCAACAGCGGATATTAAGGTATCAGGATTTGAAGAAACTAACTATACTAATGATTTTTTTGATGTAGCTATTGGTAATGTGCCTTTTGGTGATTATAAAGTTTATGATAAAGATTATAATAAGCATAATTTCCTTATCCATGATTATTTCTTTGCTAAAACTTTAGATAAAGTAAGACCAGGAGGAATAATTGCTTTTATTACAAGTAAAGGAACTCTCGATAAAGAAAATAACTCAGTAAGAAAGTATATATCAGAGAGAGCAGATTTAGTTGGAGCAATAAGACTTCCTAAGAATACTTTTAAAAATGCTAACACTGAAGTAACAACTGATATTATATTTTTACAAAAGAAAGAAAGATTATCAATAGATGATCCTAAGTGGCTGCATGTAGGATTAACAGAAGATAATATTCCAGTAAATGAATACTTTATAGATAATCCTGATATGTTACTTGGGAAAATGGTATATGATAAAAAAATGTTTGGTGAAAACAGTAAATATACTGCACTAGTAAATGATGATGAAAATTTTAATCTTGATAAAGAATTAAATAAAGCAATAGAAAATTTAAGTGCAGCCATAGGAAGTCATAAATCTGAAAGTATAGTGGATGAGGAAGAGATTAAAGCAGATCCTAGTGTTAGTAATTATACTTATACATTTATCAATAACAAATTATATTATAGAGAAAATAATTTAATGAGGAAAATAGATGTTAGTGAAAAAGTATTAGAACGAATCAAAGGACTTCATAAAATTAGAAATATAACTAGAGATATAATTAATATTCAGACCAATGGCTGCACTATAGAAGATTTAAAAGAAAAACAATTAATTCTTAATAAAGAATATGATAATTTTATTAAGAAACATGGATATATAATTTCAAAAGAAAATAAATCAGCATTTAGAGATGACAATGATTATCCTCTTTTATCTTCTCTTGAAGAAGAGAAAAAGGATGGAACAATTAAAAAGGCTGATATGTTCCATAAACAAACTATAAGACCAGCCACTAAAATAACTACAGTAGATAATAGTAATGAAGCATTAACTGTGAGCTTAAATGAAAAAGGTAAAGTAAATTTAGCCTTTATGAAGGAATTAAGCAATAAATCAATCGATACTATCATTAAAGAATTAAAAGGACAAATATTCCTTAACCCCGATAAATATGATAAGGATAATATTTTAATAGGTTGGGAAACACAAGATGAATATCTGAGTGGAGATGTAAGAAAAAAGCTTAAAATTGCAAAAGTATATAGTGAATTAAATGATGAATTATTTAAAGATAATGTTGAGTATCTAGAAAAAGTTCAACCTAAGAATCTTGATGCTAGTGAAATTAATGTAAGGTTAGGTACAACGTGGATTGAAGAAACTGACATAGAATGCTTTATATATGAAACTTTAAATACACCTAAATATTATAGAAACTCTAATTCAACAGTGAATAGATCAGAAATTAGAGTGCATTATAATACATTTGATGCTTCATGGAATATAGTTAATAAAGGTTATGATCGTGAATCTATAATTGCTAGTGAAACTTTTGGGACAAGCAGAATGAGTGCTTATCACATAATAGAAGAAAGCTTAAATCTAAGAACTGTTACTGTAAAAGATAGAGTAGAAGATGATGATAAAGTTAAATATGTTGTTAATCAAAGAGAAACTATGTTAGCTAGAGAAAAGCAAAATTTATTAAAAGAAGAGTTTAAAAATTGGATATATAAAGATCCTGAAAGAAGAGCCAAGTATGTAAAGTTCTATAATGAAAACTTTAATAATATTAGACTTAGAGAATATGATGGATCACATCTTATATTCCCAGGAATGACACCAGATATAGAACTTAGACAACATCAGAAAAATGCTATAGCTAGAGTCATGTATGGTGGAAATACTCTACTAGCTCACTGTGTAGGTGCTGGTAAAACTTTTGAAATGATAGCAAGTTGTATGGAACTAAAAAGGTTACATATTGCTAAAAAAAGTATATTAGTAGTACCTAATCATTTAACCGAGCAATTTGGAGCAGATTTCCTAAGGCTATATCCTTCAGCAAATATTCTTGTGACTACAAAGAAGGATTTTGAAAAACAAAACCGCAGAAGATTTACGAGTAGAATAGCAACTGGAGATTATGATGCCATAGTTATAGGGCATACTCAATTTGAAAAAATTCCAATTTCAAAAGAAAGACAAGAAAGAATGTTAAAACAACAAATTGAAGAAATAGCTACAGCTATAAAGGATACTAAAGTTGACCAGGGTAAAGATTGGTCTATAAAACAGATGGAGAAATTTAAAAAGAATCTTGAAACTGATTTAAAAACATTATTGGAGACAAAGAAAGATGATGTTGTAACTTTTGAAGAATTGGGAGTTGATGCCATGTTTGTCGACGAGGCTCACTACTATAAGAATTGTGCGGTATTTTCTAAAATAAATAATGTTGCAGGTATATCAAATACTAAAGCAAAGAAATCAACAGATATGTTAATGAAATGTCAATATATCCAAGAGATAAATGAAGGTAGAGGGGTTATATTTGCAACTGGAACGCCTATTTCAAATTCTATGGTAGAAATGTATGTAATGCAGAGATACCTTCAAAATCATGAGTTAAGAAGAAGGGGCATTCATCATTTTGATGCATGGGCATCAAACTTTGGTGAGATAGTTTCATCATTAGAATTAGCACCTGAAGGTAATGGTTATAGAGTAAGAAATAGATTTGCTAAATTCACTAACTTACCTGAGCTAATGAATTTATTTAAGAGTATTGGAGATATACAAACTTCTGACATGTTAAATTTACCAATTCCTAAACTCGAAGATGATAAATATATTCTTGTATCAGCAGAACCCAATATGTTTATTAAAGAAAAAATGGATGAATTCGCAAGTAGAGCTGAAGATATAAGAAACGGAATTGTAAATCCTTCACAAGATAATATGCTTAAAATAACAAATGAAGCCAGGCTGCTTGGAACAGATGCAAGGTTATTAGATAGTACTATAGATGATGATCCAAATTCTAAAGTTAATAAATGTATAGACAATATATATAGTGATTATTTAAGTTCTGATAGCATAAAAGGCACACAAATAGTCTTCTGTGATGTAGGAACACCTAACAAAGATAATCGTTTTTCAATATATGATTATATAAAGCAAGAACTTGTAGAACGAGGAATAAATGAAAATGAAATTTGTTTTATACATGATGCGAAAAATGAAACTCAAAGAGAAAAGATATTTTCTGATATGAGATCAGGTAATAAAAGAATAATCTTAGGTAGCACACCTAAGATGGGTACTGGAACTAATATACAAGATAGATTAGTATCACTACATCATGTCGATTGTCCATACAGACCAAGTGATATAGAACAACGAGAAGGTAGAATTTTAAGACAAGGTAACATGAATGATAAAGTTAAAATTTATAGATATGTGACTAAGAATACATTTGACTCTTATTTATGGCAAATAGTTGAGCAAAAACAAAAATTCATTTCTCAAATTATGACTTCAAAATCTATTGCAAGAAATTGTGATGACATAGATGAAACAGTTCTTTCATTTGCTGAAGTAAAGGCATTAGCAACAGGTAATCCATTAATTAAAGAGAAAATGGATGTTGATAATGATGTATCAAGGCTTAGAGTTTTAAAAGGATCATATGATAATAAACGATATACTATGCAAGATAACTTTACTTTTAAATATCCTAAATTAATTAGTGAAGCAGAAAATAAAAGAGATTGCATTATGAAGGACATTGAAATACGTAATGCCAATAAAGGCAGTGAGTTTTCTGTATGTATTAATGAAAATATCTTTACTGAAAGAGAAGCAGCAGGAATAATGATTAAAAGTTTATTTGGTAAAGATACTTTAGATAAGGATGTTCATATAGGTAATATACAAGGGTTTGACCTTCTCTTGAAAAAAACTAATTACTATGAAGATAAGTATGTAATTCTTAAAGGAAATTTATCTTACAGTGTAGAACTTGGAAGCAGTGAGTTAGGAAATATAATAAAAATTGAAAATACACTTGATGGATTAGAGAAAAGATTAAATAAAATTGAAAAAGAAATTGAGGAGCATAGTAGAAATTTAGAACAATCTAAAATAGAGTATGAAAAACCATTTCCATATGAAAAGGAGTTAAAAGAAAAACTTGCTAGACAAATGGATTTAAATTCATTATTAGATTTAAGTGCAAATAAAGTTGAAGATAAAGAAATTGTTTCAGAGAAAGCTTTAATTGAAGCAAAAACTAAAGAAGAATCAGAGCAATTTTTTCAAGGAAATGAATTGAAAGAAAATATATATATTTACTTCGAGGATACTCCAGAAGAATGCAAATTCATATCTTCAGTAGAAGAATTTAAAAAATATATAATAAACTATATGCAGCCACTCTTTGGATATGAACATGAGGATGACTATGCCTTTCATGAAGAAGTTAAAGATTGTTGGAATAAGGAAGATATTTTAGAGTGGTGCGAATACAATAATGTAGTTATCTCAAATAAAAATCCACAGAAAAATATAGGGAATTCTAAAAAGGATGAAAAGGAAATAATAAAAATGATAAGAGATCATGAGGAATGGATTGAGAGCAAAGGAGCCAGGGGTATACAATTAGATCTTAGTAATGAAGATTTAAAAGGAATGAAATTATTAAATGTAGATTTGAGAGAATCAAATTTAAAAGGTGCAGATTTAAGCGAATGCATTATATATGCAGATTTACGAGGTGCTAACTTAACTGGAGCAAAAATAGATAATACTAAGTTTACTGGTTCGAATATTAAAAATACAACTATGAATGCAAATAAACTTAAAATTATAGAAGATCAAATAAATAGAGAACCTGATAAACATAGGATGGGATTAAAAAATCTTAAGACCGGTAAAGAGAATAGTAAGGAATTATAATAATTAAACTTTTCAAGAAAGAATTAATTAAAGAGTTAAAGATAATCTTAGGATTATCTTTAGCTCTATTTTTGGTTTTTGAAGTAATGGTTACTATAAAATAATTTTATCAGAATAAATTGGAGGAAAAAATGAAAAAAGAGGAAGTTTATAGATTTTCAAATAAAGTAAAATTATTATTAAAATCAATGAAAGGAGTAACTATAAGTGGAGATGAGTATAAGGTGAATCAAATAATTAAACTTAATGATGAAATTGAAAAGGAAATTGAAAAATTTACTCCAAATTTTCAAGAAGAATATTCAACTAGAGCAAAGTATCTATACAAAAGCATGATTGAAGCAAAGAAAAGCTATGAAAGTTTAAAACATACGGGATCATTGGATGAAGTTAAGGTAGCTTTTGAAGTATATAAAGAAGAAAGTATTAAGTATGAAAATGCAAAGATGATAAGAAATGCATTAAAAGAGATATAAAAAACTAAATAATAGAAGAAAGCCTAATAGTATAGGTACTGGAATATAGAAAAACAGTATAAATAATCTATGGTTAGCCACCGACTTAAAAATGGCTCGGACTTTAGGGATTGCTACTCATATTCTTATAGCTCGTCAACTGGTAGATAGGCAACCAGTATAAACAAACCTACGGAGGATTCTAGGTTCGAAAGAGCGACAACTCAACCAAACTTTATAAGAGTGCATTATATGGGCTAGAGATATGATGTGAATGGTGTTTAAATAGACAAGAGTAGTAATGTTACTAAGATACAATTCAGTTACACAGTAGTATTTTGTTAGTTCTGAAATCAAGGACTAACTATACCCTAAAACGTGTCCACAAGTTTTCAGTAGTATAAGGCTTAAATAATAAAAAGCAAGTAATTATTGAAAATTATTAAATAGAAGAGAATAGGACGTAATGAAATGTAAGTGCAGACCAACTGGAATCGTGCATGGTTCTGTGGAGCTTGTCGTAACAGGTTCTTGTATGATGGAAGGCGGTAGCCATTGGAAGGTGAATGCGAAGCAGAGGGAACTGATGTAAGTTCCTTTTTATAGATCTAAGATAGTAAGGATAATTAATTGCTATCTTATTCCACTTACATTTAAAAATATTTCACTATAAAGTGAAATATTAGGTATAAAAGTATTTACAATTCACGATAACGTGATATAATATAAGTATAGGAAGTAATTAAAAATAAGGGGAGTAGTAATTTATGGAGCATAAAGAAATAACAAACAAAGAAGCAGATAAAATAATTGAAACTAGAGAACCACGAGGATTGTTTTGGTTGAAAGAAGACGAATGGTATGTAGCAATAGACAACTCAAATGGCGATGCCTGGACAGAGGATTTTTCAAATAAGGAACAATGCTTTAAATATTTAAATGGTGACAGTGAAGAATAATAGTATAAATATTCCAAAATAAAAAAAGAAAGGCAGAACATAAAATGTTACTACCAATCCCTCAACAAGATGATTGTAACATATTGTGTCTGCCTTATCAAGAAGGAGATATGTATTATGGGTATGAATGAAATAATGCTAGGAATAGAAGGATTAATTGATTGGGGTGTATTTATAATTAAATGGAGTTTGATCACTGCAATGGTGAGTTCAATTATAGTATTTGTTCTAATATGTACGTTGTATGTAATGAAATTGAACAATATTAAATTACCTAATATTGCTTTACATTGGAGGAATTGATAGTGATAGCAGAAAGTATTGCAAAGAGGATGATAAGATTAGAAAAGTTTTTTGGGACTAAAAAACCAAAGGAAATGAATTATATACAATGGTCAGAGAAGTTGTATGAAATGCAATTGGACTGGGAAGAAGAAAATCAAAAAGAGTTTCCAATCTGATTTTAAAACAAAATAAATAAAATAGGAGTAATACTAGTTTAAATGTGAGTACTCACCTCCTGACGAGGAGGAAAAATGAAAATATTAAGCTGTGGAGCGGGAATGCAAAGTACAGCATTAGCATTAATGAGTTGTGAAAAGAAGAAATATGGAGATGATATATATCCAGAAGTACCAATCTATGATGCAATATTATTTTGTGATCTAGGAGAAGAACCTAGATGGGTATATGACCAGGTTTATTTTATCCAGTGTGCTTGTGAAGATGTGGGAATACCTTTTTATGTATTAGAGAGTAATCTTCATTCTCACTATGTTGAGAATTTTGGAAAAGCTAGAGTAGTAAGCATTCCTTTCTGGACAATTGATGAAAGTGGTAAGAAAGGTAAAATGATGAGAAATTGCACTTTAGATTACAAAATAAATGTAATGCAAAAGTTTATTAGATCAAATTTACTGGGGTATAAAAAGGGACAACGTACTAGGAGTGAGGACTTAAAAGCTCACGAGATGCATTTAGGTTTTTCGGTTGAAGAGAAACATAGGTGTAAAGATAACCCACATAAGATGTTCGTTAATAAGTTTCCTTTGTGTGACATGAACCTAGAGAGAAAAGATAATTACGCTTATATAAAAGATGTTTGGGGTTTAGAAACTAAAGCAAGTGCATGTACATTTTGCCCTTTTCATAGAAATTATTTTTTTAAACATTTAAAAGCAAATTATCAAGAAGAATATAGAAAGTTAATTGAGTTTGATGATTTATTAGAAATAGAACAACCTAATACAAAAATTAGAAGCAAATTGTATATTTCTAGAAGTAGAAAAAGAATTAAAGATCTTAACGAAGATGATTTCAATGACAAAGAAACTTTTGACTATAAAGGCGAACAAATTTGGAATGGGTTTTAGTTCACAATTTGTAGATATTGTGAAGAGGAATTAAGGAGGAAGCATAAATGAAAGTCAAAGAAATTGTAAATAAAATCAGGTTAATAGGAACAGAAGTAGAAATTAAAGAATGTGGTAAAACAATGACCACATTAAAGACACCAATTAAAGAAAATGATTATATTAATAGAACTATCGCTTCATTTGAACCTACAGGAAATAAACAAATGATAATTCATATTATGCCTTTAAAATAGTTTAGTCACATTTCAACCCGCAGACGAGAGATAGTGGCGTCGCAAATAAAGACTTCAAATTTAGTGTAGGGCTACTAGTTAGCCTTACACATCTGTATATATTGCGTATTAAAATAAATAAAATCAAGCAGTGTACAAAGCAAGTGCACTAGATATAAATGAAAGAAGGAATAAAAATGGATAATAAATATACTGAAATTGAATTTTGCCCAGGAAGAAATATAGGTGAATGTGTTAATGAATTATTAGATTATAAAGAAAAAGGAAAATTAGTTTTTGGGACTTTTAATGGACATAAATTATATTCAGATACGGTAACTTTAGATAATGCTTTTAAAGAAATAACTGGACTTAGTAAAGCGGAATATGACCAAAGAGAAGAAGAGAGAATAAAAAGATATAAAAAGCAAGAAGAAGAACATAAACAAGCAATTCCTAAATTAATAGAAACGTGGAAAGCTAAAGGAAGAGAAGTCTTAACAGAAGATAAATTAGAACTTTGGGATAAAATAGTTCCTATTAGATTAAATGATTTGTATAGAGGTATGGAATTAGGTAATTGTTTAGATATAATTAAAATATTAAATAATGGAACTTTTGAAGAAGCTAAGAAAGCAATTTATGACCAAAATCATTCTGGTATGAGTTTTGGATTAATATGCTCAATGGTTAAAGAATTTTCACCAAGAGGAGAAGAATTTGTTAACTATGTAAGGTAATTCGCAATTCAAGGACAATCTGTAGATAGTGTGAACTCTTGGGGGTGGTAAATAAAATGGCTAAAACAGATTTAACCATAGAAATAGAAAAAGCCATACAGAAGGAAGTTTTAAAACCAATGGGTGTATTCGGTTGTTTAGAAGTTACTATTGGGTGGTATGGAAAAGGTAGAGTTGATTTTATGACTATGGATAGTAAAGAAATGTTTAGGTGCTATGAAATAAAAGTTACTAAGTCAGATTTTAAATCACAGCATGGACATAATTTTGTAGGACATTATAACTACTATGTTATGCCAATAGAAATATACGAAGAAGTAAAGGCAGAAATACAAAAAGAAATAGGAGTTTATACTTGGAATGGTAAATATCTTAATTTGATTAAAAGACCTAGAAAGCAAGAACTAAAAGCTGATAAAGATGTGCTGAAAAATTCAATAATAAGATGTTTATACAGAGATAGTCACAAGATTAATGAAAGTGAAAATGTTAAATATCTAAATAAACTTAAAACTAAATTAGCAAGGTTAGAAAGAGAAAAAGATAAATATTATAAGGAAAGTCGAGACTTTCAAAATTCACTCTACCAAGAACTCGGACATGATAAATTTTTAGATTTTCGAGATAAATATAATTTATAGTATTTCGTAATTCAAAGACTATATTATGTAGCTTATAGAATAGGAGAAATAAAAATGAATAAGAAAATAATAAGTGTTATTCTAATCTGTGGTATATCTTTTGCACTAACTGGATGCGATAGTGTTCTACAATGGGTCGGTGAACAAAGTAAACCTGATACCTATGTATACAAGACAAATGATAGCAGATTCAAAATTGTTTCTACAGAGGAAATTACCGAGGGGACAATCAATAGATTAACTATTTCAATATTGGTAGATAAAGAAACAAATGTAATGTATATGCAGAGTGAAAAGTTTCAGTCTGGATATGGCTTGAGCTTAGAAGTTATGGTTGGTCAAGACGGAAAACCATTAATTTATAATGGTGATTTAGATGAAGAATAATTCATCATTCAAGGATTGTAGTCTTGAATGAAAGTTTGAGAAAAGAGAGAAAAGTATGGACAATATAAAACTGAAAATTCAAAAGTTGTTAGCATTAAGCAAAAGTTCAAATGAAAATGAAGCACAAAATGCTATAATGATGGCTCAAAAGCTTTTATTGAAGCATAAGTTATCTCTGAAAGAGGTTGAAGATTATTCCAAAATAAATATAGATTTAGATAGCTATAAAACAAGCCATAAGTTTAGAGGAAGTAGTTGGAAATCAAATTTAGGTTCAGTAATTGCAAATAATTTTGGATGTTATATGTATTTAGAAACTTCAAATAGTCATAAAGTTTGCTTTTATGGAAAGAGTGAGGACGTGGCTATTTGTAATATAATGCTGGATTATGCTATAAAATGTATTAATCTTAATGGGGATAAACTTGTAAAAAAAATGAAAAATGATAAACGAAGAAAATACTTTAAAGGGATAAAGAGTGATTATGCATTAGGATTTATACGCGGATTAGAAGAAAGGTTTAAAACTCAAGTTAGTTCAAATAAGGAATGGGGATTACTGTTACAAAAGGAGAAAGCCGTTATATCAGGATATAAAGAGTTCTCAAGTGGATTTAATTTAATAGATGTTAACCAAGAATTTTATAAATATAATGATGCTTTTGAGTTAGGTAAAAAAGATGGGAGTTTGTTTGATATATCAGATAAAATTGAAAATGAAGGCTCGGAAGAATTACAGATTTCTAATTATTAAGGGTTTATTGAAAAGATAAGAGTTGAGAAAGGAATGTATTAAAATGAATTATAACGAAATTGAAGAAGTGAAAGATGCTATTTATACAGGCGTGAAAGGCAAAAAACCTATAGTGTTAGACGTTTATATGAATTCAAACAAAAACTCAAATAAAAATCTTCAAATAGTTAACTTGGGAGCAGGTACAGAATTTCATTTAAAGTTACAGAAGCATAGAATGGAGATGGAGGAAAATAAAATGAAAGAAATAATGGAAAGGTTTGATAAGTGCTTAGATTCATGGCTCGATTTACCTGATTATGTGTATTCAGATGAATATAGAAATGCTTTTATTGGATTTATTAAAAAGAATGTGGATGCTGGAATAGTTGTAAATGAGGGATTTATAGTTATGACATTACATCATGAAACTGACGATAGATTACCTTACTTTGATTTTGATAGAGAATAGTTTAGACTCTGTAGAGAAAGTGTGAAACAAATTAAAAGGAGGAAAATATAGTTGATGATAGAAGGATTCTTATGTGAAGATCTTGATTTAAATAAATGGGTTTTACTTGAAGTTAATTTAATTCTTAAAGAAGGTATTGAATTAGAAGTGCTAAATACTAGCAAAGAATGTCCGAAATGGGATAAGGCTATTGTTAAATTTAATAAAGATTTTAATGAATTAGCTTTATATATGTATGATACAGGCAATTTCAAGAAGGTAAGTTCCAATTATTTAGTTAGAGTAAATAAGTAATCTGAATAAATGGTGAATTGGAAAGGGTTGATAAAATTGAATAATGAATTACTTAGATATTGTTCTAATTGTAATATATTAGAGCATAAAGATGAAGCAAACTATTGTTATTCTTGTGGTTCAAAGTTAAGCAATACTCCCAAAAGAGAATTTTATCTTGGTTTACACATACCTCAAAGAACGATATCTTTAGCGATGAATGTAAAGCAAGACTTTAAAGGATTTCCTTTTCTTCTATGGAGATATAGAAATAATGAGATACAAGTTATAACTATGCGTGAATATCCTAAAGTTCTTAAATTATATAAAAGAGTTCCTATAGATAAATCCTGTAGAAGTTTTGCTGATGAATCAGAATATTTAATTTTAAATGAGAAAATTATTAAAAACTTAATGGACGAAGGTTTCGAGTGGTTTCATTTTTCGGAAAAAGATACATTATGGTAAATACACTTAATTCGTATTTTAAAGAAAGTGTAGGTATTGCAAAACAATTACTAATATGTTCTAAGGAGGAATTGAAGTGATATTCAAAAACAAATATTTACCTATGAAAAATACAGAGATTAGTAAAATTGAAGTTGAATACTTAATAAAAAAGATTAATTATTGGTTATTTTTTATGGAAGAAAATTATAAGTATAATTTTTTCGATCAAAGTATTTTTCGTTGGTTTTCCAACAAGGAAATATTAAAACGTTTTAAAGAAAATATGGTTGCTGAACAATTAGATAAGATTCTAAAAGACCTTGAGTATTCAAAACTATTTAATAAAAGAGTTATTCTAAGCGATGATGATTTTAGATTAATTAATAATGTGTATAAAAAGATGAAATTAAGTTTTTTACCATACAACTTAAGGCATTATTAGTTTATTAAAATCAACGGTTATTTTAGATATTGTGATAGATAATGAAATATTAATAGGGGGTAAGAATGTGGGAGCCTATACAGGTCTTAGATGTAAGATAATTGTAAAAGAAAAATATAGACTTGAATTAAATAGATTATTTACTAATGATTTAGATTGGTGTAGTAGTAAAATATCTTTATTTGAAAGATATGGATATTTTACTAATGCAGATGGTATACCTCATGGCACATCTCGTATACCTATTGTATGGGAAAATGAAACAGATGGTTTTGATATGGGTTTTAATAAGGAGAATGGATATTGGTCTTTTCAATGTGCTTTAAAAAATTATGATGATACTATAGGATATTTTATAGAAAATATTCTATCTGAAATAGTAGAGAGTATTATACATCTAGAAATGTTTTATGAAGAGTGGAGTTATAGTAAATCTTATAAATTAATTGATGGAGAATGTATAATTGATGATAATTATTTTAGAAAATATGGATATTGCTAGTATAGTTTAGTAAATTATTAATTAATGAATAAAAATGAATTTGAGAGGAAGAAGTAAAGTGTCGAAAGAAAATATTATGATTAGATTTGGAATAAAGGAATTAAATGAGACTCAATTACGATATATAGATAAATATAATAAGAACCAGGATAAATTATTACATTCAGCAATAATTTTAACTATATTAGCACTACTAATTGATAAAATTAATCCTAATATATACATACCTCAAATATTATCATGTTTGACAATTATATTTATTTTTATAGTTAAGATATGGATGTATATATCATTGAAAAAGAAATTGTTAAATTTAGTTGATCATGGATCAGTAATAAGAAACGAAGGAGATTCCAAAGTAACTAAAGAAGAAAGAAGGTGGAGGTAGTACTATGAATGATATAAATAAGATTCTAACATTTGGAGAGGCTACAGAGCTATGGGGATTAGCAGATAGTACTCTAAGAAAATTAGCAAAAGCTGATAGAATTAAAGAAGGAATAGATTACAGAAAAAGTGGTAAAAGGGCATGGTTAATTACAAGAGAAGTGATGGAACGACTTTATGGTAAAATAAGTGATAATAGCATGGATCATGTAGTAAGAGTTAAGAATATAGAATCGGGGTATAAATATAATATTACTGGGAATGAATATGAAAATGATTTTAGTTTCGATACTAGATTAACATTTGAAGATATATCAGCTATAGAAATACGGGGAGAGTATATGACTATATATATACCAACAGAAGAGAAGGTAAAGATATATGATGCAGAAAAAGATGAATATGTTTTAGTAGAAACATATAAAGAGGTTACATATAAGAAAGAATTTGATACTTGGCACAAATATTAATGCTTACAAGTTGCAGCATTAAATAATGAAGATGGTAAAGAATTAGATATTTAATTAAAACTTTAAAGGAAAGCTATAATTAAAAATAATAGGATAGGCTTTTAACTAACATCAACAAAAGATGTATTTAAATTTAATCTATATTAATAAATTAACTATAACATGAGATGTGAATAAGGCTAGTAGGAAATAAAATCCTTACTAGCCTTATTTCTATGCCTTAAATTATTTAATGTGCCGTTATACTTCCTAATTAAGATTTATAATCAAGTTAGGAGGTGTAAATATGAAAATATTATATTCTATAATAACTGCTTATCTATTAAGCAGTTTAATGTGTTTCTTTAGATTGATATATATAAGGAATAAGTGGGGGAGGGATGGAGATATTATTTATAAAACCTATAAGAAATTTATACTAGTACCTATAATAAATTTATTTGTGGCTATAAGATTATTACAAATACATCAATAATTTGTCGAAAAATTCTTTCTAGATATCTTCAAATAGTATTGACGTACTTTCAAAAGTACGTTATAGTTATATTAGAAGTTAGGAAATAACCAAATAAAAAATAAAGGGGATATGCTAAATGGGAATTTTAAAAATGAGTAGAGAAGAAAGAGAAAGTAAACATAAAGAGCTAATGGAAAAGTACCATAAATGTAATCAACTACCTTGGGGTAAAAGTGAAACAAGGTTTGATTACTATTCAAGAAATGGAAGAAGAATGTTATCTATAGTAACTAATAGAAAATAATATGCTATCTAGAGGGACTTAATTTAAAATTCCTCTAGGTCTAATATATGTTAGGAAAACCACCAACCAATATGGCGGTTAATAAAAAGGGGGATATTAATTATGAAAAACCAAGAAATCGCATTAATCCAATTAGTAGATGGAGGAACAATAACAGATGCAAGAATAAATAGTTATGTGGAAAGTTTTGGTGATGTAATTATTACAGAGGAAGAAATCAAGAGATTGGCAGAAATAGAGATGGAAGATGGCTCGCATGATGACTACGAAGAGGATTACAATTCTAAACTAGGTTTCTACTTAAGTAATGTTAAACTAGACAGTTATCTAGGGGTTATCGAATCAATACTAGATGATAAAAAGTTAAGAAGAGAAACATTAGGAGAAATTCAAACACTAGTTGAAAACTATATTACAGAGCATATAGAAGAATAATTCAAAGGACCTTATTTAAAAAGGTCCTTCCTCAACAAAAGGAGGGATATTATATGCCTAAAGCAAAGAATTTGAAAGGTAAAGTATTCGGAAGGTTAACAGTTATAGAACCAACAAATCAAAGAAAAAAAGGGGCTATAGTTTGGAAATGTGAATGTAGTTGTGGAGAGATAGCATATGTTGCAAGAAATAATCTTGAACAAGGGAATACACTAAGTTGTGGTTGCTTACAAGCCGAAAATGTGTCTAAAAGGAACAAGGAAAGACAAACTAAAGATATCACAGGACAAAGGTTTGGTAGACTTACTGCAATAAACCCTACTACAAAGAGAGATAATGGATATGTAATATGGAAATGCATCTGCAACTGTGGGAAAGAAACTTATGTCAATTCACACAACTTAATAAGAAAGAATACACTTTCTTGTGGTTGCCTAAACAGTGAACAGGCAAAAGACAACGCATTTAAAAACTTATCTGAATTTCATAAAGAAAATTTTGTCGCAGGTACAAGAATAGATTATATTAATAATGATAAGCTTAATAAAAATAATACAACAGGATATAAAGGTGTGTATTTACGTAAAAAGGATAGTAAATATACAGCTCAAATAGAATTTCAAGGGAAAAGATATTTTTTAGGAAGTTATGATACTAAAGAGGAAGCCGCTAAAATAAGAAAACAAGCAGAGGGTAAGTTGTATGGAGATTTCCTTGAATGGTATCACATATTACTAAAAAGTAATAAGGGGGGGGAAAGTTCAACCCTAATAAAGGCTGCTTTTCATAAAAAATTAAGGAGGTACACAAGTGAAAGGTAAAGTGACATTTAATAAAAGTGGGACTGGATCTAAAAGTGGAAGACTTACTATACCAGTTGCATTACTAGAGATTTTAGGTATTACAGAAGATGATAGAGAAGTTGATATTAAATTAGAAGATGGGAAGATAATTATAGAAAAGTTATGTGATAATGAGTAGATAGTAAAGATAAAAGGTCAATAAAATTAGGATATTGTTTACTATACAAGTTAGTTTAATATTGAAGTCAATAAATTGCTGAAAGTAATATTTATTGACTTTAGTCATACTTATTTAATAAATATGTACTTTAATCGATATTCATAATAAAATGATATATATAAGGATGGTGATAAGTTATGATATATGGATATTGCAGGGTAAGTACTAAATCCCAAAGCCTCTCTCGCCAAATTGATGCGTTGGTGGATTATGGAGTAAATAAGAGATTTATATTTTCTGATAAATATAGTGGTAAAACCTTAGATAGAGAAGAATTAAATGAGCTTTTAACAATCATTAAATCTGGAGATTCAATAGTAATAAAAGAAATTGATCGGTTAGGTAGAAATCGCAAAGAAACTAAAGAGCTTATATTACGCTTCATAAAAGAAGATGTAGAGCTAGTCTGCTTAGATATGCCTTATTTAAAAGAGTTTATAATTGATAAAATTAAAGAGAGTGATGGATTTTTAGAAATAATGGCTAATGCTCTTTTAGATGTAATCTTAGAAGTTGCAGAACAAGAAAGAAAGAAAATAATTAGTAGAACCTCAGAGGGGAGAAAAAAGGCAATTTTAGAAGGTCGTAAGTTTGGAAGAAAATCAAAGGTATCACTTGAAGAGTTTGAACTTTATTATGAGAAGTTTCTTAAAAGAGAGATGAAAGCAAAAGATATTCAAAATGAACTTAGCATAAGTAAACAGTGTTATTATGATTATGTAAAAAAGTTAAAAAAATAGATATATGAAAAGTTCATTTAGTTTAAAGGAGTGAATTATGGGTGATTGATACTGGATTAGTAGACAATAAAGGAAGTAACTTTGAAGATAGTATAAGGAGGTTCAAAATCAAATCTATTCAGCTCAATGAAAATGAAGTAAAAACTAATATTTTTTATGAGGATAAAAGCTTTAATGAGTTTATTTATAAACTATCTAATTCATTTTGTGAAAAATATAATGTTGAAACAGTTACTTTAGAACCTAAAGTATCAAAAATATTAAATAAGGGTAAAATAAAATATTTTTATTTAAAGGCAAAAGGATATAAAACAGTAGTAAGTATATTTAAAAATTTTCTTGAAGGAGAAATTTATAAATGTAATGATAAAAATATTATAAATATGTATACCAAAGAATCAATTAAAATTTTACAAAGTTTTTTAGATAAAAATATAGTTTTTATAATTGATCAGTTAAGCCGATATTATATAGATGAATATATAAAAACTGAATCAAATAAAAATCTTCAAATAGGTAGCTCAGGATCAGGTACGGAAAGTGATAACTATTTTAAAATAGCAGCATTAAATTATTTGTATATGCTGCCATCTACAATGCAATTATGTGAGGCTATGGATGAAAATAAAATTTTAGAAATTCTAAATTCAAGTTCAAAGAATAAATATCTAGAATCAATAAAAAATTTAAAAGAACCATTGAAATATATTAAACTTGGTCTTACAGAAATGCATGTAGAGTATAGAGAAATAGAGGATGATAATAATCCATGTGTTGACGAGATAATCAAATTTATAGAAAATAAATTAATTCCATCAACTATTGAAATTGATATAACTGGTTATTGCGAAGAGCAGATATAGTAAAATATAAGGAGACCAACTATGATTTTAGAACAAGATAAAGAAACTATTACTTTTAGTTTTACTTTTTTAGAAACGACTGTAGGATTAGATTCTGTCGATAGAACAATTTTGGAAGATAAAAATGCAGAATTTTATACTGAATTTAGAATTCGTGTTAATACAGATAATAAGGAGGAAATACATTCTTATTTTGAGAAACACTATATTGGTAGGGCTAGGTCGTATTCAGATTGCTTAAAGATGTTAATTTGTGACTTTTTTAATATTTCAGAAAATTATGAAATAAAGAGATATAAAGCAATAGTTGGCGGCAATACTTCTTCAGTACGCTTAAATGCAAAGAAGGGTGATGTATTTATTTTAAGAGACATATTATTAGATTACGGTGAAACATATAAAGATGGAATTTATACAATTTTTAGAAATGTTAAAGACTATTACGATAGAGATGAAAATAAGAAAAGGAATCCAAGTTTCATGAAAACACTAATTGATGAATGTAGTAGATTAAATTAGATGAATTAAATACTTGTTAGATAATAAAAAGTGTATAAATTGAAAGGAGGTGAACTTTAGTAAGAGTTTGGTACTTATAATACACTCTCTTACTAAAGATAAATTATGAAAGTTAAAGAGTTAATAAGTGTAATCTTTGATAAAGTGACTATATATAAAGCAAATAATGAAGGGTTTGAAGATATATATAAAGGTAATACGAATGATATTCCATTAGATATATTAGAAATGAAGGTTAGAGTTATTGGAGCATCAAAAAAAGCAATTATAGATATACAAGTGTTTTAATACGTAATTCAAGGAAGGTTTGTAGATATTGTGAAGATAGAAGGCGAGGTAAAGATGAAAGTTGAATTTATGAAATTAAATATATTAGAGAAAATTATGAGAAGTATTTGTATAAAATATATTAAGATACAGAAGGAAAGATGTAATAATTTTATAAAAAGTTTATCAAAGATTGATAGAACAACTAACATAGACTGGAGTATTGAAGCATCTCAAAAAGACTATGAGAAGGTGCAAGGTGTGAATTAGGGGTCGGACGTAAAGTTAGTTCATAATAGAAAGAGTAAGTGTAGGATTGTAAAAAATACGAAATTAAGAGGAGGAGTATAAATGACTATATATGAAAAATATGAAGAAATGGGATTGTTGGATTATAAATTAAAAACTGTAGAGGATGTAAAAACTTTACATGGAACAGACATATTAGCGATGGAAGGATTGAATAAATTATCAGTAGAAGATAAGAAAATGGTTATACAACTATTTATAGGTTACTTAAATGGGTGTGGTTGTGGAAATCGTCAAGATGTTCCGATAAAAGTAGAAAAATTAAGTAACGATAAGTTTAAGATATATTATCTTGATGGAATGTTTAGTTATTTCTATAGTGATGGAAGTATAGGCTAATTCGCAATTCAAAGACAATCTGTAGATATCGTAAATGGAAGGAATGAAAAAAGAATGTTTAAGAAAGTAACTATAATTTCTAATAATGAATTAATAAAAAAAGACACTGAGGTAAGAATTATAGGAACCATTGGAGATAGAAAATATGAAGTTAGAGATAACAATGGAATCCAATATACTGTCATGAAAGATAGTGTAGATGTTGTGAAGGAATATAGTGTATCGAATGAATGATAATTTAAAATGTCCTTTATGTGGTTCTGATGTAGGTTTTAAATAAAGTTTAATCAAAGTTATATCTAAAAGTGGCTAAAATACATTGATTATTAATAGTTGTTTTATAACAAAGTTGTATCAAAGTATAGTAATTTCATACGGTAAAATTTTTGGTTTTTATAATAAAGATAAATCACAATATGAAACTATTGTGTTATTGGAAAGGTGAAAAGTAATGAAAGTTGGCAAGTATCAGATTGGTAGATTTCATGCAATAATTAAAAAAACATATAAGGATGGCACAATTGATTATGAAACTCAATTTTCTAGCAATGCAGATTTAATGGAAAGTGTATGTGCAGTAAGACAATGTGTAGGAGAGCTTGTTGGGATTGCTACGGATAGTCCCAAGGTACTTTCTGCTATGTCTGTTATACGTGGTAAGGAAAATATCATAAAAGAACTAGAGTAATTAACAATACAAAAACGATACGATTTTATTTAAAGTGATACAACTTTGATATAAACGATATGACTTTATTATAAAGCTACACTAGAGTCGGTTGAAAAATCTGATTAAACTTTTTTTAGAATAGTTAATTAGTTAATCTGTAGATATTACGAAATTAAGTCGGTGTACAAGCAGGTGCACGAGATATAATAAAGGGGTGTAAAATGGATAATGAATCATATAAAAAAGAAAAACTATTTAGAAGTGAACTAGGTATTATATATAAAGCTGAGGTTGAAGTTTTTGAAAAATATTCTAGGATGGATGTAAAACTAATAATAAGGATTTTCGATATGTCAAAATGCCATCAACTTTATGAAAAATTAGACATAACATATCATCACTTTTCAGATGAAGCTTTAGATGAGATAGTTAAAAATCATATAAATAAATATGAAGGTTGGAATATCGTTGAATAGTTCATATTTCAAAGAAAGTTTGTAATATGAGATAATATATGTATTAGAAAGGGGTGTAAATACTTATGATGGTAAATGATGATTTTGTAAGAAGTATATTTATTGAGAATTTAATAAGTACTAAATATTCAAGTGTTGCTAAAGATGATATTATCCGAATTGCAGAAGAATATGGTATTGATTTTAAACCAAGAGAAGCAAAAGCAAAGATAGTTGATAAGATCATTGAAGCTGGATTTTATGATAGGCTATTCCAAGAGTTCCAGGAGTTTATATATGTTCCAGTTTGGAAAGTAGCAGAATGTTATGGTTTTAGAAGTGAAAAAATAGACCAACTAAGGTCTATCGGTGTTATTAAAGTAGATGTTAAAGAAGATTCTTTTTATAGTAGAGATAATAGGGGATATGTTAATTATAATGCTTACTCTTTATCAATTTTCAATTGTAAAAAAGAGGAACTTGAAGAAGCATACAATCTAGCCTATGGACAAAAAGGTTATAAAATAAGAATAGAAACCACTACAACTGAAGAAGTTGAAATGCTGACAAATGAATTAAAGAAGGTATTTGTTGTAGAGCATAACCCTACTTCATATGAACATAGAAATGAAAAAGGATATTACAGCTACTTAACCATTGAGCCATTAAATGATTCTGAATATGAAGGAAATAAGTTCTTAAAGAAAATAAATAGATTAGAAGCCGAAATAAAGAAACTTGAAGCTGATTATAGAAAAGAAAAAGAGGAAATCCAAAAGAGATACTCAGATATTTTTGGTACAGCTAATAGATTTGAATTATCAAAGATTAAAGATAAATATGATGAATACTTGTCTAGGGAAGAATAAGGAACAAATAAGAGTTGCTGATTCTGTAGATAATGCGTAATTGAAAGGAGATATTTGAATGGAAGAATTGTTAAAAATGATACAAGATGAGTTTGATAGGGTGCGAGGACGTAATGATAGATTATCTTCTGCATTGATGAAAGTAAAGACTATTACTAATAATGATGAAACGAGTGATGCAGATAAGGTAAGAGAAATTAGGAATTTTGTAGAAGAGTATATTGAAAGGTTTATTTAAGTACAAAAATACCATGTTATAAATAAATACTTAGAAGGGTTGTTTCGAAATTCAAATACAATCTGTAGATTGAATAACTTAAAGGAAAGGTAAATATGAAATATACTTAGAGCCGCCATGGACGATATAAAATACATGAAAAAAGACATAAAAATGCCCGATGAATACATTATAACTCATCTAAGAGCAGTTCGCAATCCAAATTCAATCTATAGATAATGTATAAATCTTGCAGAATAGACTACTTTATGGTGGTCTATTTTTTATATATTTTTTAAAATCTCTCTTGACTTGTACGGGATATAAGCGTACAATGTAATTAATAAATACGGAACATAACCGTACAGAGGGAAGGGTTTTTATGAACATTAAATATTTATCTAAAGCAATACAAGATTACATTGAGGATGGATGTGCTTATATAGCAATATACAAAGAAAGTCGCTCATGGGATTATGAAATCTTAAATTCTGATTCAGAAGATGAATTCCAAAATGACGAAGAATTAAAACGACTTTATGCAATTGATAAAAACGTAGTTGTGGTTAATGGCTATAATGATAATTTCGGTACAAATAGCCTTTCTGATATTGAGTATAGAATCAAACATAATTATGAAACTGGTATTGGTCAAATTTATTTCGTAAGTTCTGACAATACAGAGAGCGTAAAGACATCTGAAATATCATATGGTAACAAACTTACTAAAGAGGAAATTATAAAAAATGCAATAGAAAAGAATGGATTTTTTATTAATACAGATGGAATTTCTTATGATTTGAATGGTAAAGGTATGGCTGAATATTTAACGTCTCTTGGATTCGTGATTATTAAATATTATGACACTGGAAGGAATGGCCTTGTATTAACACAGGAAGGTATTAAAGTGAGTACCAATGGCTACTGTAGTATTAACTAATGTAATAAGAGAAGTCTTTAATGGCTTCTCTTATTATAGACATTTCTCAAAGTAGGTGCTAAAATTTATGTACGGAATAAAACCGAAAGGAGAATTGATATGGCAAGAATAGACATTAGAGACCTTGATGATGAAACATTACGACAATTAGATGAACAGTGTAAAAGGTATGGGATTAACAGTAGAGCCGACTATATAAGGCTTTTAATAAAAATGGACATTATGACAAATATTGTTCAAAAGATAAGGAATGAAGATAATGGCAGATAATACTCTGTTGGAGAAAATGTTAAACCTTGCAGAGTTCAGCAAAGATGTAACCAAGAAGTAAAAGGGATAAGTAGTATAGCAACTGAAGCAGTTACGTAGGTACGAAGTTACTGTGGAAGGCGGTAGCCATTGGAGGGTGAATGCGAAGCAGAGGGAACTGATGTAAGTTCCTTTAAATGAACCCCAGGGTACGGTGAAAGTGAGGATATAAATGTATTAAATTCAGGATGCAATATATTCATAAATTAATTATTGAACAAAACTCTTTGTTATATTTGTGGGATATTCATAAATTAATTATTGAAAGAAGGTTTAACATGGCAAGGGAAACTCAAAAGGAGAAGATAGCTAGGTTAGAAGAAGAACTAAGAAAATATAAGCTAGAGGTCGATGAATATAAGAAACTTGCTGAGGAGTTGAATAATGAAATAGCTAGTATTGTTGATAAGAAGGATAGGGAATTTGAAAGTAGCAGCACATATAAGCAGATGATTAAAAGAATAAAAAACCTAGAGTTAAAGAATGAAAGCCTTAAAGATACCATAGATCATAATAATGAAATTCATAAATTATTAAGTAGAAATAGTCACAATAATCGTGGAGCTGGAAGGAAATCTAAGTTTACAGAAGGGGAGAAAGAAACTATGAAGATGTATAGATTTCAAGGTAAGACTATAAAGGAGATAGCTGAAATCTATAAATGTAGTGTGGGATTAGTTCATAAATTAATAAATGAATAATTATATATATTTGCGATTTGTAAAAATCAGAAGGAGAGAAAATGAAAAAGAAAGAAAATATTTTAAATATTTCGGATAATAGTTATGGGCAGTATGCAACTAAGTTAAACATTCTTAATGTGGAGGGTTTCAATGAGTTTTTAAAAAAATTACATGATGAAAGTATAAATAGAAATTTATCAGGATTTGTTGAATATGAAAGCTTAAGTCTTATTGCAAAAACTTTATCTGCATTTGATAAAGTGGAGTTTGACCAGGATTATGTTTCAATGATGACAATTAACAATTGGGATAACTTAAGGCAGAGAATTGAACCAGCCATGACTGAAAGGGAATGTGAAAAGTGGATACTTAATGGAATGATTAATAAAATAGTAGAGATCATTGATGAAGATGTAAGATATGGAGATAGTAACAAGTTTTATAAAAGTTTAAGAGATTTTTTATCTTTGATAAAGATTTATGAAGAATAAATATATAACTATTAGGATGGAGAAATAAATATGTATTTTAAAACAGGGCAGACATTCTGCTCTGTTTTATTTATTTTAAATATTTTAAAGGGTTTTAATATTTAAAATAGAATTAAATAAACTTAAAGGAATGTTTAAAGTGAGGTGGGAGTTATGGTTTATACTGTTTCAGATATAGCAAAGATAACGGGAGTAAGCAAAGTAAGTATATACAATAAACTTAAGTTAAAAGAAATGGAACATTTTACACATAAAAACAAAGGGATTACCTATATCTCAGAGGATGGATTTAATTTCATTAAAGACAATTTAAGGATGAACAATGAAGTCACAACTAATTTAAACTCTGGCGAATCAGATGATGATATAACTGCTGAAAATAAAGAGTTTAAAGAGGGTTTAAACATTGAAAATGATTATATGAAATCTTTAAAGAGTGAAAATGAAAAGTTGTGGTTACAGATTGAGGAAAAAGACAAACAAATATCAGATTTGATTTCAAGAATAGAACAAATGAGTAAGTTGGTTGAAAATAGCCAGGTGCTTTTAAGAGAAAAAGAAGAGATGGAACCATTAAACATGGAAGAGCATTTTCAAGAGCTTAATAAGAAGATCGAGGATGTGAAAAGTAGTATGGATAAACGTAAAGAAAGTGGTAAATCAAATTCTTTCTGGGATAAATTTAAAACCAGAAGAGATTAATAAAGACATAGGTATGTCTTTATTTTATTTTTGTCATAATAATCATTGTCATAATTGAGAATGATTTATTAAAAATAAAGTGAATTTTAAATTTGATTTTTAATTTTAGAATTTACACAAATTTACTTTAAATCAGTATCTAGTGAATTGGGTACTTTCCAGAAACAAAACTCTAGGCAATTGCATTTTGAGAAATTTCGGTATATGTTATGGATATTTAAACACTGAATTATTGAATATATACCTAAATAACAATAAAATTTCGGTATATATTCAATAATTCTCTTTACATTTAGGTATAGTTTAGGTATAATTTAGGTATAGTAATTAATAAGGGGAGAGGTTTATATGAAAAAAATTATTTTAAGTTCAGACATTGGAAAATATGAAACAGAACTAATAGGAAGAGATATAGAGTTGACTGCTGAGGATAGGAAAATAGTAAGATTTAGAACAAAAATGTACGACTTATCAGAAGGATATATTGACATTGAAGGAAATAGTTATTTGACAGAACTTGATAATAAAAGTTATATAGTAGGAGAACAAGGACAAGACAAATCAGAAGATACATCAAAGACACAATTTTTACATCAACTAGCTTGTTATACTGCAATAACTCAATTCATAGAGCCAGGAACAAAGGACAATGAAATCTATATGGTATTAGCTTGTCCATTAAGTGTATTGCTTATACAAGACGCAAAAGAAGAGTATAAGGAATTCATAAAAGGTAAAGGACCTATTAAAATTACTGTAGATGGGAAAGACTATGAATTTGAAATTAAAGACATAATGATTAAAGCTGAAGGTAGTGGAATAATTTACTTAGAGCCTAACTTATTCAATGAGCAAGCTGTAGGAATAGTTGACCTGGGTGGTTTAAATATGGGTTGGAGCTTATACAATAACAAAGTATGTAAAAAAGATGATAGATTCATTGAAGAGTGTGGAACTGATAGACTTATTGATATAGTAAGAGAGCAGCTGGCCATTTATAAAAAAGGTAACTTGGTAAATAAGGAGATAGCAGAAAAGGCACTTGATGAAGGTGGATTAAAGAAAGCAGGTAAAATTGATACTGAAAGCACAGTATATGTTGAAAAAGCTAAGGAACTTTACTTTGAAGAAGTATTGAAACATATAAAAGCTCACAAATTCAATATAGATGAATTAGACAGAGTAGTATTCGTTGGTGGAACTTCTCAACATATAAGAGAGAATATAACAAATAAATTAAGCCATGCTTATATACCTGTAAATTCTCAATTAAGTACAGTGGAAGGACTTTATAAAGTAGCATTTAAGAAATACGGTAAATAAGGTAAGGTGATAAAATGCCAAGCGTGAAACAAGGTGGAGGGTATACATTAACCTTTGCAAAGAAAAATCAGGATGTTAAAGATTTATTAGCTAAAAAACAAGAAATTAAAGGATTCGTAGTAACAGATTATATATGTGAGGCAATACGATTTTTTGAAGCTAATAAAAACAACTTAGATGTTGCTCAATTCAAATCGATTAATATAGAACACTTAGTTAAGCAAGAAATAGCAAAAGCATTAGGTAATCCTTCTATTCGTGATGATAAAGAGATCTCTGAGGAAAGTGTAGATCTTGAAGATAACTTACAAGACATAGATATTGATGAGGATTAGAAATTAAAAGGAGCAGCTTATTTAGTTGCTCCTTTTAAAACATAGCAGTAAAATTTGTTTACAAATGTCAGAAAAAAGACTACAATTAAATTAAATTTGGAAATTTAATTAGAAATTTGCATAAAAAAATAAGAGTGCCATAAGTTTTCCCGACTTACACTCTTATTAGACCAATAACACAAGGTTATTACTTTTTATAGTATATCTATATTTTAATATAAATATACTTGCTTGTAAAGAGTAAATTTATACCTTCTAGTTATTGTACAGTTTTATGCAATATAGGAGGTATTTTTTAATGGGAAATTTACAACAATTTGCTTATCTATTAGATAATGATAACTACATGGTAGAGAATAAAATATTCATAGATCTAATGTGGCACATAGCTAAAGAAAAAATGACAAGTACAGATCGTAAAGGAAGAAATTTCATTACAGCTAAGAGCTACGTAATAAGAAACGCTGGAGTTATGTTCCAACAAATATTCTATTGGCACTTTAACGCCATCAAACAAGGGAAGTCCACTAAATACCAATATAAAGGCAAAAATACTATTAAAATGGATTTTGAAGACTGGTGGAATGCATGTAGATTAACTGATAAAGAAGTTTCTACAGCCAATAAATTTTTAATAGACAGTAAACTTATAGAAATACAAAAAATGAGAATTAAGCAAAAGGACTCAGAGGTCTTCAAACCTTCAAATTGCTATATAATAAATCCAGAAGAATTAGAAAAATATTTATTAAACATAATAGATATAAATAAAAACATGTATGCTGAAAAAGTAATAAAAGTTAGAGAAGAAAATATTAAAACTTCAATAAAAAGCAAGAATTCTTCAAACTTATCAATAGATTCACTCGTTACCCCCGTAACAGATGTAACGAGTGAATCCAAGGCTTTAGATGGTGTTGTTGATAATTTATCCACAATATCCACAATATCCACAAGTGGGAAACATGAAAAAAATACACCCGTTACCCCCGTAACAGGTGTAACTATAGATACCCCCGTAACAGATGTAACTATAGATACCCCCGTAACAGATGTAACTAATAAATCTAATACTTCTTTTTCTAATACTTCCTGTGCAGATAGATCAGGTAAAGAATCCTCAATCCTGTCCTATCCTGTTCTATTGGAAAATATTAAACCTAAAATGACAGATGTAAGTTTTAACACTTGGTTTATGAATGGAATTCAAAAATGTGAGATTTCAGATAATAAAATTTTATTTTTGGCTAAAAATGATTTAGCTAAAAATATTTTAGAAGAAAAGTATACAGATTTAATAAATAAAACATTAAAAGAAATTACAAGAGATCCTTACGATATAGAATTTAAATATTAATAATAAATAAAAAAACCAGGCTAGAGTAAGCTGTAAAACTAACACTCTAACCTGGTAAGAAGAATAACCGCAAGAATATTTTTCAAAAATAAACATGTGCTAATAGATTAGTCATTTTTATTATTCTCATATTCCTTCAGGGTAGTTATAAGCTTACCCTGAATACTTATTTTATCTTTTTTTGTATCATATTCTTGAACAGTATAAGACGGATCAGTACTCTCAGGCATCAAATGAATTAAGTCATTATCAAATTTCACTTTTTTTACTGTAGCCTCATTATCTATAAGAACAACAGCAATATCATTATTATCAACTATATTAGTTTGCTCAATAATTAAAATCTCATTATTTTTGAATAACTTATTCATACTATTACCTTTAACTTTAAGAGCATAATATTTATCTTTTCTGCAATCAAATAAAGGTTTTTTTAATGGTAGCTTAAGGTAATCTTCAATATTGCTTTGAGCTAAAATAGGTAATCCGGCTGCTATTGTTCCAACTACAGGAATAACTATATCTTCATTTTTCTTTCGTTCACAATTATTCATTGGAGTTATATCACAAGAAAATTCAATATCATTTTTACCTTCATTTTTTAATACAGAAAGAATGTAATCAATGGTTTCTAATTTTTTTCCTACTTCTAAACTTAATTTATTTAATGAATTAATATAATATTGTTTATCATTTTCAAGTTTAATAATAATTTCTTTATTATTAAATTTATCAATATCAAAATTTGATAATAAATCATCAACAACCAGACTATTTTTGGGTAAAGTTTTAGCAAAAACTAATTCATCAATAGAACAATTGAAAAAATTAGATAGCTGTATCAAATTATACAAATCAGGTTCAGAAGAACCACTTTCATAGAAGGATAAGGTTGACCTTGCAATACCAGTTTTCTTAGATAGTTCTAGTTGAGTTATTCCCTTATTTTTTCTAAATGTTTTCAAATTTTTACTAAAATTATTTTTCATATCTAAATTAATCACCTCAATACATATAATATAAACGGAAAAGCATAAAAAAAAATAATAATGTCAAGAAACCGAACATAAAATAAAAAAATAAATAATGTTGTATTATTGACAAAAAATATTAGTGTGTGTTACTATATGACTAAAGAAACAATAATATGGAGGAGTGGAATAACTTGAATGAGTTACAAACACTTAGACTAAATAGAAATTTATCCCAAAAGCAAGTTGCACTAAGAATAGGTAAAACAGATTCTTATGTTTCTGCATTGGAAAGTGGGAAAATAAATATAAGTCTAGATGAAGCTTCGAAGTTAGCTTATGTATATGATAGCACACTAGACGAAATTTATTTAGCAATTAAAGTGTTAAAAAATACAAAAAAATAGGAAAATGTCGGCTAAAATGATTTAGGCGAATTATACACTTTTTTACTTTTAAGTACTGAGTAAGTTATATGAGGTGGTGATATGATGTTAGATAAAACTAGCGTAAAAGATTTATATGTAAGAGGATATACAGCTACAGAGATAGCACGTATACTTAGTTCTAGTAAAAAGACGGTTGAAAAATGCATTGAAAGAAACTTTAAAGAATTTAAAAGTGAACATAGCATTAAATTGTATGAAAGAAGAGATTGTAAAAAGGCAATAGAAAGAACCAATAACCAATTTATTGGTAATGCCCAGCTTGTTAAATGGAATAGGCATAGTTATATAACCAATGAATCTGGTACCTTAACTTTTGATAAATCACGTGGACAAGCACCAGGAGATTTGCCAATAAGATATAAAGTAAGTTATTAGATCATTAGATTATATTTTAAATACTAAGGTGACTACATAAGTGGTTGCCTTATTTTATTGCAAAATTATATGTGGAGGTGTTTATGTCTTAATATAGAGTTTTATTTTTAAGAGGGATCATAGAGGAGGAAATTTTGTGAAAAAGGAAATTAAAACAACAGTAATAAGAAATAATATAATAACTTGTTATTCACCTGAAGATGCATTTTTAACAGCTCAGGTTGCATCTCAGCTGGCTTTAACTTTAAGTAAAGTTGGAGATATAAAAACATTAATTATAGACTTGAATAATATTAATCCCATGATAGATCACTTTTTAGTAGTTAATAAAAAACTACCAATTAACGATAAGTATGAAGTTAATTCGAGAACTTGTTTAGCAGCATTAGTAAGTGCTATTGACAGAGAGCGGTTAAATCCAGATACATTTAAAAAGCTGGTGATTAAACATGAAAAGTATAATTTGGATATTGTAACAGGCTTGTATGATCTGCTTATAGATGACCAGGTTGAAAAAGGGCATTATGAGGAAATTATAAATATAGCAAGTAGCATATATGATTTAGTTATTATTAACACTAATTCATATTTAAAGGCTGCATCCACATTTACAGCACTAACGAAAGCAACAAAGGTTATATTTGTAACTAAGGACAATTACACAAGTGTAAGGAACATTATGTCGGAGATTTCATTATTAAGAAAAAAGATAGATAGTGATAAGTTCAACATTGTAATAGTTGAAAATAACAATGGGCTCAAGAAAGAAATCATGGAAGACATGATTTCTGAATATAAAATTTTAGGGTATATAGAGAATTATACAAGCATATATAAATCAATTAATGAGCAAAAAATTTACTTAGATGTAGCACCAGATAGTGTAATTGAGAGCTATAAGAATATTGCAAATGGATTAGGATATGAAATGCCAGTGTTAAAGCAAGGGTTTTTCAAGCGATTTAAACGTAAGGTGGTGTGATTAAATGAGTAGTATAAACTTAGCAGATGAGCTAAATAACAAGTCTATGGAGGTAAAGTATGAAGATAATACATCTCATTTAGATTACATCATAAATGTTGTAATAGATCATTTTGTAAATAATAAGCCTGAAATTATAAATGATGTTGAGAAAGGTGATCTTCCATTTAAGGCTATTGAAAAAGAAATAGAATATTTTATTGATAAAAATGATATAAGCCTAAAAGGAATTACTAAAGAGAAGATATCTAAAAATGTATATAACTATCTTTATAAGTATTATACGCTACAAGATTATTTAGAGGATAGTGATGTAACAGAAATAAAATTAATAAAAAAAGATAATATTTGGATGCATAAAATAGTGAATGGAGAAGGTATTTATCTTCAGATTCCAGAGGTTTATTTTCAAACGGATGAGTCCTTTGAAAGGTTTTGTAACTATATAGCAAGACGTAATAGAGCAGAGCTTAATAAAAAGAATCCTATAAAAATTGTTACAGATAAAACAAAATGTAATGATGCAATCTTAAGAATAAATATTACTGGTGATGTAATTAACTCTACTGATTTACCTGTCTTGGTTATAAGAAAGACACCACAGAATAAATTAAGTATGGATGATTTAGTTAAAAAAGGAATGATTAGTGAGGAAGTTAAGGAATATTTAGTTGAAAAAGTTAAAGCAGGTGCACAGATATTAGTGTGTGGAGCAGGTGGATCAGGTAAAACTTATCTTTTGAATGCATTATTAGAGGAACTTGAAGATAATATACATGCATTAGTTGTTCAAGAAACAGAGGAGTTGCATTCTGATAAGAAGAATATCATATTCCAAAGGATAAAAAAGAAAACAGCTGAGGCGGATACTGAATGTAATTTAGAAGATATAACAAGAAATGGTATGGTAATGTCAATAGGTCTTATTTGCATTGGTGAAATTAAAGGTGCTGAAGCTTTTGACCTTTTTAATGCAGCATATAGTGGTCATATAGCATGGAGTAGTCTACATACGGAATCAGCAGAAGATACATTACCAAAGTTACTGCAATATATGCAATATGCAAAGCAAAATCTTTCTGAAGAAAGATTACTTGAAATGTTAAGCAAGATAGATACAGTAATAATGTTAAAAGATTTTAAATGTGTGGATATAACAGAAATAGCTGGATTTGATAGAGGGAAAAGTGATATTATATATAATCCAGTATTTAAATTTGATTACTCTAAGGATAAATTTAAAAGATTAAATAGTACTTGTGATAGATTACAAGGAAAAGTTGATTACTATTATTATAAAAAGAGAAGGAGAGAGTTATGCTGTATATAAGCTATTTATTAGTTGCTCTTTGCTTTATTACAATAATCTTTATTATATTAAAAGGCATAGAGTATTCAAGGTTAAAAAGTAAAGTTATCGATGTAGTTGGAGGAATTAACAATAAATATGAGAAAAGAATTTTAGAAGCAAAAGAAAACACATATTTCAAGAAAGGTAAAAAACGAAGATTAGATTATTTTGATGATCTAATTAAAAGGTCAAAGATAAGAGATATGATACCAGTTTTTACAGCTGAAATATTAATAATAATTACTGTTGCAAGTGCAATAGTTTTTTTTATTGTAACAAGTTATATAACTCAAAATCTATTTTTAAAAATAGAGAGTGCAATGTTAGGAGGACTCTTACCAATAATGGTTTTAGAGCAATTGGCAGTTAATGAATTTAACAAGATAGATGATAATGTTATTTTCTTTATTAATACAGCAATTAATTTTTCAAGCACTAAGAATGAATTAAGCTATATTCTTGAAAATACAGTAGAGTATTTAGATGGACCAATCAGAAAAATAGTAGAGAAGTTACTCAATCAATTAGATAGAGGGATTTCTTTGAAGGTAGCATTTGAAAATACAGATGAAGATATTGAAAATATTAGATTAAAACAGTTGTTTAGAAATTTATATATTGCATCCAGGGAAGATGCTGATTACAAAGGCGTATTAGAAAAAGCAAGAAGTTCCCATAAGATATACTATGATATTAAATCAGATGGAAAAACAAAAATAAAGGAAGGCAAACAAGGGATTATAATATTGTGTGTTATTGCAGTGATAATTATAAAAGGTTTAACTGGGTTTTCACCATCTGCTCTGGAAAGATTAGAAACAACAGTAATAGGTCAAGGGTTAATGGCATACTTTGGTCTTATATTTGTTTCAATAGTACACAAGTTTTTTTCACTTAGTAAATTGAATTATTAGGAGGTGAGCCTATGATGTTGCTAAAAGTACTTATAGGAATTTGTATTTTTACTCTTTGTTATAAGTATTTTAATAGATTTAAAAAAGTAGATAAACAAATGATTAAGGAAATTAATGAGTTAAAAAATCAGAGAGGAGGAAGTAGTAGTTCAAACAAGAATAAGCTCTTAGAGTTTGTACCAAAATGGATAACACAAGATGAACTGGATAAGTTAGGTAATCCCTATAAATTAAATGTAGTTACCTATACATTAATTAAGATTATATTACCATTAATATTCTTTATTAGAATATTAGAATATACCAAAAATATTTTTATTGCGGTAGTATCGGGTGTGTTAGGTTTTTTCTTAATAGATTACATGCATAACAAAAGAAATGATAGTGATTTAAAATTATTATTATTAGATTTGGAGGGTGTATATGACTCAATTATATTTAATGTTCGAGCTGGTGAATCGCTTGGAATAGCATTAGGTGAGGTTTACACAGTAGCAAGAAGAAGTAAAAGATTGAGAAAAGCATTACTTAGATTATCTGCAAGAATTAACATGACAGCAAATATAGAGGAAGCTCTAGAAGATTTCAAGAAGCAATTTAATTTCACTGAAACAAACTTGTTTGCAAATTCATTAAAGCAAGCTCTAGAAACTGGATTGGTGGAGAATGTTTTAGATGGACAAGCAATGCAAGTAAAAAGGCAAAATGCAGAGTATTTGAAATTAAGAAACTCTAAAATTCCCAATAAAATAATGGTCTATGGCCTGCTATTCACATTTGGGATAATAGCATTGGTAGTATTTATTATTGGGTCAGACATAGGAAATGGATTAAAACAAATATTTATTTAAAAATTGGAGGAATGTAAAAATGTTAAAAGTAAAAGAAATGGTAAAAGGAAAGTTAGTAATGGTAAAAGGAAAGTTAGTAAAAAAGGCAAAAGGGGGACTAACCACAACTGAATTATTAGGAATTATAGCAGTAATAGTTCTTGTAGTTATACCAGGGTTCAATCTTTTGATGAAAAATTTTCAAGGGGACATACAAACTTGGTTTAAGAATATTACAGGAAGTATTTTCTCCTAATGGTAATACTTTAAGAAGAATCAATTAATTTGATTCTTCTTTTTTTATAGAGGTGGTAAATATGAAAAAGAGTAAAGGATCTATGCAGATTTTAGGTGCCGCTATTGTAGTCGCAACAATAGCAGTTTTTTCTGCATATTTAATATATCAAAATATACCTGTATTTATTAAACAAGATGCAGAAAGACTTGCAAGAGAGTATATATTTGAAATGGAACAAGAGGGGTACTTATCAGCAGAAAATATGTTGAGTTTAAAAAAAGAACTAGAAGATGAAAAGTGTAAAAATGTAAAAATAACAGCCACTAATAGCAAGGTAGAATATGGAATGCATATATATTTAAATATTGAATATGATACAGTGTTAAAAGAGTTGAGTATGGAAGATGGTCTTTTACCAAAGTTCAAAGATAAAACTATCACTGTACCAATTCCCAATAAAACTATAAGTAAATGTACATCATGATGAAGAAAAAATATAAAGGTATTATGACAGCATTTATTCTATTTTGCGTTTTTGGAGTTATTGTAATTACTGTTGAAGCAGTATCATTGAAGATGAATATATTAAGAGCATTGGCTGAACAAACTCAAACGGATTTGGTGTTATCAAATTCAGCTGTATATAAGTATATTGACAAAAAGGCTTTGGGTGAAGTTGAGGCAAGGGTAATAATAAATGATTACACTGCAGCTTATAATGAAATGAAAGAATACTTGATTTACAATATGGATCTATCTAGTAATTTGACTCCTAAAAGTGATGCTATTATAAAAGGTCCCATAGAGATAAAAGATTTTATTATATATAATGTTAAGGGTGACACTGTAGATGTGGTTACCATGAGAAATGGAACATTTCAAGTAGAAACTAAAAATAAAACACTAGAGAAAATTTTAACTCCCAATAAGTATGAGATAAATAATACAACAGTTACAACAACAATAGAGATGGACATAGAGAATATGTTTGGGAGAGTAGAAAGGCAAACCATATCTGTAGATACAGATATAGTAAAGAAAAATTAAGATAATTACGATATAAAGGAGAGATGATCTTGAATAAGATTAGTTATTATAAAAAGAATATATTAATTATAATAATTTCAATAATAATAGCAGTATTATCGATAAGAATAATATTAGAATACCAAAAGATTGCAATAAAGGGAAAGGAAATAAAGTATATTGCTGCTGCTGTAGATTTAAAACCAGGGGATATAATAACGAATGATAAGCTTAAGGAAGATTCCTATAGTGGAGAAGTAAAGGCTAACTATATAATAAATATGAGTGATATAGATGGTTTTGTAGTTAAAGAAAAAATATATAAAGATGAAGCAGTAATAAGTGAAAGAATAACAAAAGAAGTAGAGGATGCTGAAAACATGAAAAAGAAATACTCAATCAAATTACTTCCTGAAGATGCTGTAGCAGGAACATTAAGGGAAGGTGATAAAGTTAATGTTATTGCAACTTCAGTAAACTCTCAAGTTGAATCAAAAGGTGATTATGTATTGAAAAATGAGAATGGAGAACCAGCATCTATAAAGGTGTTAAATGCATTTGATACTAATGGAGCAACACTTAGTGATAATGGAATAGCAGGTATGTATATACTAGACTTAACTAAAGAAGAGGCACTAATTTTAGATGAAGCAGTTGCAACTAAGAAAATAAAACTAATCAAAGATACAAACAATGAGTAAAAATGAATTTATTCATAAATATTAATACTCACTAAAATTAATTAGTGAGTATTAATATATCATTTGGAGTACAGTTTAATGCTTTGCAAATATTTTCTATAGTTTCAAATTTAGTTCCTTCAGTCTTGTTATCACAAAGTGTTTTGATGGTAGGATATGAAACTTTAATTTCTTTGGCTAGCCAGTAACGACTTTTACTTTGTTGTTTTAATATTTCATCAATATTTATTTTCAAATTTATCACCTCTTATATATATTACTACAATTATATACGTTAAACAATATATAAAATAAATAATATATATTGTTGACTTTATATAAATAGGGTGTTATAATTATTGTAGAAGTTAAATTAATAAGATTAGTATTAATTTAGTAATAAATATCGAAATATTTGTACATATACTATATAATGGTAAGTACAGAATGTTTTTACATTAAAAGGGGGATAAAAAATGAAAAGTAAAAAGATAATTAAAACATTATCAGTTATGATGTTATCAGTAATGGTATTAAGTGGAGTGGAAGGAGTAGTAAAGCCAATGAATAGCTTTATTGCACCCCAAGTTGCATATGCAGTAGATTCACAGTCAACAGGATTAAATACACCTACAGGAATAATAAGTGGGAAGATTAAGTACAGTGATATTCCAGAAAATAAAACCTTAGAACAACTTAAATCAATATCGGTTTCGGTTGATCCTAAGAAGAATCCAGAGTTATTTTTGCTTAATCCAACTCTTAACTCTTACTCTTTTAATATTCAAAATATGAATCTTACAGATAAGATCTATCATTACAGTTTTTACGATGAAAAGTTTGGAGAACAAATTGACGGTTTTTTTAAAGTTCTTTCTATGGAAAAGGGAAGTAGTGCAGGGAAAGTTAATAAATATTCAACTATAGTAGGATTTATAGACGGGGTTGCATTTTCTTCAAATAGAAATATAAAAAATGAAATAGTTGATAATGATGCTTATAATTATTTAGTATCTGAGTCAAAGGAGCCAACAGACCCAGTTAAACCACCAACAGAACCTACTAAAAAAACATATTCTGCAACTAGACTTGGAGGTGCTACTAGATGGGAAACTTCAATAGCTATAGCAAAACAAGTTAATGGAAGTAAGTTGGATGCAGTAGTCCTTGCTAATGGTTATAATTTCCCTGATGCTTTAACAAGTACTACATTAGCTGGTCAGAAGAATGCACCGATACTTCTTATTGGTAATAATGAAAATGACATAAAAACTTTAAATTATTTAAAAGCTAATTTAAAATCTACGGGTACAGTGTATGTTGTTGGTGGAAATGGAGTTATCACAGATTCCACTGTATCCAAGATAAAAAATATAGGATTTAAGAATATTAAAAGACTTGGTGGAAGCGATAGATATGCTACAAATATGTCAATAGTAAATGAATTAAATGTACCAAAGGGGTCCAATATTGTTATAGCTAACTCTCATAGTTATGCAGATAGTCTATCTATATCAGGTGTAGCAGGTGGAAAGAATATGCCAATATTCTTAGTGAATGGTACTTTAACTTCAACTACTGTAAATAAAATAAAGTCAATATCACCTAAGAATATATTTATTGTAGGTGACACAGGAGTAGTTAGTTCTAGTGTAGAAAATCAATTAAAATCTTATGGTAATGTAGTAAGACTAGGTGGTAAGGATAGGTTTGCTACTTCATTGAAAGTTGCAAATTACTTTACAGGCACATCACAAACAACTGCTGCTATTGCTTATTCTCATGATTTCCCTGATGCTCTAACTGGTGGTGTTCTTGCAAGTAAAACATCTTCACCTGTACTTCTTGTTAGGGGTGATGCTTCAGCACAAAAGGTATTCTTAGATAAAACATCTATAAATAATTTATACATTCTGGGAGGAACTGGAGTTATAAATGATGCTACAGTTAAACAATTAAGTAAGTAATAGAAATAAAATAAATATAAAAAAAGATGTCATTAATTAAATGGCATCTTTTTTCTTATATAAAAGGGTGATGATATGAAAAAGAAGTTGAAAATATTAAGTGGATTATTAATATCGGTATCTATACTGAGTACTACAGCACTTGCATATAATTCATATGATTACATGGGATGGTCAAACGTAGGTAAACCTATATATACGAAAAGTAGTTCTTCAGTATTATCCAAAAGTGATGTAAGTGGAACTACTATAATGAGTAGATTAAGAAAATCCTATTCATATGAAAATCGTATGCCCAAAATAGTAAATAGTAGATATAAACAGAGTTTACTTTGGATTCCGGATTGCCCCCTAGATGGCTATACATTTACAGATAAAACTTATTTACCTACTCCATATAATGGAGGAGAAATAGGATATACAGAATGGTACGATAGCCAGTATGGAGTATTCCTAGATTACGAAACAGGTAATATAAAAGGAACAATTCATGACAAAAATAATAGACCACCCAAAAGTGTAAAACAAGATTTTATTGATTATGCTAATGTTCAATTCCCTAATGGTTCAGCAGATAGTGCGTATATAGTAACATCAGAGTCAATTAGAGAATTTGCAGATGCAAAATCAGCAGCAGCTGTTGCAAGAAGCGATAATAATAAATATTATCCTATTTATGCGAATAATGGAACTGAAGTTGACGCAGATGTAAAAGTTGCCTTAAAAAATAAAGGCATAAAAAATTTATATATTCTTGGTGGAAGACAGTCATTTTCAATTACCGCAGGGTTAACAGGGGATTTTAATATTATTAGATGTGGAGGGCTAGAAAGAAATGATACGCAAGAGTTGTTAAGAACCTTGCCAAAACAAATGAATAATCCATCCACATATAAAGGTGATAGTAGTGGAATTGTAATGGAAGGTATCCCTGATGAATATAAAGCTAAGATAAGAGAGTATTTAATGCAAGAGAAAAGCAAACAAAATGCAAGTAATCTTATAGCGGCTTCAGACTATATAATAACAAAGATGAATTTTTTAAATGGTAAGGATATTGGTTCAAGACCTAATTCTAACTCTACTCCGACTATGGTTATAGGCGTGAATGATGGAGCATATGAAACATATTGGATGGGATATTGGAGTTCAACTCAAGGACAATATGTATATCAGTATGTTTTAGGAAATTACTATGCTAAGACTATTCTTGATAGTGATGTAGTTTCGGTGGAAGGTAATAGTTTATACAAGCAAAATAACAGTACTTATTGGACTAACACTAAAGATTCATTTAGTGTCAATACAAGAGGTACTATATCAACAAAATATGACCTAGGTGGTATAGGATTACATTTTGTAAATCAAAGATTTGGGGCAATAAGTAATTCTCCAAAACATGAAATAACAACTAACGCTTTTAGTAACAATAGTACGTTCAATACGGACTTTACTAATAAGACAAGTATATTTGCTAAAAAAGGTACTTACAATGGATTAAACTCGATTACAGGGAAACATACAGTTACAGCTAAGTTAGATAGTCAGGTATATAAATTATATAGTTCTACTCAGTATGGATACTGGAGTAATCCTAAAGATAGTGGAATAACTATAAAAACAGATGGCACATCTCCAACAGTTTCAGGTATTCCTTCGTCAGAAGATAGAGAAGGGCCATTTGAATTTACACTTAAGGCAACAGATTCACTATCAGGAGTGAAGTCCATGACACTTACTCGGAATGGAAAGACAATTACAGGTACAAATTCTATAACTACAACCGTAGATGAGGAAGGGGAGAATAAGTTTGTAGTATCATCTATAGATAATGTAGGAAATGTATTCACAAAGGAGTTTACGGTGAATATAGATAGGGATCTAACAATATCAGGAGTTATAGATCCGAATCCATCACCTGCAGGTAAGAAATTAATTTTAAATATAAATACAATAGGAAATGCGAAAAGAATAAAAGTAGTTTTTCCACCAGAGTTAGTTAAATTAGCTACAGTAGAAGATCCACTGATATTTGAAAGAGATATTAAAATTGAAAAAATACATGATGAAGAAATATTCGCATGGTTGCCACTAGAAACTCCAAAGACTATAGATGGCTCTAATAATAGGATTTTACCACCTTATAAGATCTATCTTGAATGTGAGAATAAGTATGGGAAAATTTCAACTGGATATATTAATTTAGATGTTCAGAGTAGTATCTATAGTAAATTGCAATATGGAATCAAAGCAACTGGATATGATAGAGATAAGTAGTATGAAGTATATTATATGTGCAGTTATAGGTGCCGTAATAGGAATATTACTTAATAAGATCAGTAAGAGTATAGTTGATTTAGAAGAAGATAAAATAAGCGAATATGGAATTCCTAGATGGAGTGTAGTGATAGTTATGGTGTTATTCACCGTGGCTATCATTTTTAAATTTGATTCATATGAATATGAGTCAATTAAGTATCTTTTTTTAGGGTATCTATTATTCATGGTAGGAATAATAGATTATTATACACACTATGTATATTTGAAAACAGTCATATTAGGTGGGATTATAGTCATATTAAGTGTAGTTTGTCTTAATGAACAATTATATATTAGTAGTGCTATAGCTATTGGAATTTATTTATACGTAGTAGCATTTTTAAGTGGGAAATGGTACGGAGATGTACAAATAATTATGCTAATAACGTTAGTAATTGGATATCCAGGATTATTACCAGTAATATTAGTTGCAGGTGTTTTAGGAATGGTAATATTAATATTTAAAAAAGGGAAATTAAAAGAGATAGCATTTTGTCCAATGCTTTTAATAGGATACTTAGTATTTCTTATAATATGTTAATATTTAAGATTTTCAAGGGAGGATACTAAATTGAAAAATATTATCAAAAATGGTTTGACAATATTACTATATATTATGTTAGTAGTAGCAATGTGTATATATCCAATAGAATTAAGTTATAATGTGGTAGCATATTATGGTGTTGTGTTCGGGATTCTTATGGCGGGTATAGATTGTCAGTTAAAATATCTAAAATGTAGTTCTAATAATTTAGGAATTAAGTTAAATAAAAAGTTCTTCATAAGGATAGTAATAAGATTATGTCAGTGCATTATGATGGGTCATTTGACGAGCATGGTACTTTGTATTAACGTTGTTAATTCAAATTTTAGCATCGTTCATTCAGAATTGTTAATAAATATATGCAATTTATTATATGCATGTTTATTGATTGATGCCATTGTAAATATATTCTTAAAAGTAATTAGAAAAATTAGTACCTTGTATATTAGATGTGTTAGAAAGAGAGGGTAAATGTTGGAATTAAAAAGACATTCATCGAATGTAAGTAGGTTATCAGTATTTATTGGAAAAGAGTTAGGTATTAATGATAAAGAATTAATAGAGCTATCATTAAGTGGATTATATCATGATATAGGAAAGACTAAAATTAACAACAAGATACTGAACAAACCAGGTAAGTTATCAAATATAGAAATGGAGATTATTCAGTATCATTCAAGCTTAGGTGCTGAGGTAGTAAGGGACAAAGGCATGACTACATCTGTAGTAGAAGCAGTTTTATATCATCATGAGAAATTTGATGGAAGTGGATATCCAGGGAATATTAAAGATGAAAATATACCACTACATTCAAGAATCATAGCTATAGCAGATTCTTATGATGCCATGACTAATAAGAGACCATACTCAACAGTTAAAACGCATATAGAGGCCATGGAAGAAATTAAGAAGTGTTCAGGAACTCAATTTGATCCAAGACTCGTTAAAGTATTTGAAAGTTTATCAGAAAAGATAAATTTTTTAGATATTTAGATATGATAGGGAGTGAAATATAATATATGGATAGTAAAAATAAAAAGACTGCAGATAGATTTTGGGAAGAAAATTCGAATGCTTCAGTAGAAGATATAAAGAAAAAATTCAATTCACATATAGCAAATGCACTTATAATAGAAAAACGTGTTAAGAGGGAGGAAAAAAGGTGAATAAAGTTGTTTTAATCGGAAGATTAACTAAAGACCCAGAGTTAAAATTTACTCCAGGTACAGGTACAGCTGTAGCCACATTTACAATTGCAGTTAATAGAAGATTTAAGAAGGAAGGTCAACCGGATGCTGATTTTATACCTGTAGTAGTA
>Ga0129313_1000184_pt1 | contig 62411 bp, 57 predicted proteins | sample O1105metagenome_FD_94436 | JGI IMG/M metagenome (GOLD analysis project Ga0129313, IMG submission 94436) | Orangutan group fecal microbial communities from fecal samples from Wisconsin, USA - O1105 metagenome | ecosystem: Host-associated > Mammals > Digestive system > Large intestine > Fecal...
TACCAGAGCCAAATAAGCGGTCTTTGCCTCCAAATGCATGGTCATAACCATGCGAATACCAGCAAAAGGCTTGGATACGGAATACTCCTTTTCAATGGCATTCATTACTGGCATAAAATTCTTTACCCAGTTTATTTTATCGTGACCAGATGGAGCCAAATTAATATCTTTGATTTTGGATTTTTCTACAGAATTCATTATCTACATTCCTCCTACGTCTCTCTTGTTCTCTTTATGTTTGTATTATAACATAGTTCCCTACCAAGTTGTAGTCAGGGAAAATAATATTTTCTACATATTTAATTCCGTACCTGGACAGAGATTCTTATATTTGGTTCTTTCCAGCTGAAGAGGAGTTACCGCAATATTTCCTCCCAAGGTAACCATAACATCAGTATCCTCTGGATTTCCTCCATCCAAGGGACCACCACCGACTACATAATAGAGCCTGCCATTTTCATCGTGGTGGGGCTGATAGGCATTGGCATAATCCCTTACTCCCTGACGGCACCAAAGCCATTTTGGCTGCTGAGCCAATCTTTTGGGGAAATTTATATTCAAAAGGGTTTTGCCACAGCCTGCAGGGAAAAGCAACTGCAACCTGGATGCAATTTCCTTGGCCACTACTTCAAAATCATATTCTGCATTATAGTCTAGGGACACCGCCAAACCATTAATGCCCTGCACATATCCCTCAGTAGCTGCCCCAATAGTGCCAGAATAAAGAATGTCCGTGCCTACATTGGAGCCATCATTAATGCCAGAAATAACCAAATCCGGTTTCAGAGCAGGATTTCTTTGAATAATTCCTTCTACATACAGCTTGACAGTATCCGCCGGCGTACCGCTAATGGCCAAAGCCTTGATGCCATAGGCCTCCTGCAAAGGAGCGTATTCCTCCACATATAGCCGTTCCCTTACGGTAATAGCATGAGCCTTGGCACTTTGCTGAGAAGCAGGGGCTGCCACAATCACCTCATGCTCCTTATGCAGTACCTTGACCAGGGCTTCCAGACCGGGAGATTGAATGCCGTCATCATTAGTAATCAATATGCGCATAGATATCCTCCTTGAAACAATCATATATACAAAAAAACAGGTTAGAAGCACGTTCCAACCTGCATATCTCAAATGGTGTCCCACCGGAGACTCGAACTCCGAACCTGCTGATTAAGAGTCAGATGCTCTACCAGTTGAGCTAGTGAGACATTTGCCACGATATACATCATAGAAAGAAAATGGTGTCCCACCGGAGACTCGAACTCCGAACCTGCTGATTAAGAGTCAGATGCTCTACCAGTTGAGCTAGTGAGACATTTACCACAATATATATCATAGAAAGAAAAATGGTGTCCCACCGGAGACTCGAACTCCGAACCTGCTGATTAAGAGTCAGATGCTCTACCAGTTGAGCTAGTGAGACATTTTTCTGAGGCCTTAGCGCCTCGCAACATTGACTATTATAGAGGGGAAACTAATCATTGTCAACACTTTTTTGAAAAAAATTTCGTGATTTTAGAAATAACTCGATTGTAAAACTAACTTTTCTTTTACATCTGCTTGTGATGACAGCAGTGTTTGCCACAATAACAACCATGTCCACAGCGTTTGAAACATTCCTGCTCTAGGCAATCATTACCCTCGCAAAGCTGAAAATCTCCACCTTGAATTTTGAGAGGCCTGCCTTCTACCAAGGCATCAGCCACCTTACGACGAGCTGCTTCATAGATTTTCTGCACTGTAGTCCTGGCCACGCCCATGCGCTTGCTGCATTCCTGCTGGGACATACCCTCCCTGTCCATAAGGCGGATAGCTTCATATTCATCCAGATTTAGAATAATCGGCTCATCTTCCAGCTGGCCTGTCGGCATAAATTCCTGCACCAGTGGCATATGACAAATGCGCCGGCATTTTGTTGGTCTAGCCATAGCGAGCTACCCTAGAGCAGCTGCTCAAGATTCTCTATAGGCTGTAGACCTACAGTTTGAGCCGCAGCCTTACCACCCTTAAATACCATCAATGCAGGAATGGCATCTATCTGGAATTGCGTTGCCAGCTCTGGCTGTTCATCCACATTGATTTTTCCTACCTTGATTTCAGGATGCTTAGTGGCCAGCTCCTCCAAAATCGGCCCCATCATCTGGCAAGGACCACACCAGGTTGCCCAGAAATCAACCAATACAGTCTGAGAGGCTGCCACTACCTCCTGCTGGAAATTATCCTTAGTAATATTTATAACTGCCATAATATTTCCTCCTTTAATACGACTCTTTGTAACTTACACTAATCTTATAATAGTTGTTTAGTTAATGTCAACTGAATTTTTGACATATGTCATTTTCGAAATGCTCAAAGCTTATATTCATAAATATAAATCCAGCACAGCTTAATTACCCTAATCTGACTTGCTTGTTTTTATTGAGAATTTTTTGACATTTTCCATCAACAGTGTTATTATTATGTCGTAATAAATATTTTTTATCATCATTTTGTACAGTGATTAACAGCTGTACCCTTATAGGTAAAAGAAAATTCATTTGAGCAAATTGCATTGATGAAGCATTTCCTTATCCATAAGGATGATTGGTATTATTTTAAGGGGGTATATTTATGTATTCATTCCTCGGTTGTTTGGCCATGCTGATTATCGGCTTCCTGGTTTATGGTAAGCTGGTGGACACAATCTTCAAACCAACTGACGAGCCAACACCTGCTGTGCGTATTAATGATGGTGTTGACTACATTCCGCTTCCTACTTGGAAGGTATTTATGATTCAGCTTCTGAACATCGCTGGGCTCGGTCCAATCTTTGGTGCTCTGGGCGGTGCGCTTTGGGGGCCAAGCGTTTATCTCTGGATTGTTTTCGGAACCATCTTTGCCGGTGGTGTGCACGATTACATGTCCGGTATGATTTCTCTCCGTGAAAACGGTAAGAGTATCTCCGAGGTTGTAGGTCACTATCTTGGCAAATTCATGCTGCAGCTTATGCGTCTCTTCTCCGTTGTATTGCTGGTTCTGGTAGGTACTGTATTTATGACTGGCCCTGCTAACCTGCTGGCAATGCTGACCGGCATGGATCCAACCATGTGGCTGTTAGTTGTTTTGGCTTACTACTTCCTGGCTACCCTGTTGCCAATTGATACTTTGATTGCTCGCTTCTATCCATTATTTGGTGCCTGCTTGCTGATTATGGCTTTTGGTATTATGTTTGCCATGCTGTCTGGCGTAGGTGGTCATACCATGCCTGAAATCACCTTGCAGAACCTGCATCCAAAAGATCTGCCTATCTGGCCTCTGATGTTCATTACTGTTGCTTGTGGTGCTGTATCTGGTTTCCACTCCACTCAGTCTCCTTTGATGGCTCGCTGCTTGAAGAATGAGCATATGGCTCGTCCTGTATTCTACGGTGCTATGGTAGCTGAGGGTGTTATTGCTCTGGTATGGGCTGCTGCTGGTGTTACCTTCTATGAAAGCACTGGTGGTTTGATGCAGGCTATGGCTGATGTTGGTCAGAACAAGGCCGTTTACGAAATCTGCGTTGGCTTCATGGGTTATGCTGGTGCTGTTATGGCTATGCTGGGCGTAATTGCCTGCCCTATTACTTCTGGTGATACCGCTTTCCGTTCCGCTCGTTTGACTCTGGCTGACTGGATTGGTATGGATCAGAGCAACAAGACCAAGCGCTTGTATCTGGCTGTACCTCTGCTGGCTGTAGGCGGTTTGCTTTCCCAGATTAATTTCACCATTGTATGGCGTTATTTCGCCTGGACCAACCAGACTCTGGCTATGATTGTTCTTTGGACTGGTGCAGTATATATGTATCGTAAGTTCAAGGGTTCCAAGGCATATCTTGTAGCGGCTATTCCTGCTACCTTTATGTCAGTGGTAACTACCACCTATATTTTACAGGCTAAGGAAGGATTACAGTTGCCAACAACTATCAGCTATCCAATGGGGTTTGTTTTCGCAGCTATCTTCCTGTTCCTCTTCCTACGGGTAACTGTGCTTCGCAAAGAATCATAATTTAAAGATATTGTACTTACATTGTTAAGAACATATTAGTATTTTGTTAAGAGCAGGTTAGGACAAACAAAATCCTACCTGCTCTTTTCTGTAGTAAAAACAAAATATTTATTTACTTTTGAAGCTATAACCTTTATAATAATAACAAATGTATTGTACAATCTTAGCAATATTCATTCCATCTATGGTATAGGAGTTGATTTCATGTACAAATTGGACAAAATAGACAAGGAACTTCTACGCTTGCTGCAGGCTAATGGCCGAGCTACTATTTCCAGCCTTAGTGAAGCTGTTTCTCTATCCATGCCAGCTGTTAGCGAGCGTGTTAAGCGTTTAGAGTCCTCTGGTGTTATTCAGAAATTCACCGCCATGCTGAACCCTTCATTGGTAGATAAGCAGCTCATGGCATTGGTTCAGATTGGCTTTAAGCTTCAGCGCAATGCAGATGCTTTTGTAAATTATGTTTCTACAGAACGGGATGTTAAGGAATGCTTCCGGATTACTGGTAACTATGAATATACCCTAAAGGTACAAACCAGTAACACCTCTACCTTGGCAGAGCTTTTGAATCGCCTCAAGGCCCAGCCAGGCGTTAGCAAAACCCATTCCATTATAGTTTTGTCTACGGTTCTGGATCGCCCATCCGTAACCATTAGCTAAATTAATAAATGCTGATTCAGGCTAAATTCAAAAAGGTACTATTCAGATTACCATATCTAATCTGAATAGTACCTTTTTTACGCTTATTTTTAGAGGATAGCTCTTTGACGATTAGCCTCATAGAGTACAATGGCTGCTGCTGAGGCCACATTTAAGGACTCTGCCTTGCCAGACATAGGAATGTACACCTTGCGGTCCACCGCCTCCATCAGCTCTTGGGAAACCCCATTACCCTCATTGCCAAATACCACTGCTGTAGGGCTGTTATACTCAGCCATATAATGCTTAAGAGAAAGCTTATCCAGGGCTGTAGCCACCATAATAACATCATTATCATGACAGGCATCTACAAAGGTGTCCCTGGACACATTATCCAAAAAAGGAATATTGAATATAGAGCCCATAGAAGCCCGTACCACCTTGTCACTAAACAAATCTACCGTACCTGTCAGGCAGATTACACCTGTACAGCCCAAGGCATCGGCAGTACGAATAATATTACCAGCATTGCCAGGGTCCTGAATCCCATCAAGAACAGCCAGCAAAGGAGCTTCTCCCTCCTTGCCAGTCAGTACCTCCTGCCAGGTAAAAAGGCGCTGCCCCATAACCAACAGCAGCCCCTGACCATTAACAGTATCTGATACCTTGCTATACAAGTCCTGAGACAGCTCATAGACAGGGCATTTTCGTTCCTGCAGCTCCTCCACCGCCTTAACCACCCTTGGGCTATTCAAAGACTCTGTAGCAGCCAAGGCAAATTTTACAGGCCACTGAGCCTGGATGGCCATTTCAGCCAAACGTATTCCATCTGCCACAAAAAGATTTTCTTCCTTGCGATATTTATGATTATGCAGCTTGTTTACCAGCTTTAGCTTGCTATTAGCAGAGCTTTCAATACGCTCCAATTCCTTCAATGTATGCTCCTTCCTTAATACAAGCCTCCGGTAGAAATTTCCTATCTCTCCCGGAGGCCTTATCATCACTCTGTTTTATTTTAGCATATGACTATATGCTTCTGCCAGCTTTTTGATATCCATATCAGTAGTATTGATGCAGACATTGTAGTTCTGACGTGCACCCCACTTCTGACCTGTGTAAAAATCATAGTATTTGGCACGACTTTCATCAACATTATTGATTTTCTTCTTCATTTCTTTTTCTGTCAGCTTTTCCTCTGGGGTAGCTCTTTCCATACATCTGGCAATCCTGGAAGGCATATCTGCATAGATGAAAATCTTATATGGATTATAATCCCGCAGAATGTAGTCCGCACAGCGACCAACAATAACACAGTCAGACTGCTCTGCCAGCTCCTGCAACACCTCGGTTTGAGCCGTATAAACAGATTCCTCCACCATAAGAGGATAATATACCCCTACCGCTGCAAAGGTAGCACCAATGGTCATTGGGAACAAAGGCATAGGGCGCTTCTCCACTACCTCCTTAACATATCCCTCAGACAAATCTGCCTTGCTGGCTATCTTGGATATAATTTCTTTATCATAGTATTTAATACCGAGATTTTCCGCCAAGCGACAACCAAATTCACGACCGCCACTACCGAATTCACGACTTATAGTAATAATCTTGTTCATATAAATCACACCTTTCTGATACATATATATTTCAACAAAAATATTCAAAATCCTGCTAAATTATAAAAAAAGAACGCCGGACTTTGTAAAAAAATCCGACGTAATCCTTTTTTAGGCAGGCTGATGGCCCTTGTGCATCTGATTCCACAGTATTCCCACTATAGCTCCTGCCAAAGCTGGCAATAACCAGCCAAGATTAACACTATAAAGAGGCAGATAGGTCATGAGGAAATCATGAACACCTGGCAATGGAAGCTCTGCTGCCTGCAAGCCATCCATAATACTGAAAGGCAAGGTCATACCTATGCTTAGACGATAGACCAGGGAGCTTCCTTGAAATAAATCATCACAGAGAGATAATATTACCAACACGATAAAAATTGGATAAAGCGCCACCAAAAATGGCACAGAAATGCGAATCAACTCTGTTAAACCCATATTAGCAGCCCAATAGCTGAATAAGGTAGCTCCCAACAGCAGCTTTTTATATCCCAGTCTACCATCAGACACATACTGATAATAGCTGGCAAAGGCTGCACTGACACCAATACTGGTGGTCAAGCAAGCAAAACCGATAATAAAGGCCAGCACCAACTTGCCTGCATCACCGAAGAATACATAGGTGGCAGAGGAAAGTATAATACCTCCATTAGCTGAATAGCCCAGTACAGATGGACAGGTAGCCCCCAAATAAGCAAGAGCAGTATAGACAGCTCCCATAAGCACAATAGCCACTAAACAAGCCTTGATACAAGTTTTGTAAATAGCCTTTTGCTCAGTTACTCCTTTGGCTTTAACAGCAGAAATGGCCAACCCACCTACTGCCAAGGCTGCCAGCAAATCCATAGTTAAATAACCATCTGTAAACCCAGAAGCAAAAGGAGCTTCTATATACTGGTCCACTGGTGGTAAGATTTCACCTATAGGGCCGTAAAAGGTTCTCGCAAAAAGCACACACAAAAACAGCAATAATACTGGACTTAATACCTTGCCTACTGTATCTACCAAGCGGCTTGGATTGGCTGCAAAGAAATAAGTCAGAATAAAGAATATGGCTGTATATATATACTGTCCTTCAGCCATAAAATCTACTGGCAAAAAAGGTCTAATACCAATTTCAAAGGAAACAGCTCCTGTTCTTGGCACAGCAAACAATGGACCAATAGCCAAATATAAAAGTCCGAAAGTAATTATACGAAACCAAGGATGAACCCTTTTATCCACCAATTCAGTATATTTGCCACTAACCTTAACTATGGCAATCAACCCCAACAGTGGCAAGCCAATACCTGTAGTAAGAAAGCCTACTACGGCCATAGGATAATTAGTACCAGCATTCTGAGCCAGTAAAGGCGGAAAAATAAGATTACCTGCCCCAAAGAATATGGAAAAAACCATAAAACCAACGGAGAGCATTTCCTTCATAGATAATTTCTGCAATTAACACACCCCAATTACAAAAAAAGAGCTGCCGAAGCAGCTCCTAATTTTCACTCTCTTAGAGGTTCTCCTTAGCAACAGCAACCAACTGTGCAAATGCATTTGCATCACTGATAGCCAGGTCAGCCAGCATCTTGCGGTTTACCTCAACACCAGCCTTGGTCAGGCCAGCAATCAGACGGCTGTAGGAAATACCATTAGCACGAGCAGCAGCGTTGATACGAGCAATCCAGAGACGACGGAAAACGCCCTTCTTAGCACGACGATCGCGACGTGCATAGTAGAGAGCCTTCATAACGGTCTCATTAGCCTTCTTAAACTGCTTGCTCTTGGAACCCTTATAGCCCTTAGCCAGCTTCAAAATCTTCTTATGTCTTCTATGTGCAGTCACACCAGTTTTAACTCTTGGCATGTTCTTATCCTCCTCAAATTCAAGCTTCTACAACGATATTATGCGTATGGCAGGCACTTCATAGCGCGCTTCTTATCAGCAGCAACTACCAGAGCAGCCTTACGCAGATTGCGCTTACGCTTTGGAGACTTCTTCTCCAGAATGTGGCTCTTATAAGCCTTGTTTCTTCTAATTTCGCCACTACCGGTTAAAGTAAAGCGCTTTGCAGCAGCTCTGCGAGTCTTCATCTTCTGCATTACTGTTTTCCTCCCTTAGATGGGGCCTTTGGGGCCAAAATCATAATCATATTTTTACCTTCAAGCTTAGCATCTCTTTCAATAGATACTGAATCCTTCAGCTGTTCAGCAACCCGGCCGAGAATCTCACGACCCAGCTCTGGATGAGACAGCTCACGGCCACGGAACATAATAGTAACCTTGACCTTGTTTCCTTCTTCCAGGAAACGAACTGCATTCTTCAGCTTGACGTCAAAATCATGCTGTTCAATATTCGGACGCAGCTTTACCTCTTTGATAGAGATAACCTTCTGCTTCTTACGGGCTTCCTTCTCCCGCTTCTGCTGTTCATATCTATATTTGCCAAAGTCCATGATACGGCAAACAGGTGGCTTTGCCTTTGGAGCAATCTCCACTAGATCCAGATGCTGTTCCATGGCCATGTGCAATGCATCACGCACCTGCATAATACCGAGAGTCTGTCCCTCAACATCTGTTACACGGATCTCTCCGCCACGAACCCGGATTTCCTCATTGATTCTTGCAATTTCCTTAGCTATTTAAATACACCTCCTGATAGATATTTCAACGGCAGTGTCAGCAGCTCCGCCAACAAAAAATGGAGGCGGCACAAAGCCACCTCCATAAGCATTCAATACATACCCGCATGGCCTGCAGCCATCAGGTGAGAAGGTGGCGCCTTCTGCTTCAATCACTTGCATTATAATAGCATACCCTTTGGGATATGTCAACACCCCAAATTAATATTTCTGAGATTTTTCCGCAATATTTTTCTGGATATACTGAATGAACTCGTCAACAGTCATAGTAGTGGTTTCCTTCTCACCATGACGACGCATATTAACAGTACCAGACTCCATTTCCTGATCGCCAACTACCAGCATATATGGAATCTTCTTAACCTGAGCCTCACGCATCTTGTAGCCAACCTTTTCATTGCGGTCGTCTACCTCTACTCTAAGGCCCAAATCAAACATCTTCTTCTTCAATTCAAAGGCATAATCCATATGCTTATCAGTAATAGGCAGAATCTTTGCCTGTACTGGAGCCAGCCAGGTTGGGAATGCACCGGCATAGTTCTCAATAAGGATACCGATGAATCTCTCAATAGAGCCATATACTACACGATGAATCATAACTGGACGATGCTTCTGTCCATCCTCACCAATATAGGTCAGGTCAAACTTCTCAGGCAGCTGCATATCCAGCTGGATAGTACCACACTGCCAGGTACGGCCAATGGAATCCTTCAAATGGAAATCAATCTTTGGACCATAGAAGGCACCATCGCCCTCGTTAACCACATAATCCAAGCCACGATGCTCCAAGGCATTGCGGAGGCCATTGGTAGCCAGCTCCCACATTTCATCAGAACCCATGGAATTCTCTGGACGAGTGGACAGTTCAGCATGATAGGTTAAGCCAAAGGTGCTATATACCTCATCAAAGAGGTTGATAACATTCTGAATCTCTTCCTCAATCTGATTTGGCATCATAAAGATATGAGCATCATCCTGAGTGAAGTTACGCACACGGAACAAACCATGCAGAGCACCGGACAGCTCATGACGATGTACCAAACCCAACTCACCAGCCCGGAGAGGCAAATCACGATAGCTATGCTGCTGAGTCTTGTATACCAACATACCGCCTGGGCAGTTCATAGGCTTGATAGCGTAGTCCTCCCCATCAATCTGAGTAAAATACATATTCTCTTTGTAATGAGCCCAGTGACCAGAACGCTCCCACAGCTCACGATTCAGAATCATAGGGGTGCTGATTTCCTGATAACCATAACGGCGATGTACCTCACGCCAGTAATTAATCAGCTCATTGCGGACAATCATACCATTTGGATGGAAGAATGGGAAGCCTGGGCCTTCCTCATGAATGCTAAAGAGATCCAACTCCTTGCCCAGCTTGCGATGGTCACGCTTGGCAGCCTCCTCCAGCATCTTCAGATAAGCATCCAAATCATCCTTCTTCTCAAAGGCAGTACCATAGATACGCTGCAGCATCTTGTTCTTTTCACTGCCACGCCAGTAAGCACCAGCCACGCTCTGCAGCTTCAAAGCCTTTACCTTGCCTGTAGAAACTACATGAGGGCCTGCACAAAGATCAGTAAACTCACCCTGAACATACAGAGAAATCTCTGCATCCTCTGGCAAATCATTAATCAGCTCTACCTTGTAGTTCTCACCAGCCTTGGTGAACATATCCAGAGCTTCCTGACGGCTAACCAGCTTACGCTCCAGCTTCAGGTTCTCCTTGACAATCTTGTGCATTTCCTTCTCGATGTCCTTCAAATCCTCATCGGTAAGGCGCTTCTCCATGTCAATATCATAGTAGAAACCATTTTCAATAGCAGGTCCAATGGCCAGCTGAACATTTTCATCCTTGTACAGACGCTTCACAGCCTGAGCAAGAATATGAGATGCAGTATGACGGAGGGCATGACGTCCCCCTTCATCCTCAAAGGTCAAAAACTGAACAGCAGCATCCTTGTCCAATACTGTTGTCAAATCCATAACTTTATCATCAATACTTACAGCCAAAACCTTCTTAGCCAGGCTGTTGCTAATAGACTTTACCAGTTCAAGGGCAGTAATGCCTGCCTCTGCTTCTCTGATAGATCCATCCGGCATAGTCAATTTAATCATAGTAACCCTCCTGCATTTAAAGAAATTTTTTATTTCTTTTAAAGTACCATTTCTCATTATAGTATTTGCCGTAATTAGTTGCAAGATTTATTTACAAAAATACATTTTATTGTTTTTTATGCTATAAAAATTTCGCAAATTTGTTTCGAAAATACTTGTCAAGAACATTACTTCGTGTTATTATATAGTCAAACAAACATGTTGCGAACTTCTCTTTCCGGAAAAAAGGTTTCTCAAAAGTCTTTTCGTAGACAGTACGTGTCATTTTATCATCTGCGTTTAAGACTTCCAGCGACACACCATTAACAACAGACAAAAATTAGCTGTTAAAGGAGCTGTTCACCATGAAAAAAATATTAGTTATATCTTTAATTTTCTTTGCGGCTTTCAGCCCATTGCATTTAAACAATGAATATCTTAGATGTAGCAGCTTTGATACTGTTACCACCCGTACAGGGGATACTCTGCTTACTATTGCCGAAAGATATACTGTTAATGATAAGGACAGAGAAAAGCTGGTAGAAGCCATCTCTGACATTAACAGCCTGCCTATAGATGGCCCACTTCCTTCAGGCAGAGCTATTCAGGTGCCTGTACTACCTGCTTCCGGCCTTGGCCAAGTCGCCCAAAATAGATAAATACATACAATATGCTAAAAGACCATTATAGTTCCTGTTTCTGCGTTGTAGCCTCCTTAGATTTTGAACCCTTTGGAAATACTAAACATTACAGTTGCCACAATGGTCTTTTTATATTACTTTCCTATACTGCAACCTGATGGTTTGGGAAGCACTGCAACCACTTCTCCTGATTGCAGCTTATTAGGCATCCTCCAACAGCTCCATTAATTCATCATAGTCCTTTTGCAGCTTATCATATTTCGCCTGCAATTCCTTCAAGGCATCTGCCTGTTGAGAGGACTTGCTATTCAGCTCATTCTGCAGAGCTGTAACCTGCCGTTCCTTAGATGCCTGCAGTTCTGTCAGGGCTGCTTCCTGACTCGACTTTAAATTAGCCATATCAGCCGCATGCTCCTGCTGCTGTCTGGTTATTTCCTGGGCATGCCTGTCCCGCAGTTCCTGCATAGAGCTGCTATACTGAGAACTTTGGGCTGACATCCTTGCCTCATAGGATTTGCGCTCCTTTAACAGCTTGGCCTCGTATTCAGCCTTTTGTTCAGCTAACAGCTTTTCACTTTGAGTTTTTTGCTGTTTGACAATATCTTCGTGCTGCTGCTTGATTCTTTCATAAGCCTGACGCGCCTCCTGCTTCAGATTGTACATTTCCTCTTCCAACTGGAGGCCAATAAGGATGCTGGCATTTAGGGGATTGAATCGCCGACTGCCGCCGGCGATTTTATCCACTCTCCCATTAAAATCCTCAGCCAGCTTTTCCAGCCAGCCTTCTTCATCCCTATCAGTGGTCAGCTTATAACGATTACCAAGAATGACTACTTCTGCTTTTTTTGCCATAGGAATCAACCTCTCAGCTCTGCGTCAAACTCCTTCTTTACAGCCTCCAGAATCTGCTTAAAGCCCTGATCTGCATCAGCATCAGTCAAGGTCTTATCATTGGACTGGAACTGAATATTGAAGGCCATAGACTTCTTACCTGCTGCCACCTGCTTGCCCTGATATACATCAAAGAGAGTAACATCAGTAAAGTACTCACCGCCATTTTTGGCAATGGTGCGCTCAATCTCAGCCGCGCTGACATTTTCATCCACCAGCATAGCCAGATCCCGACAAATACCAGGATATTTAGGCAGAGCCTCTGTCTTGGTCTTTTCGGATTTATACTTCATCAAGGTCAGAAGATCCATCTCAAAGATATAAGCCTTTTTGGTAATACCAAAGTTCTCAGCCACCTTTGGATGCAGCTCACCTACAGCGGCGATTACCTCCTTGCCCTTCTTGAAGAGGGCAGTCTTGCCAGGATGCATAGCAGTATATTCCCCTGCCTCTACCTGATAACGGCTGATGGAGAGAATTTCCAGCAAATCCTCTATAATACCCTTGGCATCATAGAAATCAATCATATCGCTGTCATTGCTCCAGCCTACAGGATTGCGACGACCTGTCATAAAGCCAGCTACCTTTACAACCTCTCTTGGCAGTTCAGTCAATGGCAGAGCCTTTGGATAAAATACAGGCGCTACATCAAAAATCTTAATATCCTCGTTCTTGCGGGACAGATTGCGAACTGCATTTTCCAAAATGCTGCCTAACAGAGTAGTACGCACCAATGGGAATTCATCAGTCAGTGGATTCATAATAGGAATAGCCTTGCGAAGACTGCTTTCCTGTGGTATTTCCATCTTGTCAAAGATATCAGGATTAGTAAAGCTGAAGGAAACCTCCTCGCTAAGGCCCATATGGCTCAAAGTCAGCTTCAATCTGTCCTCAAACATCTGGGCAGGCTTCTGGCCACCCTGAGTAACATTGCCTCGTGGCGTAGTAGAATGAATATTGTCAAAGCCGTAGATGCGAGCTATTTCCTCAGAGAGATCCTCCATAAAGGTTACATCATTGCGCCAGGATGGTACTTCTACACTATATACACCATTACCAGCCTCAGAAACCTTGAAATAAAGCTTCTCCAGAATATCAATCATTTTCTCTGCTGGCAAATCAGTTCCCAAACGATTGTTAATCTGCTCAGGAGTGAATTTTACATGAACAGGCTCCTTAGTTGTTGGATATACATCTACCACACCCTGAGTTACAGTACAAGCCCCCATATCCTGCAGCAACTGGGCTGCTCTATCCAGGGCACGAATAGTACCTGTTACATCGGTGCCACGCTCAAATCGTCCAGATGCCTCAGAATGCAGACCGCAGCCTCTGGAGGTACGACGAATGCTAGGGCCATTAAAGCAAGCTGCTTCCAGTACAATAGTGGTAGTTTTCTCAGTAACCTCAGTTTCCAAGCCACCCATAACACCAGCCAAGCCAGCTGCCTTTTCAGCATCAGCAATAACCAGTTCTGTCCCCTTGGCCAAACGCTGGGAATCATCCAGAGTATGCAGGTTTTCCCCTGCTACAGCCTTGCGGGCTACCAGACTATGACCAGCAATTTCATCATAATCATAAGCATGCATAGGCTGTCCCAGCTCTACCATAACGAAATTGGTAACATCAACTACATTATTAATAGCACGTATACCAGCCCCTTCCAAACGCTGCTGCATCCACTTTGGAGAAGGACCAATTTTTACATTTTTCAATACACGACCGGAGAAGCGACTGCACAGATCATGAGCCTCAATGCCGATTTTAATCATATCAGCAGCCTTGGCAGCATCATCCTCATTAACCTTGATTTCTGGCCACTTTGGCTTATTGCCAGTAAGAATAGCCACCTCGCGAATCAGGCCAAATACACTAAAGCAATCCCCTCTGTTAGCTGTCAGCTCAAATTCCAAAACCACATCATCCAGGCCAAGAACCTCTGTAACTGCTACACCAACCGGAGTATCCTTTGGCAGAATATAAATGCCGTTTAGCTGCTCCTCTGTCATATTGGTGGTGTCCAGCTTCAACTCATCGGCAGAACACAGCATACCATTAGATGGTACACCACGAAGCTTACCCTTAGATATCTTCTGTCCTGTTGGCAGCTTAGCACCTACCATTGCTACAGGAACAATATCATCCTGATGAACATTCTGAGCACCAGTAACAATCTGTACAGGCTCAGCTCCACCTACATTCATGGTGGTAATAAACATATGATCAGAATCTGGATGAGGAACGATATTTTCTACCTTGCCGGTAACAACCTTTTCCAGTCCTTCATCGGCACGAATAACATTTTCCACAGGAATCCCAGCCATAGTCAGCTTATCAGCCAATTCCTCGGCGGTCTCTGTGAAATCTATATAATCATGAAGCCATTTTATAGATACCTGCATTTTCTCAATCCTCCCTATTACCAGAACTGCTTCAAGAATCTCAAATCGTTGTCATAGAACAAACGCAGATCCTCAATACCATAACGCAGCATAGCAATACGCTCTACACCAAGGCCAAAGGCAAAGCCACTAACCTTTTCAGGATCATAGCCACTCATTCTTAATACATTTGGATGAATCATACCAGAGCCAAGAATCTCCAGCCAGCCTGTGCCCTTGCAGACACGGCAGCCCTTACCCTGACACATAACGCAGGAAATATCTACCTCAGCACTAGGCTCAGTAAATGGGAAGAAGCTTGGCCGGAAACGCACCTTTACCTTGTCATTGAAAATCTGCTTTAGGAAGTTCTCCAAGGTGCCCTTCAAATCAGCCAGGCTGATACCCTTATCAATAACCATACCCTCAATCTGGGTAAACATTGGAGAATGGGTAGCATCATAATCATCACGACGATATACACGACCAGGAGCAATCATACGGATTGGACTATTAGGCTCATGAGCCTCCATAGTTCTAGCCTGTACAGGAGAGGTCTGGGAACGCATGAGAATATCTTCATTAATATAGAAAGAATCCTGCATATCCCGAGCTGGATGATCCTTAGGCAGGTTCAATGCCTCAAAGTTATAATACTCCTTCTCGATTTCTGGGCCTACTTCCACAGTAAAGCCCATCTTCATAAAGATATTTTTGATTTCCATCAAGGTCATGGTCAATGGATGGATATGACCACGAGGTGCACGGCGACCTGGCAGAGTAACGTCAATCTTCTCATTTGCCAAACGCTTCTGAAGCTCCTTCTCCCGCAGCTCTTCATTTTTCTCTGCAATCAACTGTTCCAGCTGCTGACGAGCCTCATTAACAATCTGACCAATACGAGGGCGATCCTCCTTGGACAGCTGTCCCATACCTCTCAGGATACTGGTTAATTCACCTTTTTTGCCTAGATACTTGACTCTGATGTCATTCAGATCTCCAAGGCTGCTTACTGCCTGCTTTACAGCCTGAGCAGCTTCCTGCCGCAGCTGTTCAATCTTTTCTTCCATGTTATCCTCCTTTATCTATCCGGGAGCAGAACAACAAAAAAGCCCTCGCCCCCATAGCTAGGGGCGAAGGCAAATAACTTGCGGTTCGCGGTACCACCCTAATTTTTACTTAATTAACTCCCTAACGCGGAAAACGTTCTGACTACATCTCTTCACCAGAATAGCTCCAGAGCGAACTTCATCTATTTGATACTGTTCCGGTTCCACCCTTCCGGCACTCTCTATAAGTCTTCAAACAGATTACTTTCTCTTTCTTCGCTGTACCATGTATTTTAACACTATTTTTATTACATGGCAACTATTTTTCCTGGTCAGATCCAGGATGCATCCTTATTATCAGGTATTGCGAATATTGCCACAGATTCGTTCAGAATATGACTTAAGCTCATTCAGTTCCCTAACTGACAAACCGTTATAAGCCATATTTACCCAATCATCCTCAATCTTCACAATAGCCTCACCAACAGTTCTGCCATCCTCAGTAAGGAAAATATGATTTCTACGGTGATCCTGAGGATCCTTTAGCCGATGAATCAAGCCTGCTTCGCTAAGAGCATTGAGCTCTCTGGTGACAAAAGCCTTGTCCATGCTCAATCTGTTGCTGATATCATCCTGTACCAGACCTTCATTTTCAAAGACTGCATAAAGCACAGAACCTCTAGAGCTGGTTTTGATTCCCAGTGGCTGCAAACGAGCCATCATAAATTCCTTGTGCCGCTGACGGATGAATGATACCAATGTATCAATCTCATCCCTGACCTTCCTATTTTCCATATAGCTGCCCCTCCCTACATCAAACATAAAACTATACGGCAAATTTTCCTATACTTTCCAATTATATAAAAAATTGCAACTTTCGTAAATATCAAATGTGCATTTTTGTATATATTTACAAAAATTGGACTTAATACCTATTCACCATAGAAATTAAATCTTTTTTACAATCTACACTTAAAATTCTCATAAGCAAATTTCTTAATACACTTTAACTCGTCCTGACTATCTACATAGTAAATATCAGGCAGCGCCATGCCATTAAATGTATTATTTTTTACCATAGTATATATAGCCATATCACCAAATACAAGCCGCTGTCCACACTGCAAAGGCTCATCAAAGGAATAAATGCCTATATTATCACCAGCTAGGCAGGTAGCTCCTGCCAACATATAGGAATATGTCTTTTCGCCCTCCTCGCCACTATTAAAGAGAGGTGGTCTATAAGGCATTTCAATAACATCTGGCATATGACAGGCAGCAGAGGCATCCAGAATGGCCACCGGCATTTCCCGTTCCGGCCCCTCTATCAGCTCCAATACCTCTGTTACCAAGAAACCTGCATTAAGAGCTACAGCTTCCCCAGGCTCCAAATAAACCTTCAAGCCGTATTTTTCCTGCATCCGATTAATGCATTTTTCCAATAAAGGAATATTATACCCCTCTTTGGTAATATGATGTCCACCGCCAAAATTAATCCATTTCAGCTGAGGCAAATACTTGCCAAATTTTTCCTCTACAGCCTCCAAGGTTTCTGCCAAAGGCTCTGCGCCCTGCTCACAAAGAGTATGGAAGTGAAAGCCTGTCAATCCCTCCAGTTCCTCTAGCTGAATTTCGCTGATTCTCGCTCCCAATCTGGACAAAGGAGAGCAGGGATCATAGATAGCATGATCCTGAGTAGAATACTCTGGGTTGATGCGCAAACCACATTCTTTATGAGCTGCCAAGGCTCTCTCCCGGAATTTTTTCCACTGAGCCACAGAATTAAAAACAAAATGATCGCAGTATTGCAACAGCTCAGAAAATTCTTTATCCTGAAAGGCCGGATTAAAAACATGATTCTCCCCAGGAAATTCCTCATAGGCAAGACGAGCCTCAAAAAGACCACTGGCAGCAGCCCCTTTGAGATACTTGGCAATCAAGGGATAACAGGCATACATGGAAAAAGCTTTTTGGGCCAACAAAATACTGCAGCCTGTTCTATCCTGAACTCCCTTGAGGATTTCCAAATTGTGAATCAATTGCTTTTCATCAATAACATAGGCCGGCGTGGCAACCTCCTGCAGCCAAACAGGCTGCTTCTCCATAGCTGCCATTAGTCAACCAGCTCCGGATTGAAGCTCTCCTGCCAAGGCAGTCCCCACTTATTCAGCGCATCCATAAATGGATCTGGATCAAATTCTTCAATATTATATACGCCTGGCTTGCTCCAGGTACCATTCATTACCAACATAGCACCAATCATAGCAGGTACACCGGTGGTATAGGAAACAGCCTGAGAGCCTACCTCCTTGTAACATTCCTGATGATCGCAAACATTATAGAGATAGTAGGTCTTATCCTTGCCATCCTTCTTGCCCCGGAAGATACAGCCAATATTGGTCTTACCTACAGTTCTTGGGCCAAGGCTGGCTGGATCAGGCAATACTGCCTTCAAGAACTGCAAAGGAATAATCTTCTTACCCTCAAACTCAATTGGCTCAATAGAGGTCATGCCTACATTTTCCAGACATTTGAGGTGACGGAGATAGCTTTCCCCAAAGGTCATAAAGAAACGAATTCTCTTGATACCAGGGATATTGATACCAAGGGACTCCAATTCCTCATGATGGAGCAGATACATATCCTTTGGACCTACCTCTGGGAAATTGTATACTCTCTTAATCTCCATAGGCTCTGTTTCTACCCACTTACCATTTTCCCAATAGCTTCCCTTGGCAGAAACCTCTCTAATGTTAATCTCTGGATTAAAATTAGTAGCAAATGGATAGCCGTGATCTCCTGCATTGCAATCCAGAATATCAATATAATTAATTTCATCAAAATGATGCTTCAAGGCATAAGCACTAAATACACCGGTAACACCAGGATCAAAGCCAGAGCCTAACAGAGCAGTAATACCAGCCTTCTCAAACTTCTCACGATAAGCCCACTGCCACTTGTATTCAAACTTGGCAGTATCCTCTGGCTCATAGTTAGCAGTATCTACATAGCTAACCTTGCACTCCAGGCAGGCATCCATAATGGTCAAATCCTGATATGGCAGAGCCAAATTCAACACTACATCTGGCTTTACCTTGTTAATCAGAGCTACCAGCTCCTCCACACTATTGGCATCTACCTGAGCTGTAGTAATCTTGCATTTGCCACCAGAAAGCTTTTCCTTCAAAGCATCGCATTTGCTAACAGTACGGCTGGCAATGCAAATTTCATTGAAAACATCGCTATTCTGCACACATTTGTGAATGGCTACGCTGGCCACACCGCCACAACCGATAATTAACGCTTTTCCCATATTTATACCTCCAAATAATTTTATTTATTAAACATTTATTGGCCCTTGAATAAAAGGAGCCTCCAATTTCAAAAGCATTTCCCGCATAATCTTTAAGGCCGCGGCTGTAGAAGCACCGCTCTGATCATAGGCAGGAGAAAGTTCCACCAAATCACAACCAACTACATTCAGGCCGCAGCCAGCCAAGGCTGCTTCCAACAGCTCCTTAAAGGACACACCACCATATTCCGGCGTACCTGTTCCCGGAAATACAGATGGGTCCATAACATCCAAATCAATGGTAAAATAAACCGGCTTCCCCTGCAAAGCAGCTAATGCCTCTGGCATAGCCTGCAAATCAAAAGGACGCAAATTGGTATGCTCCTTGGCCCACTGAAATTCCTCCCGCATGCCGCTGCGGATTCCCAACTGCCAAATACGATTATCTCCCACCAAATCCCAAATACGGCGCAACACAGTAGCATGGGACAGCTCTGCACCAAGATATTCCTGGCGCAAATCTGTATGAGCATCAAAATGCAAAATATGCAAATCAGGATACTTTTTCTGGACAGCCCTTACAGCTCCCAAGGTTACCAAATGCTCACCGCCAATCATAAAAGGCAGCTTGCCAGCAGATACAATCTCATCTGCTCTAGCCTCAATATCCTTAAGAGCCATCTCTGTATTGCCAAAACACAGCTCCAAATCACCGCTATCCATAATAGCAGCATCCTCTAAATCCAAATCCTGATAGGGACTATAGGTTTCCAGTCCATAAGATTCCCCCCGCATGGTACGGCTGGCAAATCTGGTACCGGGACGAAAAGAGGTGGTAGAATCAAAGGGAGCACCATAAATAACGATTCTGGCTTCCTCCCAAGGGGATTCACATCCCAAAAAGGTTTCTACATTAGTCTTCAACATCTCTTAACAATTCCTCCACATAATTTGGCAGGGCAAAGGAGCCTGCATGCAACGGACAATTATAGTACCGGCAACGAATCCGCAAATCCTTCCAAGCCTGCCAATTTACTTCCTTTACAGGATGATATTTTCTGGAAGCAAAGCCAAAAAGCCAGTGTCCCGAAGGATAGGTAGGAATATGCACCTGATATACCCTGCTTATAGGGAAGGAATGACATATTCTCTTATGGGCTCGTTGCATAGCATAGGCATCCTCCTGATAAAAAGGACTTTCATGCTGATTAACCATAATGCCATCCTCATGGAGAGCCTTAAAGCAATTGCCATAGAACTCCTTGGTAAATAACCCCTCACCAGGACCAAAAGGATCTGTGGAATCCACAATAATTAAATCGTATTCGTCCTCCACATGGCGAATAAATTTCAGACCATCCTCATAATAGCAATGAACCCTAGGATCTTCCAAGGCACAAGCCACCTTTGGCAGATACAGCTTGCTGATATCCACTACCCGCTCATCAATCTCTACCAAATCTATTTTTTCAATAGTTTTATATTTGCAAAGCTCCCTTACTGTGCCGCCATCGCCACCACCAATAACCAAAACATTTTTGGCTTGGGGATGTACACACATAGGAACATGGGCAATCATTTCATGATAGATAAACTCATCCTTTTCCGTAAGCATCAAATAGCCGTCCAAGGTCAAAACCCGGCCAAATTCCTCTGATTCAAATACATCAATACGCTGGAATTCACTTTGCTCACTAAAAAGCTGACGATCAACCTTGATAGAAAATCTCACATTAGGAGTATGCTGTTCTGTAAACCAGAGCATGCCAGTCACTCTCCTCTCACTATTGTTCACCCTAAAACTATGACAAATATCTTCTATGCTGCCACTAGATATGAGTCAAAACATTTAGCTGTTTTAGCTCCATATCCTCTGGACCTGTCATTTGGCAGCCCTTTTTGCGGGCATAACGGATATAGCGAAGAATTTCCTCTGTGATTCGCTCTCCCGGTGCCAAAATAGGTATCCCCGGTGGATAGCACATGACAAACTCACTGCAAACCCTGCCCAAGGTATCATACAAAGGCAGAGATTCCTTCTCCCCATAAAAAGCTTCCTGAGGACCGCATACAACCTGTGGGCTGATATACTCAGCCTTCAGCATTTCACGACCGGTTTGACGATAATTACGCCGAATTTCCGCCAGAGCAGAAACCAGTCTTTCAATATCCTTTTCCCTATCCCCGACAGACACATAGGCCAAAAGATTAGCAATATCACCAAATTCAGTCTGAATATCATATTCATCCCGCAGCAGGTCATAAACCTCTACTCCCGCCAAACCAATAGAGCGGGTATATATAGCCAGCTTGGTAATATCAAAATCAAATATGGAGTCCCCATTTATCAACTCTGAGGAATAGGCATAATAATCCCCAATGGTGTTGATTTCATCCCTGGCATACTGCACCAGGGCAATGATTTTGTCCACTAGTGCCTTGCCCCTAAGAGCCATGTTGCGACGGGAAATATCCAGACTTACCATAAGCAAATAGGATGCACTGGTAGTTTGAGTCAGATTAATAATCTGATGAACATAGCCCTGGGATACCCTATCCCCTATCAACAAAATTGAGCTCTGAGTCAAAGAGCCTCCGGATTTGTGCATGGAGATAGCGGCCATATCTGCCCCGGCATGCATAGCGGCCACTGGCAGCTTATCACTAAAATACAAATGAGAGCCATGAGCCTCATCTGCCAAAAGCAACATGCCATGCTCATGAGCCAGCTTGGCAATTGATTTTATATCAGAACAAATGCCATAATAGGTAGGATTATTCACCAGAACGGCCTTGGCATCAGGATTCTCCTTAATAGCCCGCTCCACATCAGATACACTCATACCCAAGGAAATTCCCAAGGTAGGATCCATTTGAGGATTTACATATATTGGCACAGCGCCACAAAGTATCAGAGCATTAATAGCACTGCGGTGTACGTTGCGAGGCATAATAATCTTATCCCCCTGCTTGCAGGCAGACATAACCATAGCCTGCACCGCAGAGGTAGTTCCTCCCACCATAAAAAAAGCATGGGCTGCCCCAAAGGCCTCTGCTGCCAGCTCCTCTGCCTCCTTAATAACCGAAACAGGATGGCAAAGATTATCCAGCATTTTCATTGAATTTACATCCACAGACAGACACTGCTCCCCCAGAAACTTAGTAAGCTCCGGATTGCCCCGGCCCCGTTTGTGACCTGGCACGTCAAAGGGCACCAATCTGGCAATTTTCATTTTTTCCAGCGCCTCAAGAATAGGAGCATTTTCCTGTGAGATATATTTCATTTTTTATATTCCCCCTGTATAGCATAACAAATTCCAGCAAAAAACGATTCTGCCCCCTAAAACAGAATCTTAGCTGAAGATATTACTGCCACTGTAGATTTCAATCATTTCCCGACGCAGGCTGTTATGAATATCCAATCTTGTCTTGGGAGGAATCTCGTATATATCTGTATTAAACAAATAATTTTTCAGGTCCAGCTCCTTAATCAGCATCTTGGTATGAAATAGATTAGCCTGATAGATATTGATATCCACAGCATCATATTTATCCAAAGTTTCCTGCTTAATAAAATTCTGGATAGAAGTAATCTTATGGTCCATAAACAGCTTGCGGCCAGCCATATTTCTGGTAAAGCCCCGCACCCGATAGTCCATAGTAATAATATCTGAATCAAACATGCCAATAAGGTAGTCCAAAGTTTTTAGCGGAGTAATCTCTCCACAGGTAGCTACATCAATATCCACTCTAAAGGTAGCAATACTGGTCTCTGGATGAAACTCCGGATATGTATGAACTGTAACATGACTCTTGTCCAAATGAGCCACCACCGTGTCGCTTTGCAATACATCTGGAACAATCTGGCCTTCCTGCAGTACCTCTGCACAGTTTAAAGGCTTTTTCTTACCAGAGGTAACAGCTGCCTCCTCGGCTATGAGAAAGGTTACACTAGCACCCTGGGGATCATAATCCTGTTTGGACACACTAAGAACCTTGGCCCCTATCATTTCCGTTACCCGGTAAAGAATTTTGGTCAAGCGCTCTGAATTATATTGTGCATCAATATATTTTATATAATCCTGCTGTTCACGGGATGTCTTAGCGTAGCAAATATCATAGATATTAAAGCTAAGGGATTTGGTCAGGTTGTTAAACCCATACAATTTCAATTTATCTTCCAATCTGATCTCACGCCCCTCAATATAATATGCTGCCCTGCAAATTTAACCTATAAGGCTCAGCAGCTGTTTGCCGATTAAGAGAGTAGTAACCACTATAAACATAGGCCGTACATAGGTTACACCCTTGGTAATGGCAAATCTGGCACCACAATAGGCACCAAAAATCATGGTTATACCCATGAAAATACCCATTTCAAAATTAATCATGCCGGACAAACCAAAGAAAATAGTTGCCGAAAGGTTGCTGGCAAAGTTCAAAGCCTTGGTATTGGCTGTAGCGCTGATAAAATCAAAACCCAGCATCAAAAAGATAAACAACAATAAAGAACCAGTACCTGGTCCAAAAAAGCCATCATAAAAACCCATAGCCAAGGCAGCTACCATGCTTAAAGCCAGCATTTTGCCAGTCAGCTTGCCTGGCTGGGTATCCTTGTCCCAATCCTTCTTCAGAATACTATAAAGCACCACCACTATTAGCAAGACTACGATCAATGGGCGAAGAAACTCCGAAGGCACTTGCTTTACAGCCAATACACCCAGTACAGAACCTATTAAGGAAAGGGGAAACAGCTTCTTGATAAGCTGTACATCCATCTTGCCTGAACGCACAAAGGTAATAAAGCTGGTGCAGGCCCCCATAACAGCAGCCATCTTGTTGGTACCCAAAGCTTGATGAGGTGATATACCCGTCAGCATCAAGGCTGGCAGAGATATCATACCACCACCGCCGGCAGCTGCATCAATAAAAGCTGCCACAAAACCTGTTACAGCAACAAAAATGTATATTTCCATGTCCATGTATACAAAAACTCCTCTTTTGGCTATATTATAGCAAAAATAAAATAACAAAAGCAACCAACTAGCGAATAATCACCTTATCAGGCAAAATAGCCTGCTGAGACACATCAAAATGCCCCATGCCCACAAAATTATCCTGGCAATATACCCGAAGGGGTACATTCTCCGTCACCTGATAACGCTGCATAAATTGCCTATCATGAGTCAATAAGCCATTAGTAAAAGCCTTTAATCTGTCCTCTGGCAAATCATAGGCCATAATATGCTCCAAATACCCATCCATAGGCAGTAGAGCCTCAGCCTTCAACTCCGCCAGCTCCTCTACGGAAACAGTATCCTCCAAAGCAAATTTACCTACGCCACGGCGCACCAAAAAAGACATGGTGGCAGGTATCCCCAGCCAACTGCCCAAATCGGTACAAAGGCTGCGGATATATGTACCCTTGGAGCACTCCACGTCAAAAACAATATGGCGCTGGCCTATATGCATTAATTTGATGCCATGAATCTGCACCTGTCTGGCAGGAATATCTACCTTCTGGCCCTCCCGCAGCAAATCGCAGGCCCGTCGTCCATTTATCTTGATAGCAGAATGAGCCGGCGGTATCTGAGTAATACTACCAGTAAAATGCTGAAAAGCCTCCAAAAGCTTTTCCTTTGTAGGCATCACAAAACTGTCTGCCTGCTCCAGCACCTGGCCACTATCATCACCGCTGTCCGTAGCATAGCCAAATAAAAGCTCTGCCCTATAGGCCTTCTCCACTCCGTCCAAATACTCTATCAGCCTAGTGGCCTTGCCTACGGCAATGGGCAATACTCCTGCCGCACCAGGATCAAGAGTACCTGCATGTCCAATTTTTTTCTCACCCAGCTGTCTCCGCACATATCCTACAGCATCATGAGAGGTCATTCCTGGTGGTTTCAACAGATTAATAAATCCATCCACCTGGCAACCCTCCTTTTCACATGTTTTCCTAAATCCCATTATTTTATACTATTTCTATAATATCATATTGGAACTTTTGCTACAAGAACAGTTTACAAAATGCTGCCTTGTTCACAAAAAAATCGACAGAGACATTTCTATCTCTGTCGACCAAATTTCATTAAACCCCAATGTGTTATAAAATTATATAATTATCAGCCCTTCAGCTCTTTCACAACTACCGCACTAAGAGCAAAGAGAGCCAAAGCATTTGGTATTACCATGAGATTGTTGAACATATCTGCCAGCTCCCATACCAAATCATTGGAAAGGCAGGAACCAAGGAATACAAATACTACAGCCATGCAGGAGAATACCTTGGCAGCCTTGGCACCAAAGAGATAAGTTACATTAATCTTGGCAAAGAGATTCCAGCTGAGAATAGTGGAAAAGGCAAAGAACAACAAGCTAACTGCTACGAAAACACTGGCTACGCCATGACCAAAAACAGTTGTAAAGGCCAACTGAGCCATATTAGTCTTGCTAACACCCTCAGCAGCACCGGAAGCCAGTACGCCACCCTCGGTGTACAAGCCAGAAATAACAACCAAGGCAGTCAAAGTAAGAACTACGAAAGTATCAATGAATACGCCTACCATAGCAATAACACCCTGATCATGAGGCTGCTTTACATGAGCCAAAGCGTGAGCATGAGGAGTGGAACCCATACCTGCCTCATTGGAGAACAGGCCTCGCTTAGCACCCTGGCTAATAGCAGTTTTCAAAGCTGCACCCCAGCTGCCGCCGATAATTGCCTCTGGATTAAAAGCATAATAGAAAATCATACCAAAAGCTTCAACAAGATGCTCCACATTCATGAGAAGCATAGTCAAGGAACCAGCAATATAGATAAGAGCCATCAAAGGTACCAGCTTCTCAGTAATAGCTGCAATACGCTTTACACCACCCAGGAAAACAAAACCGGACAATATTGCAATTACAAGACCTACGCCCCAAGCAGGAACACCAAAGGCCAGGGAGCTGGTTTCCCCAATGGAATTGGACTGTACCATACAACCCATAAAGCCCAGAGCCAAGGTAATCGCTACAGCAAAGAATACTGCCAGCACACGGCCCAAGGTACCAGGGAAAGCCTTGTGAATGTAGTAAACAGGACCACCATGATAGGTGCCATTAGGCTGCTTAACCCTTGTAACCTGAGCCAGTACAGCCTCGGCGTAAATGGTAGCCATACCAAAGAAAGCAATAATCCACATCCAGAAAATAGCACCAGGACCACCAGTCAAAATTGCACCGCAGGCACCTACGATATTACCAGTACCAACCTGAGCAGCAATAGCAGTAGCCAAAGCCTGGAAGGAACTCATCTGGCCTTCCTTGGCCTTACCGTTAATGGAAAAATTACCAAATACTCTCCGCAGGCCTTCACCAAAACAGCGAATCTGGACAAATCTGGTACGGATACTGTAGAACAGACCTACACCCATCAACAGGAACACCAAAATGTAGTCAGACAAACAGGCATTAATAGTCTGCACCACTGGCAACAAATCATTAAACATCAAAATAACCTACCTCCATTTAGCATAAAAATAATTGCACAAAAATAGGTGCTTCCACATACATGGAAAGCACCCTGGAGTACAGGACCAAAAGCCACACAATGTAAATAAATCATCGCATCACCATTAGCTCCGTCTTTTTACCTGAGAGATTCGAAAGGTTACGGCACAGCACCGTCACACAATCTTGCACCTTCGGTACCCATTCTGTTGCAGATTTTGCCTGTCTGCAAGCCTATGGGATTCTCCAGAGATTCCTCCACCATCAGTCTTTCTTGCAATCCTAATGGCTTCCTAGGAAATGTCAGCAATGTCATTATACGGCAAAACTATCTATTGGTCAAGGACATTTATACATTTTTAAGAAAAAATCAGCAAGAACATTATTCTGTCCTTGCTGATTGCCACTTAACTATATTTTAATTATGCTGCTGATAGATTTTCATAACATGGTTCAGAATGATATAAGCTAAATCCTTCTTGCTCATCAAAGGCAGTTCCTCAATGGAGCCATCCCGCTTCAAAAGCTTGATAAGATTGGTATCCACATTAAAGCCTGCCTGAGGCTTGGATACATCATTAGCCACAATCATATCCAGATTCTTCTTTTCCAGCTTGCTTTGGGCATACTGAATCAGATTCTGGGTTTCTGCAGCAAAGCCCACCAATACCTGGCCCTTTTGCTTCTTCTGCCCCAGTTCTTTCAAAATATCAGGATTCTTCTCCAAAACCAGAGTCAATTCCTCATCATTCTTTTTTATTTTATGATCTGCTACATTCTTTACCCGGTAATCCGCCACGGCAGCAGCCTTAATAACAATCTGGCTTTCTGGGAAGTTTTCCAGCACCAGCCTACGCATATCTCTAGCAGATTCCACCTTAAAGAAATTTACTCCAGCCAAAGGTGTCAAAGCAGATGGCCCAGAAATAAGGGTTACATTGGCCCCCAAATCCCTAGCCGCCTCAGCAATGGCATAGCCCATTTTACCGCTGGAACGATTGCCAATATACCTAACAGGATCAATAGGCTCTCTAGTGCCAGCAGCTGTTACCAGAATATTTACACCGCTAAAGTCCAAACCCTCAGCCAGATGCTGGCGAGAATCAGCCTCATCTGGCTCAGCAGGCTCCTTACCTGTGGCAAAGAAATCTGCCAATATTTCCACCAGTTCCTGTGGCTCAGGCATTCTGCCTACACCACTGGTACCACAAGCCAAATGGCCTGCAGCCGGATCTATAATATGACAGCCCCTTTCCTGCAGAGTATGAAGATTCTGTTGGGTTATGGAGTTTTCGTACATATTGGTGTTCATAGCCGGCGCAAAAAACACTGGAGCCTTAGTAGCCAGCAAGGTGGTAGTCAGCATATCATCTGCCATGCCACAGGCACATTTGGCAATAACATTAGCTGTTGCCGGAGCCACCAATACCACATCAGCCAGCTGGGCCAAGGCAATATGCTCCACATCATACTGCTGTATCTCCTGCCACATAGAGGTTACAACAGGATTACCGCTGATTTCCCGCATGGCAGTTTCTGTAACAAAATTTTGGGCACCCTTGGTAAGAATCACATGCACATCAGCCCCCTGCTTTCGCAGACGGCTAACCAAATCCACACATTTGTAGGCGGCAATACCGCCAGTTACACCCAAAATAATATTTTTATCTTTTAGCATAACACTGTCCTATGATTATTTAATACCGCTATTCAGACGCTTGTAGGTAATCTTGCCCTCGTAAATCTCCTCCATAGCGTTGGTTACATCACGGGTAGAAGTTCTGTCCGCAGTAACAGGATGGCTGTTATCCATAATATCACGAGCTCTCTTGGCAGCCAAGGTTACCAGTGTGTAGCGGCTGTCTACCAATGGAGTCAGCTGATCCAGATTTGGGGTTACAATATTGGTAATGGTGTTTTTGCTCATTATTTATTCTCCTTCCACACCTGCAGCTTTGCCAGCAGGCTTTCATTCAAATCACTGCGATGATGCTCTGCCTCAATAATCTTGGCAATAGTTTCCTGAGCATCCTCTACCTTGTCATTTACTACCACATAACGATATTTAGTGGCCAGCTTGATTTCATCTACAGCCGCCCCTAAACGACGGTGCAGGCTTTCCTCTGTTTCAGTGCCTCTGCCTTTGAGGCGGGCAGCCAGCTCCTCCAGAGAAGGAGGTAACAGGAAGATAAACAATCCCTCTGGCATAACCTTCATTACATTCAAGGCACCCTGGGTATCTATCTCCAGCAGAATATCCTCCCCAGCTTCTAATCTATCCAGCACCTTCTGCTTGGGGGTACCATAAAAATTGCCATAAACCTCTGCCCATTCCAGCAGCTGTCCCTGGTCAATCATTTCCCGAAATTTTTCCTTGGTGTAAAAATAATAATTTACCCCATCCTGCTCTCCCGGTCTTGGCTGACGGGTAGTGGCAGATATGGAATAGAAAATCTCTGGATGCTTTTGCCGCAGCAAATCACAGACAGTTCCCTTGCCGGTACCAGAAGGACCGGAAATCAATATTAATAATCCTTTACGCATACGCTCAGGCCTCCTCAGTCATACGATGGGACATAGTATCAGGCTGGACAGCAGAAAGAATAATGTAGCCGCTATCCGTAATAACCACTGCCCTGGTGCGTCTGCCATAGGTAGCATCAATCAGCTGACACCTATCCCTGGCATCCTGCACCAAACGCTTGATGGGGGCGGATTCGGGACTAACTATAGCCACAATGCGATTGGCTGAAACCACATTGCCAAAGCCTATATTCAGCAGCTTAATATCCATTGGCAGAACCTCCTTCCACTATTCAATATTCTGAATCTGCTCTCTGATTTTCTCAATTTCGCTTTTAACATCTACCACAAACTGGGCTGCCCCGGCAGAATTTGCCTTAGAGGCTACCGTATTGATTTCCCGATTCATTTCCTGAATCAAAAAATCCAGCTTCCGGCCTACTGGCTCACCAGCAGTAATAATCTGGCGGAACTGATCAAAATGACTTCTCAGCCGTACTGTTTCCTCAGTGTAGTTCACCTTGTCAGTAAAGAGAGCTACCTCCTGAATAAGTCTGCTTTCCTCAATATCCTCCTTAGCCAGATATTCCTTAAGGAGATTTTCCAAACGCTGACGATAAGCAGCCACAATCTCAGGAGCCAGCTTCTCCAGCTCCCCGACAAAATTCTCCAAAGTGCCAATTCTGGCCAGCAAATCTCTCTGGATATTCTGTCCCTCAGCCTCTCGCATAGCTACAAAGCTTGCCAAGGCCTGCTCCATAGCCTGCATTAATACTGGCTGAGCAGCCTCCAAATCAGCATTTTCCTCATTCAGCTTCAATACATCCGGATAGCTGGCAATCTGAGCCGCAGTTACCGGGGCAGACAGCTCCAGCTGACTGCTAATCTCCTGCAGTGCCTGACCATAGGCAGCAGCCAAGCCCTTGTCAACCTTTACGGTTACGGCCTTATCCCGCAAATCCTGAAAACGTATGTTGATATCCAGCTTGCCTCTGGAAGCATATTCCTTAATCTTCTTGGTAAGCTGATTCTCAAACATATTCATGCTATATGGCATATGATAATTGGTTTCCAAAAACCGCTGGTTTACAGCCTTTACTTCAATATGAACCTTGAAATCAGCAGTTTCGGCATCCCCGGCCCCAAAGCCAGTCATACTTTTAATCATGAATAAATCCTCTTCTTTACAAAATTTAGCCTATCTATTATATCACTAAATAACAGTAACATTCAACTTACAAAAGAAAAACCCTGCTTAATCCTTGATTTCGTAGGTACCGGTATAAACCTCCAGAGCCGGGCCTGTCATGTACAGATGATTATCCTTAGCCCATTCCACCACCAGCTTGCCGCCATCCAGTCGGATTTCCGCCCGGCGATCCGCCAAATCATTCAGCACCGCTGCTGTCAAGGTTGCACAGGAGCCAGTACCGCAAGCCAAGGTAACTGCTGCTCCCCGCTCCCATACTCTCATGCGCAGATGCTGACGATCCAAAACCTGCACAAATTCCGTATTGGTCTTACGGGGAAATTTCTCGTGAATTTCAAAGGAATGACCAATTTCAAAAATAGGGAAATTCTCTGCATCCTCTACAAACACCACACAATGAGGGTTGCCCATAGATACACAGGTCATTTTGAAATTCTGTCCCTTTACCTGAATATCCTCATTTACCACCCGGTTCATGCCGTAGCCAGCCACAGGGATTTTATCTCCCTCCAAAATAGGCTCTCCCATATCTACCTGAATCATGGAAATAACATTATTTTCCTTAATGATTTTTGGCACCAGAATCCCTGCCCCGGTTTCCACCGTAAATTCATCGGTTTTTACATAACCCATTTCATAAACATAGCGGGCAAAACAGCGAATACCATTACCACACATCTCCGCCTCACTGCCATCAGCATTAATAATCCGCATGCGAATATCCGCCTTATCAGAAGGCAGCACCAGCAAAATGCCATCCGCCCCAATACCGTAGTGACGGTCACAGATTTCCTTAGCCCAGTCCACCGTAGCTATATAAGCAGGATTCTTCAAGCAATCCGCCATTACAAAATCATTACCTGTACCCTGCCATTTGCTAAATTCAAATTTCATAATCTTTCCACTCCTTGGGCACTACAGCCCTACACTATGCAATGTCACAACCTACCCGGACATTCCATTACACTAATTGCTTCTGAATATCCAGCAATATTTCCACTGGCACATCTCCCTCCAGAGCAGCCTTGCTGGCGGCAAAATTCTCTGCCAAACGGTTCTGAAACCGGTCCTTTACCTGGCCGAAAACCATCTCTACCCCTCGGCTCATTTCCTGAGCCAGCATTTCCTGTTGCTGAGCCAGATACTTATCAGCCAGTGGATGCAAAAGCTTCTCCAAGGCATCAGCCATTTCCCGACTACCTCCCCCTTCAAAGAAGGCTTTGGGATTTTTATAGATAGCCAAAGCAGATTGGAAATATTTACCCTCTGTCTGCTGAAAAGCTGTAACAAACTCCAAATCACAACTATAGGACACATCCTGCAGGGAAAGAGGCAGTTCTCCACTGATTTCCCGCAATTTGTCATTTATCTGCTGCTGCAGCTTCACACCTTGCTTCTGGAGGAATTTTTCCAACCGCAGACTGGTTGCCCGCAGCTCCTGAGCAAAATCAAAGCCCATACTGTTGAGAAGCTCCCCTAGAGCCTTGTCCAGCATCTTACTGTTATTGCCCTTTTTCTGCAAAGTAGCAGGATTAAAGGACTCCCGATAGAAATCCATATAGCGAATAAACACCCGCTGGTTGACATAATATATCAGCTCCTGCAGTTCCTGCTGCTGGCGCTTCTCCATTTCACCCTTATCCAACCCAGCCAGTATCCCATCAGCCTTTTTCTGTTGATCCTCCAGCTCCAGACGGCGCTGCTGTTTTTCCCCAGCATTTCCCTGACTTAGAGCAATCAGCTCCTGCAAACGCTCCTGAGCCAATTTGTACTCACCAGCTGCAGCATTTACCGCAATCTCTGTCAGCTCATGGAAAACAAAATTGTAAAAAGCATCCTCAAAGGCAAAGCCCTGTGTCTGTCCTGCCTCCTTGCTTTTTAGAATTTCCTGACTGGACAAACCAAACATCCTTGGCTGACCTACCCCGAATTTTCGCAGCTGATCCGCCACATAGTCAATTACACCCTGAGCTTCCTGCTGATTCTCCGCCAAATCAATGGCATTGACAATAAAGAACATCTTGTCCAAGGCAAAGGAATCCTTCACACGCCCTAGCTGAATCAAAAATTCTCTATCCGCCCGGCTAAAGGCATGGTTGTAATAGGTAACAAACAGCACCACATCAGATTGACGAATGTAGTTAAAGGACAAATTGGTATGGCGGGCATTAATGGAATCCGCCCCCGGCGTATCCACCAAAGTAATTCCCAATCTGGTAAGCTGGCAATCATAATAAACCTCCAGCCAATCCACAAAGCAGGATTTTTCCTCCTGAGCAGCATAAGCTCCAAAATCCTCCAGCTGACACCAAATCTCCTGACCTAGATGCTTGGAAGCCTTTGGCAATCCCTTAAGAAAAGCTCTCAGGAAGGATTTTTCCCGCTGGCGATCATTGCTATCATCCTCCAAGGCTATCCCAGCCTGCTTCTCAGCCTCAGCTATACTGCTTCCCTGCAGTTCAAAGGCTCCCAGAGCACGATTAACATCCGCCAACAGCATGGCTTCATCCTTTAGCTTTACCACCACAGTACCATGCGGATGCTTTTCATCCACAGGACAAATCTTATTAATAGCTGCCGTAGTAGGATTTGGCGATACAGGCAAAAGTCCCTCTCCCAGCAGAGAATTAGCAAAGGAGGATTTACCTGCACTAAAGGCACCAAAAAGAGTTACCATAAAGCCCTTATTATCCAACCGCTGGGCTCTTTCCGCCAACTCCTCAGACAGCTGTTTCAGCATAGGAATATTCTGTATCAGCTTGCTTCCCTGCCGCAGCTTATTTCCCCAATAGCTCAAAGCCTCATGGCCGGACATATTATTCTCTGCCTTAACATGCTCTGCTACAGCCTGTGCTTCCTTAGACTCAGCAACCCCTGTTTTTTCTGCCTGCCTACCAGCATCCACCTTGCCCTGATTTTCTGAATCAGCTATTGCTTCCCCAGCAGAAACTCCTTGGTAAGGAACAGCTTCTTCCTTGCTTATAGGGGCAACGATTTCCTCCTCCAAAGGCACGGTAGCAAAAACCTCCTGCCAATTTTCTGGTAGTTTATTGACCTTTTCCAGCTCCCTCAGCTCCAGAGCTTCCTCCTTGGCAGCCAGCTCTGCCTGCTTTATCTCCTCCCAGGCTGGCCCATAATCTGCCAAAGCCTGCAGTTGTTTAGCGATTTCCGCTCCTCTGGCCTTGCGCCGCTGTTCCAGCAAAGCCCCTGCCTTTTCCTTATAGGCATAACAGAAACGCCTAGCCACCGCCTTGGTGCCCTCGGCAAAATTAGCTGTATAATTCATTACATAGGTGCCATCCTGAGTAAGCTTGGCTCCTGAACGCATAGCCTCTGTCAGCAGTTCCTCTGGTGGCAGAATCTCCATCTTTTCCACAAAATCCAGCAACCCCACCCCATCAATATGCTGTTTTCTGGCAAAATCCACCAAATAGCTTTTAATATGCCAAGCCAGCTGGGTTTTCGCCTTTTCACTGGCATCCTCAAAAAACAGCTGACGGCGCCTTGCCATTTCTGCCAGAGTTTTCTTGCCCCGGCCAAAGAATCCCACCTTGAAATCAGGCTGACAGGCCTCCAGATAATCCCTGGCCAAATCTCTGGTAGAGGTCGGCATCAAATAGGCATTATCCATAATCTTCTGTACCGCCTCATCCAGCTCCTGCTCCCAATTGGACTGCAAATTCTCCTGCTCCTGCTGGAGACGGAAATAATCCTGCCGCAGCTGTTTTTCCCTCTCCGGTTCCAGTTTTGCCAAAACCGCCACGGACTCAGCCATATTTTCCTGTCTCAGCTGTATCTGCTCCTGCTGATATTCCTGCAATATTTTATGCAGGGAAGCCTCAATAGAAGTAAGCAAGGTATTTTCCCGCTGGGCAATCTGCTTTTGAAGCATTTCCTGCAACTGGACAAATTGATTATCCGGATGGTCTGGATAGCGGAGAGAGGTAAAATAAAATCCTGCTGGCTGAACGCCCCAATTCAGAAAAGCCTCCCGCACCCCCTGACAAAAGCTATCAAAGGACAGTTCCGTTGCCACATGCTTATCTATCTGATTCACCACCAGATAAACCACCTTGCCGGCCTGAGTCAAGTCTCTGGTAAAGGAAAGATTCAGCTCCGCCTGCACATGATTATAATCCATAACATAGAAAATAATATCTGCCAGATGCAGTGCTTCCTCTGTAGACTTTCTATGGGCATCATCAGCCGAGTCTATACCAGGAGTATCCATAACGATTACCTGCTCCGGCAGGGACAAATCACTGCGGCACAGCTCTATTTCCCGAATAGCATCCCCATCCCGGCAAAATCCCCGCAACAGGTCATAATCATAAGGAGCCAGATATTTCCTTGGCTTATCCTGATGAAAATAAACTCTGGCATAATCCTCCCCCGGCTTGCCTCTATGCACCCGCACCAGATTGGCACTGGTCGGAATGGGACTAGAGGGCAATAGATTCTCCCCTAGAATGGTATTAATCATGCGGGACTTGCCAGCAGAAAAATGGCCGGCAAAGGCAATACCGTATTCCCCTGTTTCCAGCTTTTGAGCCAGCTCCTTGATTCTCTGCATATTTTGTAGATGCTTGCGCTGATGAAAATAATTATAGGCTGCTGTTAAACGAGCCTGTAAAAGGGTTTTCTCCATAGATTATTTCTTTCCTTTATCCAATAATTTATCTTATCAAGAGGTAGTCAAAGGATCTATATCCACTGCCACCTGCATATTGCCAGCCATTCCCTGCTGCCGCAGGAAGTCCAAAACGCCCCAGATATCCCCTGTTTTCAGGAGAAGTACATAGCGATATACCCCCCGCAGACAGGACATCATAGCCGGAGCAGGCCCTACAGCCTGATAAACGGTGCTATCCCCAAAGACAGCCTGATAGGCATCTCTCAGGTCTATAGCCATTTTCTTGGCCTCCTGCTCCTGAGGACTTTGAAAAATCAACTTTATCAAACGGCTATAGGGAGGATTAAACAAAGCCTGCCGCAGACGCATTTCCTGCTTGAAAAACTCCCCATAATTCTGGGCCATACCGGTTTGTACCGCAAAATGCTCTGGATTGTAACATTGCACCACTACCCGACCAGGTATTTCCCCTCGGCCTGCTCGGCCTGCTGTCTGGGTAATCAGCATAAAAACCCGTTCCGCCGCCCGAAAATCCGGCATATTCAGAGTCGAATCCGCACTAAGGATGCCTACTCCTGTTACATTGGGAATATCGTGGCCTTTGGCTACCATCTGGGTGCCTAATAATATATCATATTCTCCCCGACGGAATTTGTCCAATATCTCCGTATGAGCAAATTTACGACTGGTAGTATCCCTGTCCATTCGAACAATTCTGGCCTGGGGCACTAGCTGAGACAGCTCCTGCTCCAGCTTTTCCGTACCAGAACCAAAATATTTAATATAATGACTGCCACATTTAGGGCAAATATCTGGCACCGGCATTTGAATATCACAGTGATGGCACAGCAGACGGCCATCCCGATGATAAACCAAAGGCATGGTGCACTGGGGACATTTAATAGTCTCCCCACAGGAACGGCACATAACAAAGGTGGAAAACCCACGCCGATTCAGCATCAGTATTAACTGCTCTTTTTTGGCCAGAGTATCCAATATCAGCTGTTGCAAAGGCTGGGATATTACACTGCGCCGGCCCATTTTCAATTCCTGCCGCATATCCACACACTGAATCTGTGGCAAAGGCATATTGCCGATACGCTTGGTAAGCCTCAAAAGCCCATAATCGCCTTTAATAGCATGATAATAGGTTTCCAAGGATGGAGTAGCACTGCCTAACAGCAATACAGCCCCATGCAGCTGAGCCAGCTTATCAGCCACCACTCTGGCATGATAGCGTGGGGATTCATCCTGCTTGTAGGAATTGTCCTGCTCCTCATCCATAATAATAATGCCTACATTCTCAACAGGCACAAAAAGAGCCGAGCGGGCACCGATAATAATACCAGCTTCTCCGGTTCTAGCCCGCAGAATAGCATCATTCCGTTCATTGATCGAAAGACGGCTATGCATCACAATAATATCCTGACCAAAATAGGCCTTAAAGGCTTGCACCACCTGTCCCGTCAAGGCAATTTCCGGCACCAGCACCATAGCAATTCTCCCCTGCTGGCGCACCTGTTTCACCGCCTCTATATATACCTGGGTTTTGCCACTGCCGGTAATACCATAAAGCAAATAAGGCCTGTAAGTCTTTTCCGCCAGCTGGTGAGACAACTGGTCTACAGCCTGTTGCTGTTCCTGGGTTAGCTCCTCAACAGTGCCAGCCTGACCAAAATTTCCGTAGCTATCCCGCAGTACCCGCCTTTGCTCCAATTCTGCCAGACCAGAACCACACAGTCCCTTGATAACCAGCGGGGAAAAGCCCTGCTTTTTTAACTCCGCCAGAGAATACTCAGATCTGCCATCCTGATACAGCCACTGGGCCAAAGCAATCTGCCCCCGTTTTTTCTTCTCTATGGACTGTAGCTTTGCCTCTGTCATAGGGGCAGGCAGCACCAGATAGGGGGCTGTATTTTCCTTGGCCCGCTGGCTGGCCTGATAAACCCTTTTAGCCAGACCATGCCGCAGCAGCCCCTCCAGAACTCTGTCCAGCTGGGCGGCTGCTTCCTCCCTGCCAGACTGTAACAGACCTTCCCTTAGCTGTTTTTTGCTGGCGATTCCCTGCTGTAATACTTCATAGACCTGACGATATACATCCACCAGAAGCAGCATATTTTCACCCTCAGTCTGCACCGCCTCATATTGAAGCTGGATTCTCAAACCGCTTTTCCCTGGCATAAACAACCGCATGATTTCCCCGGGAGAGCAAAGATAAAACTTGGCCAGCCATTGGGACACCTCTAGTACCACAGGATTGAACCAAGGCTCCTCATCCACAGCTGCTTTTACCGCCTTTAATTTCTCTAGGGGATAATTTTCCCTTTGACTATATTCTGTTTCCGAGTACACCTGCACCACAAAGCCCTCTATGTCCCGTCCCCCAAAGGGCACCAGAACCCGCCAGCCTGCATTTACATTGGCCAGATTGGCTGGCAGAATGTAGCTAAAGGCCTGTGAAATGCTTTTTATTGGAATGTTTATATATACATCTGCAATCCGCATAATTCAAATCCCAAAGAAAGCTGCAGTCCTGCCATAACAGTCTTGCAGCTTTGCACTTTTCCTATAAAAATAATTGTCTACTCCATCTGAGGCAAATCCACAATCTCCACCTCGTTGCCGTGGTTTTCCACCAGATTCTTCAAATCATCCGCCTTCAGCCATACGGTAGCCGTATTGTCATTAGGATGAATACCGATGATGCCAGGCTTGCGGAAAAAATCTCCATCCAGATACAGCTTCACATTGCACTGCTGATTGTTCAACAAACCCAAAGGCGATACGGAACCAGGCTTAATGTGAATCAGCTCCCAGAGATCCTCTGCTGAGGCAAAGCTAAGACGCCTTGTGCCATGCTCTTGACGAAATTCCTTTAGATCCACCCGCTTAGGACCGCAGACCGTAATCATATAATAATTCCGCTTTTTATCATCTCTTATGAAAAGGTTCTTGGCATCACACTGAGGATAAGGCAGTTCCACGCTGATAGCTTCCTCCATGCTGAATACAGCCTCATGCTCTGTTATTTCATGCCAAATATTTTTCTCGTCCAAATAGTCAAAGATTTCCTGTTTATCCAATATTTACACCTCAATAATTTACACTTAGTCATATTTTAGTATATACTATCTCTTTATTATAGACAATTTATTTTAGAAAAAAAGACAGATAAGAAAGAATATGGTATATTTAGTATAGGATATTTTTTCTAACAATGGATGTGATAATATGGCAAAAAATACATTGAAATTTCCTTTTTTTACTGCTGATTTTTCCTTCCCCCTCCCCCAGGAGGAGCTGGTACTGGCCACTGGCGGCCGCAGTCCTAGGCAGGAATGGCTGCTCAAGCTGGTTCAGGACAGACGGCTCTGGTGCATTGACCACGGCCTGGATTATTGCTATGCCGCCAATCTCCTGCCAGAGCGGTTGATTGGTGACGGAGACAGTGCTCATACGGAGGCTTGGAACTGGGCTAGGGAGCAAAAGGTTAAAATCGACCAGTTCCCCCCAGAAAAGGATTATACAGATACTCAGCTGGCCCTGCATATGGCTGTCAAGGAAAATGCCACCGTAATTCTCACCGGTCCCTTTGGTGGACGACTGGATCATGGCTTTAGCACAGCTTTCAGCTTTGCCTACAGCCCTCTCCAGGGATTGCTTATTGACGACAAGGAGGCCCTGATTTTTATCAAGGATTATCAGTCTGTTTCTCTGGATTTTCTGGTTCAGCCCAAGGTTCTTTCCCTCCTTGCTTTCACCGAGGAAGCCCATTGTGTAAATATTAACAATGTAAAATGGCCTCTGATAAACAAGGATTTGAAACAGGGATTTCCTTATTCTGTCAGCAATGAGGTAAAAGAAAATCCCGTTCATATATCTCTAAAGAACGGGATTCTCGGTATTTATCTTTGTTGGGATTTTATTTGATAGCTGCGAAGCCCTTTTCCAAATCCGCGATGATATCATCAATATGCTCAGTACCAATAGACAAGCGAATGGTATTCTGATAAATATTCTGATCTGCCAGCTCCTCATCAGTCAGCTGAGAATGAGTGGTAGTAGCAGGATGGATTACCAGGCTCTTTACATCTGCAACATTGGCCAGCAGGGAGAAAATCTCCAGGTTATCAATAAACTTGTGAGCTTCCTTCTGGCCACCTTTTATGTTAAAGGTAAAGATAGAAGCACCGCCATTAGGGAAATACTTCTCATAGAGAGCATGGTCTGGATGCTCTGGCAAAGATGGATGATTTACCTTTTCTACCAATGGATGATTGCTCAGGAACTCCACTACCTTCTTGGTATTCTCAATATGGCGGTCAATGCGGAGAGACAGAGTTTCCACACCCTGCAGCAGGATAAAGGCATTGAATGGAGAAATAGCTGCGCCGGTATCTCTCAGCAGAATAGCTCTGATATAGGTAACGAAAGCAGCAGGGCCAGCTACATCAGCAAAAGATGCCCCATGATAGCTTGGGTTTGGATCGGAAATACCAGGATATCTGCCACTGGCCTTCCAGTCAAAATTACCAGAATCTACAATGATACCGCCCAAAGAAGTACCATGACCGCCAATAAACTTGGTAGCAGAATGAACCACAATATCTGCTCCATGCTCAAATGGACGAATCAAATATGGAGTACCAAAGGTATTGTCCACTACTACTGGCAGGCCATGCTTGTGAGCCAGCTCAGAGATAGCATCAATATTTGGAATATCACTATTTGGATTGCCCAAAGTCTCCAGATATACAGCCTTGGTATTAGGCTTAATAGCAGCCTCGATTTCCTCCAGATTGTGAGCATCTACAAAGGTGGTTTCAATACCATAGCGAGGCAATGTATGAGCCAGCAGGTTGAAGCTGCCGCCATAAATGGTCTTCTGGGCTACAATGTGCTCACCAGCACCAGCCAAAGCCTGAATAGCATAGTCAATAGCAGCTGCACCAGAAGCTACAGCCAAGGCAGCAGAGCCACCCTCCAGAGCTGCAATACGCTTCTCCAGCACATCCTGAGTGGAATTGGTCAGACGGCCATAGATATTACCAGCATCCCGCAAGCCGAATCTATCTGCTGCATGAGCGGAATTTCTGAATACATATGAGGTAGTCTGATAGATAGGTACCGCACGGGCATCAGTAGCTGGATCTGGCTGCTCCTGGCCAACATGTAACTGCAGGGTTTCAAATTTATAGTTGCTCATAGTAAATACCTCATTTCCTTGATATACTAGCACCTCCATGCCTCATCAAAACAACCAGGCACTTCGGTTAATGATTATCTAACAACTTAGCTTAAGCTTATGATTGTATATTAAACCTATTTGATAAGTATGTCAAGTAGTATTACTATTTTTTTACAATAAATTTATTGGTTGATGCCTTTATGCCTCCCATCCGTGAAAGAATAGCAAAACGATTTGTCACCCTTTAATTCGAACGTTGTATGCATTCATCTAGATAATCTGATATACTATCATGTATTCTCTCTAATTTGGAATACTGAAGGCTAAATACCTCTCCTTTCTCATTGCAAATAACAATCATTCCATCAATAGCTTGATTTTCAAGCACAAAACAATCTGGCGGGAAATCTCCATTTATCTCCCTCTCCTTCTTTGTTACAGATACAACATTTAAATAATCACCAACATTCAAGCCTGTCCACTCTGTTCCATAGAAGCTAATAGCACCATATTCCCTTACTATATCAATATAATCTTCTGGAAATGTTATTTCTAACTCCAACTGAGCTTCTTTTATCTGCTTAATAGTGCATCCCTTTGCATGGTATAATTTTTCTATCTTTTTGATTTTTTCAATTATAGAACTCATTTCATTCCCTATCCTTCCTGTGCTCTTTTTTCCCAATGCTCGCTTCTTTCACCTGCAAATACTTGTCTATTAATCTCAGTATCCTTAGTTTTATCATGGAGAATGGTATCATTCCCCTTTCCTCTATGCTCTGCCTGTGTCAACTCTGCTAACGGACTGTCTGCATGCTGTCCAATGTGATGAAGTTCAATCACATTTCCACTCTTATTGAGCGGAGAAAGTCCCTGTTCTGCCCTTTCTCTATTTGTCCTCCCCATTTCGTCTTTTTGATCCCAATCGATATCTTCTCTAATAAGGCAATTTTTATCACCTATTTTAGCTTCAACTAAATCCGCATTCTTATAGATTTCATACTCTTTTTGAGAACCAATCGTATCAATTAATTCATCAGACCATCCTGATTCCTCCTTAATTTTAATTTTTTCTTCCGAAGTTAATTCTTCTTTTGCAATTTCATTCTCACCAGTAGTTTCATTCCTGCTATGCTTTAGATTATCTTCAATACATGCACTCTTTTGCTCCATTCTGGCGTTTAACTGTTCAGGAGTCATGTTTTTAATTTCATCTAGTTTTAGCTTCACTCCATCGCCAGCATTTTCAATATTTTCTAATGCCTTATTGGGTATTTCATCCACATTGCTTTCAGAAGCCTCATTTATTTTATTTACAGTCTGTTTCTCAAGATTAACATTGCCTTTTTTCTCTATTACTTTTTGAGCTGCTTCTTTCGCACTATGAATAGCCTCCTGCACTATAGTCATGAGCAACCTCCTCACCATGTTATTGCAATTTAGCCTTTACTTCTCCAATAAAAGCACTATCCTCATACAACATAAAGTCTTCTACCAGTTTTTCAATATCATATCCATGCGAATATTCTACAAATACTAAACCTGCAATAATCTCAATAGCTTTGTTTCTCGGACTCTTCCTGTAAAACTCCTCAAACAACTTATTAAGTCCAATCATTTTCTCATTTGTTGGGACTTTAATTGTATTAGTGATATCTTCTACCATTTTATCTGAAGGTATCTGATGATTGCTGAAAACACCAGAAATCAACAAGGCTATAACCTCATCAGTAATACTGCTTATTATGCAATCCTTTTTCTTTACACTTGGAATCGTTATTATGGAATTTAAAACGATTTTTTGTTCTAAGTCTTCACATGCTATTTCAAGACCTGCAAATATTTTTTCTGCTTCCATAGAACACATTAAGCTCACAAGTGTTTTTACTGCCCATACCGAAATATCATTAGGCAGCTGATTAGATATAATACTTTTGTTAATTTCAAATAGTTTTTTATCTATATCTTTTCTATAAAGTTTTATATCCAAAATATTATTTGTATTCGTTTCAAATATTTTAACAATAACAGGCTGAATCATTCCCTCTTTATGACACAATGCATATCCAGTTTTTTGATTTCCAAGATATATTGCATTTTCACCAGAAACACCAATTGTATTTGCAATAACTTCTTGATCGTCCAACGCAACTATTCTATGAATAATTTTATTGGAGGAGTTCTTAATTACATCCGGTGCTAATTTGCAAGGTATCTGCTCTGCAACAATAACCCCTTGCCCATAGGAACGCATCTCAGCAAGCATATTTGTAAAGTGCTCAACCGCTTTTCCTTTGGGATTCCCTATATCCTCGTTATTTTCAGATGACACATTTTTCAAAAGCCTATGGGCTTCTTCGATTACTAAAATATGTTGCAATCCATTATCACTCACCACTTCTTTTAGACGTTGACGATATTCATTGACATATATTATTAACAATCCTAGCGAAAAAGCTTTATCACCATCATCTGCTAATCCTTCAAGTTCGAGTACGGCATTGCTATTGAATAATTTCTCAAAATCCGTTATGTCATATGTATTAAACATAAACCCTTTTGCGCCTACACATAGGCTATCTATTCGAGCCTTTATCGCACTTCGAATATTTCCCTTAACATCTCCCTCGTAGGTCATATCATTTTCAATATACTTATCAATCTCATCTTTAAGATCTTGCATAGTTGGAAATAAATACTTGTGTGCCCTGACAGAATATTTTTCTTTAACAACACCTTCATCAAAAAGTCCTATACCTCCACTGTTCCCAACTAAACACGGATGAAATCCCAATGTTAGATTCCAGCCTTTTTTCGTATAAATGTTGTACAAACATTTTTCAAGAATATATGGCATAGGACCATACAGAGCAAATGAAGCGCAGAATAAATCCTTTAATAAGTCAATATGCCACTGCGGACTTGTACCTGGCATTATATAAAAAGGATTCAATTTGATACAATTAATTTCCGGCCTACCCAATGTGTAAATATCTATTTCCTTTTTTAAATTACGATATTCTTTTTTTGCTGGTTCAAGAACCAGAAAAGGCTTATCAACCTTTTCAAGAATTCTTTTTACTGTGTTAGTCTTACCGCTTCCAGTTATACCACATACAAAAGTATGTTTATTTAAATCTTCCTCACTTAAGCCAAATTCAATATTACTAAGCGGTCTCTCATATTCACAAATATTACCTAATAAAATATCCGCAGAATCAGCATGACTATTGATTGAATACCCCTTTGATTTATTAATTTCAAATCCAACAGTATTGTCGACCGGAATAGTACATATGCCACATAATTCTTCTGATGTTACTAAACTACATAAAGGACTATTTTGAACGCCTCTAAAGAAATCTTTGGGAATTAATAGTTGCTGGGTATGAATATTTTTTACTTCACCTTTTTCACCAAAACAACTATCCTTATATGAAAATACTACCGGCGGTAAAATCTCTGTTTCTCCTGAAGCAATTTCACTATACAAGCTTCCTTGAATTATATTACTAGCAATTTCACTGTCAGAAGAATATGTTACCACCGCTTCCCACATACCAATGTTACGACCAATTTTTAGGCGTTCGAGCATTTTTTCGGACATTTTCATCAGTTCCAATGCAAACCCGTTCTGCACATCACCAGAAATAGATTCACTGCTATTTACTGCTTTTGTAACAGCATCACTATAACCATCTGTAAGCGTATGAGAAACACCTTTAGAGATGCTACGATTAAAGCTAAACTGACTACCAACAAGCAGGCCAAGTAATCCACCGCCAATAGTTCCAACTCCCGGAATAATCGATCCTAACGCTGCACCTACTGCTGCTCCTGATACACTCATTCCCTTTTGCATACTTTCTTGCTCACCATTGCTCTCATTATGCATATCAGTATGAGTTTTACTATCTGTGGTTCCATTTTGAAGAGATACTGTTCTTTTCGAAATAGCAAAACACTTATCTTGTATCTCAATAGCGGTATCTATCTTTCTTTGTATTTCATATTCCTCAACCGGCTTACACAAAACCATAATGGTATAGTTTTCACCATTTAGACTTCTCATTAATGAGGACAAATCCTTATTTTGTATTTCTCCTCCTAGCTTTAATACTGGAACTCCAGAAATACATCCGACATATCGATCTTTATCATATTGTTCATACCTACTCCCAGCATACATTTTGGAATTTTCAAATTTATCTAGATACCTTTCTATCTTCATACCTGGAAGTAATCCTTCAATAATTTTCTTTATTGCAGTATTATCTGACATAGGAGATATGCCTATTACTAACGAAGTTTTTCCGGCGTTGCTTACAATTCCGTAACACACCTCCTGTCTTATAGAATACGCTGTAGTAAATAATTTCTGCATTTTGTTGGCAAAAAAAGGAAACAATTCATCAATATTATCAACAGTACATTCGCTTAATCTATAGAAAATACAGGAATTGAGCAATTCCAGTGAATTTTCCTTAGGAAGAGAACTTATAGTTTCTTTATCTATACCATATGCTGGATAAAAGTTTTGCACAAAATCAGCTGTGCTCTTTCCTAAAAGTGCAGTATCCTGCTTAAATAGCATAGTTTTCTGTTCATCTGTTAATACTGCTACCTCCTCAAACATTATGCATTAATTCCTTTCTTCAACTCTTCAACTCGCTTGTCATAGTAAACTTCAATAGATTCAACCCAATCCAGCAATGATTTTTGAACGTTAGTAAGATATTGTGATATCACTTGTTCTATATCTTTTTTCTTCGAACAATGCTTGATATTACATGATATTAACTCAAAAATTTTCTTTAAAAGCAATTTAACAATTGCAACAATGTCAGCATTAGTTATATATCGATTAATATCGTCCCTGTTTTCTGAATAACTAATTTTTTCCAAAACCTCAAATGAAAACTTATTATCCAATTCTTTTAATATATTCATTTGATAAAAAGCTGCTTTATTTTCTGCGTCTTGAAATTGCTCTTCTGAAAGTGTTTCATTCATCATCATGTTGTAAACTCCGGACATTATCATCTTGCTTTCCGGTGTTAACTTGTTTACTGTTGCTCTTGTAATTCTTTCTACAACCTGCTTATCACTCATACCAGAAGCAATACTTTTTTGGGCCTCTTTTGACAAGCCATCTATTATTTTCTGAATGTAGTTTTCTATTTTTTTCTTATCACTACTCTGCAACATAATTTTTCAACTCCTCTTTTATACATGTAATATTGGATAGTCCAGTCTCAATCACTTGCAATCTACGTTCTAAATCTTCTACTTGTTTCATGAGACTTTCGTTATCTTTTTGATTATCTAATAATTTCTGATACTCTTTATCCAAGTCATCTTTGTGATTACCTAATTGTTCCCTATATTTATTTGTACACTCTTGAAGGTACGTAATGGCATTATCAGTCATTTGGGGGATAATATCATCGTTTAACCTATTGCTTATACTATTTGCAACAAGCTTTACATGATCCTTCCAATGATGGTATGAGACTCTTTCTACAGATGTAAATGTCATCCCCTCCTCTTTCTCTTCATACCCGCTAGTTTTTTCACGAGCTTCATCATCAATTTCTGCAAAATCAGATTCTGTAAAATTTGGAACGTAAGCCTCTGCAGGTATTTGCTCCGGATCATTGGTATATTGAATTAACTCCTGATTACATTGTTCGATTAGTTTATTAGCTATCTCCCTGCGAAATTCCTTGGTGTCATTAATAGCATCCATGGTCATTTTTTTCATGGAATCAAAGGTTGTATTATCTATTTCATTCTCAGGGAGTTTCCTAAAATTTGCTAGCTTTTCCTTATACACAGCTTTCCTTTTTTCTGCTTCTTTTGGAATTACACCTTCACCATCAATATTATTACTATATCTATTGTATATTTTTTGTATACCCGCGTTCATTTTGTTGTATACATCGGAGATTTCCTTCTTTTTTGTCTTGATCTTATCAGCTAACACTTCTGGATCATTTATATTCTCTTTTGTTGTACTCAAAATCGGAGAATATATAGCCTTATATCTCTTATATTCTTTTTCTATGTTTTCTAAAAACTCTATCAACTGTAAATAATTTGCTACATGAGCAAACTTCTCTATAGCCGCATGAACACTTCCAAAGTTAGACATCTCCTTCATTTTTTCTTCGAATACAGGCAGACCACCTTTCCTCTGGGATCTAAGCCAGCAATTACTTGCTGGAGCAAAGTCCTCGTGCTCAACATCCAATTTTTCGAAATACGCATCTATAGCTTCTTCCGTACATAAGTCCCTGCATTTATTTAAATATAGCTGCACTTTACTATCTACGCCCAATATTTTCTCTTTTTTTATATCATTTCCATACATCTGAGCAGCCTGTTCCATAAGGCTAACATATTCAGAACCTTGCAAATCTGATTTTCCATTGAGAACTAGGAATAACGACTCTTTATTTCTTTCTAAACAATTATTCCTTAAAAAGTTCATAAATGCTGTAGATTCTAGCGCTTGTCCCTTCAAATATTTAACGAAAATAATTGCATTTGCATTTTGTATATAATCTTCCGCAATCGTACCAACATTTCCGCCTGCACCTACACCTGGGCTGTCAATTAAAGTAATGCCTTGCATTGCTTCTGGAAGCGGATAACTTATTTCTATCTCTGTGATAATTTTTCCCCAATTATTTTTATTTTCTTCTATATATTCCTTAATCAATCTATTATATTCATTAATATCTATATTAAAAATATTATCTTTAGCTTCCTCATCAAGAAAAGCTTCCATTGTTTTATTATAAATTTTTTTCCCTTTATATTTGATAAGTATTTCATTATTAATAGTTGTAATCGGTATATTTCTATACTTATCTGAAATAGCTGCATGATTTTTTAAAAATTCGCGTATCGCTTCATCACCACTAATAATTTTTTGTCCTCCTGCAGCTGACTTTGCGATTAATTTAAATTCTTTTCCTCGGTTTATTTTTATTATTGCACTTGTGCATTGTCTAACATCCATAGGAACGACTTCCTTGCCAATAAAAGCATTAATAAAAGTGGACTTTCCACTCTTTGCTTCTCCAAGAATCATCAAATTAAAAATTTCATCTCTTATCTTTTGAGCCTGAATTTCGATATTGGGACTCACTTGATTTCCTGCATCCTCACATGTTTTTTTAAAGTCTTCATACAACACAAGAACCTGCTTTTTATTTTGTTTGTAATCTTTTGATATCATTTTATTTTCCTCCGTACTATTAATTATTATGTGTTATCAAATTTAAACATATAACCTTTATACCGGCCATAACACAACAAGCTTATAAATCTCAGGCCTTAGCCCAGATATACATATGCACCTTGGGCAGTGTATCAATTATCCCGCTCCAGATAATAATGCAGCTATTATTGATTTTGTTATACTCTTTGCCGGATTCGTATATATTGTAATCCTTCTGATTGGCAACGTAATTTATCATCAAAATTTTACATTCCGGCAAGCTATCCCCTTTGCTGTCCAAACTCTCCAAGGCAGAGTTTAATGCTGTTTCAAAGTTATCTCCCTTTCCATAGCCGAAAAGCATTTTTCCCGGCATATCAAGGAATAAGTCCACATCCTCTTTATCAATTGCCATAACATTTGGTATCTCTGAAACTTTCCCATACCCCCTATTATAATATATGGATTCCACAATTTTAGCTATATGCTTGAAAATATCAGCCTTGGAAGCAAATTGGCTCTTTTCTAGCACCAACATTGATTTTTCAGCAGATTTGAATACCTTAGCATCATCGCAAATAACAATAGGAAACACTGTTACCATGTTATCTTTAGCATTTTCCATTATATTCAATAAAGCAGCAGGAGATTTACTTATGGCAATACCAATATCCTGATAACCCAATGAAAGTTGTTTTTCCTGCTTTATATCCCAAAACTGGATAAATTTCTTATGAGACAAATGGGGCTTCAATAACTCATAGAACTGTGCGCTGCATACAATGTTTATTTTACTGATATTTTCCTTCATATCCCTTTTGCTCCTATAACGAATTAGAATTACCTTAGCTGTTTATATACCTATATTACCACCCCATCAGGACAATATATGTACTTCTAAGAATATTTCTGTATTTTTATTACATGAAAAATAAAAAAATACTGTTTGCTAATTATTGTTGATAATTCTAAATTGATTATATGTCAAAACGGTATAAAAATCAATTACTCCCATATATTGCTCACAAACAAAACTTTACCTTTGCAATATTCGACATATTTTTTCTATTTCCTGCCAGAAACATTTTTTATGGGGATTTTTTTTGAAATGGTAAAAGCAGTAACATTCCGAAATCCGCCTGGTTCCCCTCCACGGTAATTCTAACAATTTTGACACGAATGACGTTATGCCAGAAGGTAAATTTGAAAAATTCCTGCCACCTTTGACAATCTCCCTCCAGATTCTCCCCCGCAATCCATTGTGCCACAAGGCCTCCCCATCGCCTAATATAAACAAAGACAAATATTTTCATTCTGTTAACTCTTCTCAGTATGATAGTATACGTACTGATAGCTCTTCTAAGAATGGTAGTATACATAATCCTACAGACTACCGTATCTTGTTCCGCCTACCGTACCTCATAAAGGTGCAAACCACGGAACACCGCAAAAATAGTGTTCCGTATCTTGTTCCGCCTACCGTACCTCGTAAGGGTGCAACTCACGGAACACTGCAAAAATAATGTTCCGCTTTGTGTTCCGGCTACTGCCCCTCATAAAGGTGCAACTCACGGAACACTGCAAAAATAGTGTTCCGTATCTTGTTCCGTCTACCGCACCTTATACCGCATCTCCAAAAGGCGCAGAGAAGATGCCGTGACACCCTCTTATCCCTTGTGCCGCAAGGCCTCTCAGCGCCCTAATATAAAGAAAAAGATAAAAAAAGATTTCCGTTTCCCTAGTTTAACCTAGTTCGATAGTATACATTCTGATAGCTAACCTAACTATAAAAGTATACATAATTATAGAGATATTATTTCTATCCCTATTAGTTTGCTAAGATAAGGTATGTTTTTTTATTTCGCTTATCTGGCTTAAACTTCTTCATTTTTTTAAGTTTACCCCTGGTGATTTTCATTTTGTTTTATTGTATAATCGCTTTATCAAGATGATTGCCAATGGTTATACGGAAGCTGCTAAAACAAGCCACTAATAAGTTTGTCGTCCAGAATATACAGTTTTCTCACAAGATTTATCATTGCCTATAGTATTTTCCTGTGCTATAATTGAATTAAAAACATATTTTCTTATGTAAAAATGAGAGCATGCAACCAATTGAACGCCAAACAACTATTAGTCCCAATCTGCTACCACGTTTTATCAGTTTCCTTATCTCGTTGTAATAATGTGAAAGGAAAATTTGTATGGATGTATTCACCAATTACTCACTTAAATCATGGGATGAACTTACTTTTACTGATGATTATATGTTCAAGCTGGTAATGTCCAAACATCCAAAATTCATCAAAAAACTGCTTGAAATAATTTTACAGGTAAAAGTTCGGGACATTCGCTTTCATGAAACAGAAAAGAACTTAAAAGAAAGCTATGACGGTCATGGCATACGATTTGATCTATATGTAGAGGATTCTGACAATACCATATATGACATAGAAATGCAGGTCGGATATTACAGCTCAAATGCTCTTGCAAAACGCATGAGATTCTATCAGGGCATATTTGATGTTGATTCTCTGAAAGCAGGACAAAGTTACACCCTACTAAAGAAAAGTATTATTATTTTTCTCTGTCCTTTCAAATTTCTCAATGGCGAGCGCAGCTTATACACCTTTAACTCTTACTGTCTGCAGGACAAGTCCTTGCTGCTCCCCGATGAAACTACCAAAATCATAGTGTCAAGTGCAGGCAATAGGACACCAGATACGCCAAAAGCTCTTATTCCCGTACTTGATTATATGAACGGAAAATCTGCCAGCAGCAGCTTCACAAAAGCTATTGATGAGGCTATCAAAAAGGAGAAGAATATTGAAACGGAAAGGATGAGTTATATGACCTATGAAATGAAATTACAGGAAATGCAAGATTTTGGTTACAATAAAGGCAAAACAGAGGGCAAATTTGAAGGCAGAGCTGAATTAATTACCAATATGCTTAAGAATCAAATGAAGCCTGAACAGATTGCCAAAATCGCCAATATGACTGTGGAGCAGATTATCTCCATTGGTAAAAAAGCAGCTGTCCTATAGCAATGACAAATGGATATAGAAAATATATAAAAAACATGATGTTTAGTCACTTTTATCTTTGCGACTGGCATATTTGCAACAAAAAACTGCTACCAAGCATTGCTTAGTAGCAGTTTTTATGTGCGTTTTGACCTAGGATATGGCTCTGGCTTATCTGTACGCCCCAATAGATAGTCCACACTGGTACGATAGTATTCAGCCAGTTGACACAAAAGAGCTATAGGTATGTCCCTGCTTCCCTGCTCATATCTTGAATAACAGGCCTGCGTGCAATTCAGCAATGCGGCCAAATCACGCTGTTTCAAATCCCTATCTTCCCGCAAATCCCGTAGCCTATACAACATAAAACAGTCCATCCTTTCACCTGTTTTACTTAGTATAAGCTATAAAGGGACATATTCTGTCCTTTTATGTCATATTGGTATATTTTATTTTTCTAAATAATGATCCATCATTTTCTCAATACTTTCCCGCATGGATTCTCTAAACCAGGCTGGCTCTAATATTTCCACATATTCAGCCTGTGTCAGGAACCACATCTTTGCCCCCCTTTCATATACCTTAGCTTGAATTACAGTACCTTCTTCATCCTTGGAGACAACCTCCGCATTAGGCAGTCTATCCAAAACTGCCTCCAAAGAGATGCCGGTATACTTGAATTTTACATCCATTAAGGTTCCCATGCTCATGAATTGAATTTCCTGTCGAAATATCCCCTCCTGAAATCTGCTATTGTATTCAATTCGAAACTTCTTGTCCAATACCTCGCATTCCCCGAATCTATCTACCCGAAAAGTAATAACCTCATCATTGGCATCTCCTACCACTTTGGCCAGCAGATAAAAATACATCTCAGAAAACATAATCCCCAAAGGCATCAGCTCCACAGGCTCATATTCCTTATTCCTGATTCTTTTGTAGGTGGCTCGCAGACATTTTTGTCTTTGCTTGGCATCCATCATCTTCCAAAGCAGCTCTCCCATTGGTTTGGCATTTTGCGTTGCCTTATAATAGAACATTTCATTTTGGATTAACTGCCTTATTTTCTTCTCAGATGTTTTACTGCATTGCAAAAGTATTTTTTCCAGCAGTCTCTGTAATTCGTCCTTAGTCAGCCCTCTGCTTTCCAATAATATAACAGCAATTAACAAAATTTCCTTTTCATCCAGCATAATATTACTGCGATTGCGCCAGAAATAAGATTTTTGGATTCTGCTGTATTCTATGTTTTCCCCCTCAGTCTGATCATAGTTATCAGCAATATACGTCCTTAGTTCCTCAATATCCCGCTGCACACTTTTGGCAGTAATGCCGAATCTATCCTGCAATTCTCGCGAATTAAGTCCGGCCCCTCTTTGCAGCATATCAAACATTTTTAGCAGTCTGATACTTCTGTCGGTTTTTTCCATCATATTATCCATGTATTCTACCCATCCTCTAAAATATTTTCGACTATGTTTAATTTATTATACTCCCAGCCTGTCGTTACCACAACCTTCCTCCTATCACTCTACCCCCTTCGCAACAAAGTAAATTACAATTGCAACTTTTATATTTTATTTCATTATAGCATCGAAAAAGTACAGAATATGTCCTTTTATATTTATTTTCATAATAAAGCACAAAAAAACATGATACCTAGTCACTTTTACTTTGTGACCTGGCATCATGTTTTCTTTTAGCAGGAGCTTCCCCTAAATCATAGTTTTTATACTCAATGCCTCCTTTAAGATATTCAGAAACAACTTTTTGCTTGAATTCATAACTATATTTTGCCAAAAGAAAACCGACCTCCCAAAATTAGATTTTAGGTCTAACTTTTAGAGGTCGGTATAAATAAGGATGATATATATTGGTGTTTTCTTTAGGATTTACGAATAAATTCGCTGACTCTGGCTGCAACCTGCAAAGGGCTTAAACGTCCGGTATCCACATACAAATCAGCGTTTTTGTACATTTCCTGCCGCTCCTCTAAAAGAGAGACAATAGCCGCTCTCCGATTGCCACCTAGCTGAGCCGCTCTAGCATCCAGCACGGGCCGTCTTCCCTGTCTGGAGGTTCTCTCCACCAAGGTATCTATATCTGCCTGGAGACAGATAATTTTCCCATTCTTCCTCAGACAGGCAGTGTTTTCAGGATTTTTCACAGTGCCGCCGCCAGTGGAAATTACTACATTCTTCTGCTTAGCCCAATAAGCTACCATTTCCTTTTCTTTCTGACGGAACCAGGCCTCACCATGTACCTTAAACATCGTAGAAATAGGCATTTTGTATTTTGTTTCAATTTCCTTGTCCAAGTCCACCAGACGATATCCCAGTTGTTGAGCAATAGCTCGGCCGCAACTGGATTTGCCTGTACCCATGAAACCAATCAAAACCACATTTTTCATGCTATTACCCCTGCACTCTGGCTTTGTAATTTTCCATATTGGTCAACAAATCACACATGGCATCGCCACCAAATTTGTCTAGCACAGCCTGAGCCATAACAATAGCCGTCATGGCTTCTCCCACCACAGAAGCAGCAGAAACAGCACAGACATCGCTGCGCTCCTTGCAGGCCAACACTTCCTTACCCTGAGCAATATCCACAGAATGGAGAGGCTTCATCAAAGTTGGAATAGGCTTCATGCAGGCTCTCACCACAATTTCCTCCCCGTTGGTCATGCCACCCTCCAAACCGCCAGCGCGATTGGTTTTGCGATAAACATGTCCTTCCTGAGACAGGAACATTTCGTCATGAATTTCACTGCCTGGCAGCTCTCCACATTGGAAGCCAGCACCGATTTCCACGCCCTTAATAGCCTGAATTGCCATCATAGCAGCAGCCAGCTTGCCATCCAAGCGCTGATCCCACTGAATATGACTGCCTAAACCCAAAGGTGCGCCACGGACAATAACCTCAAAAACACCTCCAAGGGTATCTCCCTGAGCCATAGCCTCCTGAATCCTCTGCTTCATAGCTTCCTCAGCTACAGCATCATAGCAATTCAGTTCGGAGCTGCCATTACCGATTTCTTCTCTATTAATACGAGCTTCATCTACAGCTACACCGCCGATTTTTACCACATGGCTGACTACCTGAATACCACAGGCCGCCAGAAATTCCTTACACAAACCGCCTACTGCTACTCTGGCAGCAGTTTCTCTGGCACTAGCCCGCTCCAGAATATCTCTGGCATCATCCCGATTGTATTTCAAAACACCGGTAAGATCTGCATGACCTGGACGGACAGCTGTTACCTTGTCTCCATATTCAGAGCCAAAAACACTCATCCGATCTGTCCAGTTCTGCCAGTCCTTGTTGACAATCCGCAAAGTGATGGGATCTCCCATAGTTTCACCAAAACGAATTCCGCTGGTAACCTCAGCCTTGTCAGTTTCAATCTTCATGCGTCCACCTCGGCCATAGCCCTGCTGCCGCCGAGCCAAATCACCATTAATAGCCTCAATATCCACAGACAAACCTGCAGGAATTCCCTCTACAATGGCAGTGAGACACTGACCGTGAGACTCACCTGCTGTCAAAAAACGCAAACCAGACATACACACACCTCTTACTCAGATTCTATTTTTTCTCCAATTCGCCCTGCTTAGGCAATCTGAGAAAACACCTTGCTAGCAAATTTCCTTGCCCAGATCCAGCAAGGTTACATGCTTGTTCAGCAACTCAATAATAGTACCACGATTAGCTGCTAGATAGTCCAACCGCTTCATTTCCTTCTGAGCTGCCAAATATTTAGACAAATATCGTACTGACTGATGAATCAACGCCATGCCTATAATATCTCCAGGAAATCTATCAGGCTCAGTAACCTGCTTCAATCTGAGGCGCTGGTCATCTGACCGCATGGTGTTAAACATCTCATCCAAATATTTCAGGAATCTTTCTGTAAGGGCAGTACGAAAATCACCTTTTTCCTCAGCTGGCACATCCCGCACAGCCAATTCCTCTACAGCACGATTGAAAAAAATCAAGCTTTTATTCAGCGGAAAGGTAGTAAATGGATAGTCATGCTCCTGACTATAGCGCTTGCAACGACTAACAGTCTGCTGAATTGCCACCTCCAGCATATCATCCAGCTCTTTTTCCATTTCGGTGAGTAGCAAATCTGCCTTGCGAACTTCACTAGGCCAGCCTGCAACAATAAAATCCCATTCCTGGCGTTTGTCTAACACACTCTCCTCTTCAGACATAGCAACTCTCCTTCTCATACATTATTTTTCTACCTGTCCCCTGGCGGACTCCAACCGCCTATTAACACCCATGCCTAGGCACGGGCGCAAACAGGTAATTATTAGCAAACTTTTCACATAACCTCTAGTTTACCCCATGCTAACGGGTGCTAAGGCTCCCTCCTCTTAGGAGGGAGCTAAGCACCCGTAAAGCTCTGGATTTATTCGACTAAATTCAGTGGGAGTTTAAAGCTCCCACTGAATAAGTCTCATTTTACTATATTAATTGTGGATTGTAAATACTATATACTTAATCCAGTTTCTGAGCCAAAAGCTGGTTAACCATCTGAGGGTTAGCCTTACCCTTGGACTGCTTCATAACCTGACCAACCAGGGAGCCAATGGCCTTCTTCTTACCGCCCTTGTACTCCTCAACAGCCTTTGGATTATCGGCAATAACCTTGTCAACAATAGCCTCAATAGCCTTTGTATCAGTAATCTGTACCAAGCCCTTATCCTTAACAATCTTTTCAGGACTGTCAGGGCACTTCCACATTTCCTCAAATACCTTCTTGGCAATCTTGGAGGAAATAGTCCCCTTGGAAATCAGGCCTATCATTTCGCCTAAACGCTGAGCCTCTACAGGAGATTCCTCAATACCAATCCCCTCAGCATTGAGATTCTTGGACAGATCACCCATAATCCAGTTAGCAGCCAGCTTGGCATCAGCCCCAGCAGCTACTACAGCATCGAAATACTCTGCCATCTGACGAGAGCTGGTAATAATACCAGCATCATAGCTGGAAAGACCATATTCAGACTCCAAGCGGGCCTGACGAGCATCAGGCAGCTCAGGCAGACTCTCACGGAACTTCTCAATTTCCTCATCAGAGGTAATAATAGGCACCAAGTCTGGCTCCGGCATATAGCGATAGTCATGGGCATTTTCCTTGCTGCGCATGGAAAGAGTTACACCACGATCAGGATCCCAGGTACGGGTTTCCTGAATAATATGGCCCCCATCCTCCAGAACTTCTTCCTGACGCTCAATCTCATACTCCAAAGCTTCCTCAACAGCCTTAAAGGAGTTAATATTCTTCATCTCTGTACGAGTGCCCAACACATCAGAGCCTTTTGGACGAAGAGAAACATTCAAATCCGCACGGAGATTGCCTTCCTCCATTTTACAATTGGAAACATCAATATACTGGAGAATAGACTTTACCTTCTCCATATAAAGGCGAGCTTCCTCTGGAGTAGACATATCAGGCTCAGAAACAATCTCAATCAAAGGTACACCAGTACGATTGTAATCTACATTAGAGGTCTCAGAATCCTTAATGGTATTACCGGAGTGAACCAGCTTACCTGCATCCTCCTCCATATGAATACGGGTAATGCGAATCCGCTTCTTGCCCTTGGAGGTTTCAATATCTACATAACCATGCTCGCAGATTGGCAAATCATACTGAGAAGTCTGCCAATTCTTTGGCAAATCTGGATAATAGTAGTTTTTGCGGTCAAATTTGGAAAAATTATTGATTTTGCAATTCAGGGCCAAACCAGCCTTAATAGCAAATTCCAAGACTCTTTTATTCAAAACTGGCAATACACCAGGCAGGCCCAAACATACAGGACATACATGGGTATTGTGTTCTGCACCAAAGGAGGTGGCGCAACCACAGAATATTTTAGTTTTTGTTTTTAGCTCACTATGTATTTCAAGTCCAATGACTGCTTCGTAGCTCATACTTATTTACCTCCCAACTGAGCTCTGTCCTCATGGTAGGACTGGCTCTGCTCATATGTATAGGCAACTCTCAGGATAGTTTCCTCATCCAATGCCTTGCCGATAATCTGCATACCAATAGGCATCTTATCCTTGTTGTAACCGCAAGGAACGCTGATACCAGGCAAGCCGGCCAGGTTAAGAGGTACAGTGCAGGCATCCTGCAAATACATTTCCAATGGGTTAGAAATCTTTTCCCCAATCTTATAGGCAACAGAAGGAGCAGCAGGACAGATAATAACATCCACATCCTTGAAGGCCTTATCATAATCTTCCTTCACCAGACGGCGTACCTTCAGTGCCTTCAGATAATAAGCATCATAATAACCAGCACTAAGGGCATAGTTACCAATCATAATGCGGCGCTTTACCTCCTCGCCCAGATACTGGGTACGAGTTTTGGTCATCATCTCCACCAAATCAGCCGCATCCTCAGCCCGCTCACCATAGCTTACGCCATCATAACGAGCCAGATTAGTAGCAGCCTCAGCTGGTGCAATTAAATAATAGGTAGAAATAGCATAATCTGTATTTGGCAGGGAAATCTCCACTACCTCTGCCCCCAGCTTTTCCAGTTCCTTAACACCATTCTTTACCGCTGCTTCTACCTCTGGATCCATACCTTTGACAAAGTATTCCTTTGGCAAACCGATTTTCAGGCCCTTAACATCCTGAACCAAAGCCTTGGTAAAATCAGGCACCTGAACATCCAAGCTGGTGGAATCCATTTCATCACGACCAGCAATAATGTTAAGAATATGAGCGCAGTCAGTTACGTCCTTGGTAATAGGCCCAATCTGATCCAAAGAGGATGCATAGGCCACCAAACCATAACGGGAAACACGGCCATAGGTTGGCTTCATGCCTACCACGCCGCAGAAAGAAGCTGGCTGACGAATAGATCCGCCAGTATCAGAGCCTAAAGCCCATACAGCAGTACCAGCTGCTACAGCTGCTGCGCTGCCGCCAGAGGAACCACCAGGTACGCAATCTGTATTCCAAGGATTGCAGGTTGGATGGTAAGCAGAGTTCTCAGTGGAACCACCCATAGCAAATTCATCCAAATTTGTCTTACCCAAAACTACAGGATTCTGAGCCTCCAGTTTCTGCATAGCAGTAGCATCATATGGTGGCACGAATTTCTGGAGAATCTTAGATGCACAGGTAGTCTTAATGCCCTTGGTGCAGATATTATCCTTGATAGCTCCTGGAATACCCTCCAAGAAAGCAATCTCCTCACCCTTGGCAATTTTTTCATCTACAGCCTTAGCCTGAGCCAAAGCTTCCTCACGGGTAATAGTCAGATATGCCTGCACATCACCCTCTACCTCGTCAATTCTAGCCAATACAGCCTGAGTCAGCTCCAGAGAGGTTATTTCTTTATTTACCAGCATGTCATGGAGGACATGGGCAGGTTGTTCAAACAATTTCACAGTTGTCCCTCCTAATTAATCTTCCAAAACCTTTGGCACACGGAAATAGCCATCATCCTTCAAAGGAGCATTGGACAAAGCCAGCTCCCGGCTAAGGGATTCCTTGACTACATCCTCACGGAATACATTGCTTACAGGCAATACATGAGCCATTGGCTGAATATCATCAGTAGGAACAGCGCTGAGATTATCTACATACTCCAGCACATCGCTAAGCTGCTGAGTATAAAGCTCTTCCTTGTCAGCAGGTATTGACAAACGAGACAATACTGCTACATTTTCCATATCTTTTTTGGTAACTTTCACTTTTCTCACCATCCAAATCACGAATCTTGTTGATATCAAAGGGCATAATGCGCCATCTTTAATAAAACACCTTAATATTATACACTATCTTAACCAATCACGCTAGCCATAGAACAGAGTTTAACCGAAATATTCTTGCAGTACAAATCTGGAATTACCATTTCTTCTAAAGGTAATCATGCTTACTTTTTCACAAAAAATTGGGGTAGAAAAGGTTAAAATGTCTTTTCTACCCCAATATTTATTACTGAACTGTTTTTCTTTATATGATAAAAATTATTTTTTTATCATCATGCGAGCCTGGTTTTCGCCAAGGTCTACAATCAGCTTGCCGTTGGTTACAGTTGCCTGGAAACTGTCATCCAAGGCATCGACAAATACTGCTCCCTCAAACTGGGCTGCTGGAATCACAACCTGTTGTGCTTTTCCTCGGTTCAGTGCCACTATTGCGGCCTCGTCCCCCTTGGTACGCGCATAAGCAAAGATGTCCCCCTCTGCCTTCAAGGTATTTACATCTCCATGAGCAAAGAGCTGCTTGTGGGCATTGCGTACCCCCATAACCTGCTTGTAATAAGCAATCAAATCCTTGTCTTCCTTGCCCCACGGATAAGTACGGCGGCAGTCTGGATCAGCACTGCCATATACGCCTGCCTCGTCGCCATAGAAGAAGGTTGGCATGCCTGGATACCCCAAAATGAATGCTGCGGATAACTTCAGACGAGCCTTGCCCAGCTCATAATCAAAGTCCGCCAGCGAAGCCTGGGGTACGGACTCCTGGCCACCGCCAAACTTGTAAATGGCACGAATTGTATCATGGGAGTCTACAATATTCATCAAGTCATAAAGTGCCTCGCGAGGATAATTTTGCTGGAGAATCTTCAGCTCATCATCAGCTGCCTTGGCATCGCCACGGTTCAAGAACAAATCACCTACGGCAAAGGAGAGCTTGTAATTCATGACAGAATCAAACTGGTCGCCAGTCAAGAACTGAGTGCCATCCTGCCAAATCTCTCCCAGGAGCATAGGCTCCTCTCCCTTGGTAGTTTTCAGCTTCTTTACTTCTTGGCGAACATTCTTCCAGAACTCAGCTGGAATCTCTTTTGCCACATCAAGTCTCCAGCTGGACAAGCCGTCCTGGAACCACTTGGTGATTACCGCATTGTTGCCATACAGAAGATAGTCGCTGAGGCTTGACTTGCCGTCCAGAAAATCCTTGTCGCTGAAAGGCACCAGGCTGGAATATCCTTGCCAATCATGATAAGCGTACTTTTCGCCCATTTCGTCCTTGGTTTTCTGGTTCTTGATTTCAAACCAATTTTCCCAATGATAAGGGCTAAATACCTGGCCCTCGGCAGTCAGCTGCTTCTTTGCCTCTTCCTTGGCAGCAGCCTCGCCCATGCCCTTGTCATTCATCAAGTCATAAACCCTTGACCAATATTCATATGCGCCTACCCACTTGTACTTGCCATAGCGGTCAAAGTAAATTGAATCATCACCTACATGGTTAAACACGCCGTCCATGATCAAATGCATCCCGCGCTTGTCCATTTCAGCGACCAATTTCTTGAAGTCCTCCATGTTGCCCAGCAATGGATCTATACTGCTATAATCAACAGTATCGTAGCGATGATTGGAGCAGCCGCTCATCATAGGGTTCACATAAATAGCAGTAACTCCAAGCTCTTTCAGGTAGTCAAGCTTTGCCGTAATGCCTGCCAGGTCACCGCCAAAGAAATCGTTGCAGTCCTGGGTGTCTCCGTCCTTTTCAGGAGTCTTGCTGTAGTTGGCTGGCAATTCGTCCCAGCTGCGATGCTGGATAGGCTGGTAACCTCTTGCCGTAGTTCTGGCATTGTCGTTTGACTTATCACCATTATAGAAACGGTCTGGGAAAATCTGGTAGGCAATAGCTTCCTTTGCCCAGTCAGGAGTGTGATAATCCTCCGTGCTGACCGTCAGCTGGAAAGGCTTTGCCCCACGCAAAACAATTGCGCCTGTGTTGCCTGGGCGAGCGTCATCACCATATTGCAGCATATCATTCAACAGGAAAGTATAGCCGTACATTCCGTTTTCATCCAGCACGATGCTGGCAGACCAAATATCGCTGCCGTCCTGAGTGGCAATCTTTTTCATATCATAGATTGCAGGCTTGCCTGCGGCATAGTCAGGGTTGTACTCGTCGCCGCCATTGGCAGTAATCTCAGCCTTGTTCATAATCAGCTGGGCTTTCTGCACTTCCCCTGCCTGGGTACGCAGGGACAGTTTCACAGCCTCCCCAACCTTTGGTGGCTGGAACGGAGCACGATAAGCCGTATCCCAAGTATCATGGACTACTTTGTCCCGATGAATGCTGCCATCATCCACAATCAGCTTCTTGGCAGCAAAATCATAATAGAAGCTGACTTTGCCGTCCTGGCGGACAGTTACCTGCTGCTTGATTGTTTTCTCGCCTTTTTGCTTGATTTCTGCTGTATAAGTGCCAGCTTTCACATCAAGGCTTGTCTGGTAAAATTCGTCCATAAGCATATCACGCATGATTTTGTCACCCTCCACAGCGGCAAAATCACCACCCAATACAGGCAATTCTTCATCTGGCAGCATCTTGTAGCTATGGCTGTCGCTGATCTTGTGGGTAATGTCATTGTAGTAGATCGTAACCCGCTCTGGCTTGTCCAAGGTTAGCTGCACATTTGCGCCGTCAAAATTGCCGTTCAGGCCATAATTCTCTGCCCAGCTGCCATTGACGGAAATCTTGTAAAAATATGGTCCGGCAGGCAAATCCACCGTATAGGCATAGAAACCATGCCCAATATTCTTCATCTCGGTGGTCTTGTCGGCAGGATCCCAATCCTTTGCAGCGCCAGCACGAGTCTGGACTGTGCCAGTGACTACAAAGCTCCTGTCAGCACTGTTTTCGGCAGCCTCGACTACCCTCACCGTGGCAACGCTGTCAAAAGCTGTTGGCCCTGCAATCAAGGCTGATGGTGCTGCCAGCAGTGTCAATGTCAATGCTGCCCCTATTGAATGTTTTAAGATTTTTTTACTTCCCATATTGATCTCCTCTCCCTTTTTCTCTTTTCTCTCTTCCCTTTTTTGTCAATTTTATATTGACGTTTACAATTATACACTATTTCAACTAATTACGCTAGCCATAAAATTTTGTTTAATTAAAATATTCTTACAATACAAATCTGGCATTACCAGTTCTTCTAACATAGTTGCACCGCGCTTAATACACAATCCTAAAATAATCCAAATATACTTTATATTTATCTTGTGCAGACAGGCAGGTATCTGTCAGATAGCCTTTTTCATTATCCCATTCTTTCAATCCACGGTAATAAAACATCTTCAAATTATCATCAATGATGAACGGAACCATATTGTATTTCAAACATTCCTTAAACATAATCAATCTACCAACACGACCGTTGCCATCCTGAAACGGATGAATCTGCTCAAACTTCACATGGAAGTCCAGAATATCCTCAAATGTCTTTTCTTCTTTTTCGTTATATTCTCTCAGCAAGTTCTTCATTTTATCGGCAATTTCTTCTGGAATGGTTGTACCCATACCACCGACTTCATTCGGTAGTTTTTTATAATCGCCAACAGCAAACCAATCTTTTCGAGAATCGCTGGTGCCATTCTTCAAAATAAAATGAAGTTCCTTGATAAATTTCTCCGTCAGAGCTACTCTTGCACAATCAATAATTATGTCAATACAACGAAAGTGATTTACTGTTTCAATTATATCATCAACATTCAGCACTTCTTTTTCTACAACGATGGTGTTAGTTTCAAAAATATATCTAGTTTGGTCGTGAGTCAGCCGACTTCCTTCAATATGGTTAGAGTGGTATGTCAAATCAATCTGAGTTTTATGGTAAATACCACCAGAATATTTACTTGACTTCTGCTCTTGCAAAATATCCAACAAGGTAATCATGGTTTCTTTCCTCTTTTAAAAATTATGTACAAAAAAGCCAGCCTAATTGCTTAGGCCAGCCATCTTTATCATATGTAGCTCAATATCTCTGCCAGCACACTATCCAAATCTTTCTTTATATCGCTTTCCCAGAACCGCAGCACCAGCCATCCCTGTTCTGTAAGCTGGTCGTTTACCTCTCTA
>Ga0129313_1000185_pt1 | contig 62353 bp, 54 predicted proteins | sample O1105metagenome_FD_94436 | JGI IMG/M metagenome (GOLD analysis project Ga0129313, IMG submission 94436) | Orangutan group fecal microbial communities from fecal samples from Wisconsin, USA - O1105 metagenome | ecosystem: Host-associated > Mammals > Digestive system > Large intestine > Fecal...
AGGAACAGCAAGAGCAGGAAGCCGCTGAATTACAAGCCGTTACCGCTATTGCTGAAGGTCGTCGTTAATCACAAAGCGGGTCGCCCTTGTATCTGTTTGAAAGCCTGAATCAACTGATTCAAAACTACCTGCCGGAAGACCAGATTAAGCGTCTTCGGCAGGCGTATCTCGTTGCACGTGACGCTCACGAGGGCCAGACACGTTCAAGCGGTGAACCCTATATCACGCACCCGGTAGCGGTAGCCTGCATTCTGGCCGAGATGAAACTCGACTACGAAACGCTGATGGCTGCGCTTCTGCATGACGTGATTGAAGATACCCCAGCCACCTATCAGGACATGGAACAGCTTTTTGGTAAAAGCGTTGCAGAGTTGGTAGAAGGGGTATCGAAGCTTGATAAGCTTAAGTTTCGCGATAAGAAAGAGGCGCAAGCTGAAAACTTTCGCAAGATGATTATGGCGATGGTGCAGGATATCCGCGTCATTCTCATCAAACTTGCTGACCGTACCCACAATATGCGCACGCTGGGCTCCTTACGCCCGGACAAGCGTCGCCGCATCGCCCGTGAAACCCTCGAAATCTATAGTCCGCTGGCACACCGTTTAGGTATCCACCACATTAAAACCGAGCTGGAAGAGTTGGGTTTTGAAGCGCTGTACCCAAACCGCTATCGCGTGATTAAAGAAGTGGTTAAAGCCGCTCGCGGCAACCGCAAAGAGATGATCCAAAAAATCCTCTCGGAAATCGAAGGGCGTTTGCAAGAGGCAGGCATTCCGTGTCGCGTAAGCGGGCGTGAGAAGCATCTGTACTCGATTTACTGCAAAATGGTGCTCAAAGAGCAGCGTTTTCACTCCATCATGGATATCTACGCATTTCGCGTCATCGTTCATGATTCCGATACCTGCTATCGCGTACTCGGCCAGATGCACAGCCTGTACAAACCACGTCCTGGTCGCGTGAAAGACTATATCGCCATTCCGAAAGCGAACGGATATCAGTCTTTGCACACCTCAATGATCGGCCCTCATGGCGTCCCGGTTGAAGTACAGATTCGTACTGAAGACATGGACCAGATGGCGGAAATGGGTGTGGCAGCGCACTGGGCTTACAAAGAGCACGGCGGCGAAAGCAGCACCACTGCGCAAATCCGCGCTCAGCGCTGGATGCAAAGCCTGCTGGAATTGCAGCAGAGCGCCGGTAGCTCGTTTGAATTTATTGAAAGCGTCAAATCTGATCTCTTCCCGGATGAGATTTATGTTTTCACACCGGAAGGGCGCATTGTCGAACTGCCCGCCGGTGCAACGCCTGTCGACTTCGCCTACGCCGTGCATACCGATATCGGTCACGCCTGCGTCGGCGCACGCGTCGACAGACAGCCTTACCCGCTTTCACAACCGCTCTTTAGCGGCCAGACCGTTGAGATTATCACCGCGCCGGGCGCACGTCCGAACGCAGCGTGGCTCAACTTCGTCGTCAGTTCGAAAGCGCGCGCCAAGATTCGCCAACTGTTGAAAAACCTCAAGCGCGATGATTCCGTCAGTCTGGGGCGTCGACTCCTCAACCATGCCCTGGGTGGTAGCCGTAAACTGGCTGAGATCCCGCCAGAGAGCATCCAGCGTGAGCTTGAGCGTATGAAGCTCGCCACGCTTGACGATCTGCTCGCAGAAATCGGTCTGGGTAACGCCATGAGCGTGGTGGTAGCGAAAAACCTCCAGCAGGGCGAAGCAACAGCGAACGTACCAGCGCAATCTGGTCACGGTCATCTGCCGATCAAAGGTGCAGACGGCGTGCTCATTACCTTCGCGAAATGCTGTCGTCCAATTCCAGGCGATCCAATCATTGCCCACGTCAGTCCGGGTAAAGGTCTGGTGATCCACCATGAGTCCTGCCGTAATATTCGTGGCTACCAGAAAGAGCCAGAGAAGTTTATGGCAGTGGAATGGGATAAAGAAACAGAGCAGGAATTCATCACCGAGATTAAGGTGGATATGTTTAACCACCAGGGTGCTCTGGCGAACCTGACGGCGGCAATCAACACGACCACCTCCAATATTCAGAGTCTGAATACGGAAGAGAAAGATGGCCGCGTTTATAGCGCCTTTATTCGCCTGACGGCACGAGATCGTGTGCACCTGGCGAATATCATGCGCAAAATCCGCGTCATGCCGGACGTGATAAAAGTCACCCGTAACCGAAACTAGTCTTATGAATGAACAGCGCTATGCACGTATCCGCGAGATGCTCGCACGTCGTCAGCCCGATCTGACCGTCTGCATGGAGCAGGTTCACAAACCTCATAACGTTTCTGCGATTATTCGTACTGCAGATGCGGTCGGCGTGCATGAAGTCCACGCCGTCTGGCCGGGTAGCCGCATGCGCACTATGCTCTCTTCTGCAGCAGGCAGTAACAGTTGGGTGCAAGTCAAGACCCACCCGACTATTGGCGATGCGGTCACACATTTAAAAAGCCAGGGTATGCAGGTTCTGGCAACCCATCTGTCAGATAAAGCCGTGGATTTTCGCGAGATTGATTACACGCGTCCCACCTGCATCCTGATGGGCCAGGAAAAAACCGGCATCACTCAGGAAGCGTTGGATCTGGCTGATCAGGACATCATCATTCCCATGACTGGCATGGTGCAGTCGCTGAACGTTTCTGTCGCCTCCGCGCTGATTCTGTACGAAGCACAGCGCCAGCGGCAAAACGCGGGGATGTACCGACGAGAAAACAGCATGCTGCCACAGGATGAGCAGCAGCGCTTACTGTTTGAAGGCGGTTATCCGGTGCTGGCGAATGTCGCTAAGCGCAAAGGTCTTCCCTACCCTCACGTAAACACGCAGGGCGAAATTGAAGCCGATGCAACGTGGTGGGCCACTATGCAATCTGCGAGATAAACGCGATGAAAGGCCGTTTACTGGATGCCATCCCACTCAACTCTCTGACCGGCGTTGGCGCAGCGCAAAGCAGTAAACTGGCGAAAATTGGCCTGTACACCGTGCAGGACCTCCTGCTCCACCTCCCTCTGCGTTACGAAGACCGTACCCATCTGTACCCAATTGGCGAACTGCTGCCGGGTGTCTATGCCACCGTTGAAGGCGAAGTGCTGAACTGCAATATCACCTTCGGCGGCCGCCGGATGATGACCTGTCAAATCAGCGATGGCTCGGGCATTCTCACCATGCGCTTTTTCAACTTCAGCGCAGCGATGAAAAACAGCCTCGCTACCGGGCGTAGGGTACTGGCCTACGGCGAAGCCAAACGCGGGAAATATGGCGCAGAGATGATTCACCCGGAATACCGCGTACAAGGCGATCTCAGCACGCCGGAGTTGCAGGAAACGCTCACACCAGTATATCCAACCACCGAAGGTGTGAAGCAGGCCACACTGCGAAAGCTGACCGATCAGGCACTGGATCTACTCGATACCTGCGCTATTGCCGAGCTGCTGCCGTCAGAGTTGTTACAGGGCATGATGAGCCTACCCGAAGCACTGCGCACATTGCACCGCCCCCCACCGTCGCTGCAACTCAGCGATCTGGAAACCGGACAACATCCGGCGCAGCGACGTCTGATTCTCGAAGAACTGCTGGCGCATAATCTCAGCATGCTGGCACTACGCGCCGGGGCACAGCGTTTTCACGCCCTGCCGTTAAGTGCTAACAACGCGCTAAAAGATAAGCTGCTGGCAGCATTGCCGTTCAAACCTACTGGCGCACAGGCCCGCGTTACCGCTGAGATTGAACGCGATATGGCGCTGGATGTGCCGATGATGCGCCTGGTGCAGGGTGATGTCGGATCCGGTAAAACGCTGGTTGCGGCACTTGCCGCGCTGCGGGCTATCGCACATGGTAAGCAGGTTGCGCTAATGGCTCCTACCGAACTGTTGGCTGAACAGCATGCAAATAACTTCCGCAACTGGTTCGCGCCACTGGGCGTTGAAGTGGGCTGGCTGGCGGGCAAGCAGAAAGGCAAAGCGCGTCTGGCGCAACAGGAAGCTATCGCCAGCGGTCAGGTGCAGATGATTGTCGGTACTCATGCAATTTTCCAGGAACAGGTTCAGTTCAACGGTCTGGCACTGGTTATCATCGACGAACAACACCGCTTCGGTGTGCATCAGCGTCTGGCGCTGTGGGAGAAAGGTCAGCAGCAGGGTTTCCACCCACACCAGTTGATCATGACCGCCACGCCGATTCCGCGCACCCTGGCGATGACCGCCTATGCTGACCTCGACACATCGGTCATTGACGCACTGCCTCCGGGGCGTACGCCGGTCACTACGGTCGCCATTCCGGATACCCGCCGCAGCGATATCATTGACCGCGTGCGCAACGCCTGTACCCACGAAAGGCGTCAGGCATACTGGGTCTGTACGTTGATTGAAGAGTCTGATTTGTTGGAAGCTCAGGCGGCAGAAGCGACGTGGGAAGAACTTAAGCTTGCGTTGCCAGAACTCAATATTGGCCTGGTACACGGGCGCATGAAGCCCGCCGAGAAGCAGTCAGTAATGGCGGCCTTTAAACAGGGTGAACTGCATCTGCTGGTTGCCACGACGGTGATTGAAGTGGGCGTTGACGTACCCAACGCCAGCCTGATGATTATTGAAAACCCGGAACGCTTAGGCCTGGCCCAGTTGCACCAGTTGCGTGGTCGCGTAGGCCGTGGCGCGGTGGCCTCCCACTGTGTCCTGCTCTACAAATCACCGCTGTCTAAAACCGCGCAGAAACGCCTGCAGGTTCTGCGAGACAGCAACGATGGATTCGTGATTGCGCAAAAAGATTTAGAGATTCGCGGCCCCGGCGAGCTGTTAGGTACTCGCCAGACCGGAACGGCAGAATTCAAGGTCGCAGATTTACTGCGCGATCAGGCGATTATCCCGGAAGTTCAGCGCATTGCCCGCCATATTCACGAACGTTATCCGCAACAGGCCTTGGCACTGATAGAGCGCTGGATGCCGGAAACCGAACGCTACTCCAACGCGTAGTTAATTCATAGCGGCGGCGGATGTTACCCCGCCGCACAGCCGTTATTGCGCGAAAATCGGTAACAGCAGATACAGCTTAATCACCAGCGCGTTGACGATATCGATAAAGAACGCCCCCACCATCGGCACCACCAGAAACGCCATATGGGATGGTCCAAAACGTTCGGTAATCGCCTGCATGTTGGCAATCGCCGTCGGCGTCGCGCCGAGGCCAAAACCACAGTGTCCGGCTGCCAGCACGGCGGCATCGTAGTTCTTACCCATCATGCGCCAGGTGACGAATATCGCGTACAGCGCCATGAAAATAGTCTGCACAACCAGGATTGCCAGCATCGGCAAGGCCAGAGAAGCCAGTTCCCATAGCTTCAGGCTCATCAACGCCATCGCCAGGAACAGCGACAGACTTACGTTACCCAGCACCGAAACTGCACGTTCGAACACCCGATAAAAACCCAGTAGCGCCAGACCGTTACTGAGGATCACCCCAACAAACAGCACGCAGACGAAGGTCGGCAATTCCAGCACTGTTCCAACCAGCATTTGCGCAACGATTTTACCCACCGTCAGACAGATAGCGATCAGAGCAATGGTTTCAATCAGCACCAGCGAGGTGATCATGCGCCCAACGTCCGGCTTTTCAAATGCGGTCGGCACGGCCTGATCGTCCGGCATACCGTCTGGCGTGGTGGAGTGTTTGACCAGATAGCGTGCCACCGGGCCGCCAATCAGTCCGCCCAACACCAGACCAAACGTTGCGCAAGCCATCGCCACTTCAGTCGCATTGGTGAAGCCATAACGTTCAATAAACAGCTTGCTCCACGCGGCCCCGGTTCCGTGTCCACCAGAGAGGGTGATCGAGCCAGCGATCAGACCCATCAGCGGGTCCAGACCCAGTAGGGTCGCCATACCAATACCGATGGCGTTTTGCATCAGCAACAAGCCAACAACCACAATCAGAAAGATACCCACCACGCGGCCACCAGCACGCAGACTGGCGATATTGGCGTTCAGGCCGATAGTGGCGAAAAAGGCCAGCATCAGCGGATCGCGCAGGGTCATATCGAAGTTCACTTCCCAACCCATGCTTTTTTTCAGCACCAGCAGCGCAATCGCCACCAGCAATCCACCTGCAACGGGTTCGGGAATGGTGTATTTTTTCAGGAAGGAAACAGACTGGACGAGCTTACGTCCCAGCAGCAACACAAGGGTTGCCGCAACCAGCGTTGATAACGTATCGAGATAAAACATTTACAGCTCCATTAGTGCGTTTAGCACAATCACGCACGATGCATTCCAGACCGATTTTTAGCTCTTATTGAGTTTTCGGAGTGGATTTTAAGCAGAAAATGATGAAAAGTTATATAAAAATGTTTGTTTATCCGTTTTAAATATTAAGAATACCTGCTAGCAAACGTTTGCTTTTCTGCCCTGGTCAGATAAAATCACCGCTTTTCCACCATGGGATTGCCTCTGATGTCCGTTAACGCCGTAGAGTCAACAAATGCGCAACCGGTTGCGCAGACTCACAACAGTGAACTGATTTACCGTCTTGAAGATCGCCCCCCGTTAGCCCAGACCCTGTTTGCCGCCTGTCAGCATCTGCTGGCCATGTTCGTCGCGGTGATCACCCCTGCTCTGTTAATTTGCCAGGCGCTTGGTTTACCGGCTCAGGATACTCAACACATTATCAGTATGTCGCTGTTCGCCTCCGGCGTAGCTTCTATCATTCAGATCAAAGCCTGGGGACCAGTAGGCTCAGGGCTGCTATCCATTCAGGGCACCAGCTTTAACTTTGTTGCGCCACTGATTATGGGCGGTACGGCGCTAAAAACCGGTGGCGCAGATGTCCCAACCATGATGGCGGCGCTGTTCGGTACACTGATGCTGGCAAGCTGCACCGAGATGGTTATCTCGCGTGTCCTGCACCTGGCACGTCGTATTATTACCCCGCTGGTCTCAGGCGTGGTCGTGATGATTATCGGCCTGTCGTTGATTCAGGTGGGTCTGACATCGATTGGCGGTGGCTATGCCGCAATGAGCGACAACACCTTTGGTGCGCCGAAGAATTTACTGTTGGCAGGCGTGGTGCTGGCGCTAATCATCCTGCTTAACCGTCAACGTAACCCTTACCTGCGCGTTGCGTCATTGGTGATTGCGATGGCGGCAGGCTATCTGCTGGCCTGGTTTATGGACATGCTGCCGCAAAATACCGCACCGGTAAGTCAGGACCTGCTGATGGTGCCAACGCCGCTGTATTATGGCCTGGGCATCGACTGGAGTTTACTGCTGCCGCTGATGCTGGTCTTTATGATCACTTCACTGGAAACCATCGGCGATATTACGGCCACCTCTGATGTCTCCGAGCAGCCGGTTTCTGGTCCGCTGTATATGAAGCGCCTGAAAGGCGGCGTGCTGGCGAACGGTCTGAACTCGTTTGTTTCCGCCGTGTTCAACACCTTCCCGAACTCCTGTTTTGGCCAGAACAACGGGGTTATTCAGTTAACGGGCGTCGCCAGCCGCTACGTTGGTTTTGTGGTGGCGCTGATGCTGATCGCGCTGGGCCTGTTCCCGGCAGTCAGCGGTTTTGTACAGCATATTCCTGAGCCGGTACTGGGCGGCGCAACGCTGGTAATGTTCGGTACTATCGCAGCATCCGGTGTGCGTATCGTGTCCCGCGAGCCGCTGAACCGCCGCGCGATTCTGATTATCGCGCTGTCGCTGGCAGTTGGTCTGGGTGTTTCCCAGCAGCCGCTGATTCTCCAGTTCGCCCCGGATTGGGTGAAAAACCTGCTCTCTTCCGGTATCGCCGCTGGCGGTATTACCGCAATCGTTCTGAATCTGGTATTCCCGCCAGAAAAGCAATAAGCAAAATGCGGCGTTGGTTCTGAATCAACGCCGCTGTAACGCTCTTTCACCATTCCCGCCTTGAGCATTGCGCCTAAATCGTGCATAACTTGACTATGTGCACTTCGCGGGATGGAAGACCATGAAATTTATTGGAAAGCTGCTTCTTTACGTGCTGATCGCCCTTGCAGTGGCGATTCTCGGCCTTTATTTTCTACTGCAAACCCGCTGGGGGGCAGAGCACGTCAGCGCCTGGGTTTCGGAGAACAGCAGCTACCATCTGGCGTTTGATGCCATCGATCACCGGTTTTCTTCCCCTTCCCATATTCTGCTGGAAAACGTCACCTTTGGCCGGGACGGTCAGCCCGCAACGCTGGTCGCTAAAACGGTCGATATTGGGCTGAGTAGCCGCCAAATCACCGACCCGCTGCACGTAGACACCATTTTGTTGCAAAACGGCACGCTGAATCTGTCCCAGCAAACCGCGCCGTTGCCGTTCCAGGCCGATCGCCTGCAATTGCAGGATATGGCGCTTAACAGCCCCGGCAGCGAGTGGAACCTCAGCGCCCAGCGCGTTAACGGCGGCGTCATTCCCTGGAGCCCTGAGGCAGGTAAAATTCTCGGGAGCAAAGCGCAAATTCAGCTCAGCGCCAGTTCGTTGACGCTCAACGATGTTCCAACTACTAACGTCTTGATTGAAGGCAGCATCGACCATGACCGGGTGAGGCTAAGCAATATTGGCGCTGACGTGGCGCGTGGGGCATTAACCGGCGTAGCGCAACGCAATGCCGACGGTAGTTGGGTCGTGGAGAATCTGCGCCTGAACGATATCCGGCTGCAAAGCGACAAATCACTGGCCGACTTTTTTGCACCGTTAAGCACCATCCCGTCCCTGCAAATTGGTCGTCTGGAGGTAACAGATGCCCGTCTGCAAGGCCCCGACTGGGCGGTGACGGATCTCGATCTGAGCTTGCGCAACATGACCTTCAGCAAGGACGACTGGCAAACTCAGGAAGGAAAATTGTCGATGAACGCCAGCGAGTTTATTTACGGCTCTCTGCACTTCTTCGATCCGATTCTGAACGCCGAGTTCTCACCTCAGGGCATTGCGCTGCGCCAGTTCACCACCCGCTGGGAAGGCGGTATGGTCAGAACATCCGGAAACTGGATGCGCAGCAACAAAGCACTGGTCCTTGACGATGCCGCTATTGCTGGTCTGGAATACACGCTGCCGGAAAACTGGAAGCAGCTGTGGATGAAACCCCTGCCAGCGTGGTTAAACAGCCTGACGCTGAAGAAATTTAGTGCCAGCCGTAATCTGGTGATAGATATCGACCCCAATTTCCCGTGGCAGCTCACCGCGCTGGACGGCTACGGTGCTAACCTCGGGCTGGTACAGAACAATCAGTGGGGGATCTGGAGCGGTAGCGCCACCCTCAACGCCGCTGCCGCTACCTTTAACCGTACCGACGTGCGTCGCCCTTCGCTGGCGCTGACGGCAAACAGCAGCACCATCAATATCAGCGAACTGAGCGCCTATACGGAAAAAGGACTGCTGGAGGCCACCGCCAGCATTTCGCAACTGCCTCAGCGCCAGACGCAGGTCAGCCTGAACGGGCGCGGCGTGCCAATGACGATCCTGCAGCAGTGGGGCTGGCCCGCACTGCCGCTTTCCGGCGATGGCAACATCCAGCTTACCGCCAGCGGCAATATTCAGGCCGATGCGCCGCTCAAGCCAACGGTCAACGGTCAGTTGCATGCGGTGAACGTGGAGAAACAGCAGGTAACGCAAACCATGCAGGCGGGCGTGGTTTCGGGGAATGAGGTTACTGCCCCCCCACCTGCACAATGATTTATTGCCCGGTGGCGCTTCGCTTACCGGGCTTACTCACATTCATAACCGACTATATTCACTGCACAACAGCCACTTCACCGGCTCGTCTTCTTCAATCGCCGGGAAGCGACCGCCAGGTTCCAGAAAGTGGTTGTCATGCTGGTCGTCATTGACCATCGAGATTTCCCAGCCCAGCACGAACGCCTTCTCCGCCCAAAAGCGATGATACAAGCGCGGCGGCAGGCACACTCCTTGTCCCGGCTTCAATACCAGCGTCTCGCCAGCGTCAACGGTACGCCGCTGGCCATCCACGCTAACCTCAACAACGCGTCGGGCGTCATACTCGTCATCAGGCGTTGCCCACGCCAGCTGCATGCACAAATCACCGCCGCCACGGTTAACGATATCTTCCATTTTATGGCGATGAAAATGCCACGGTGTTTGCTGCTCCTGCTGAATTTGCAGCATCTTTTCGGCGTACGGTTTGGGGTAGTCCGCTGACCCCATCAGACCATTGCGCAACGTCAGTAATGTCAGCCCCGTTTGCGCAAAATCTCCGTGCCCAAAGTCGGTAATATCCCAGCCCAACTGGAGATCGCGCACTTCACGCCACAGAGTTTGATCCTGTTGCCGCCAGGCATCGACCGTAAAATACGCAAAATCAGGCAAACAGACCCGAAAAGTTTCGGCGATGGCATGCGCTTTATCGACGGCATAATTAATATGTGAACGCTTCATTCCACTTTTCCTTGTTGCGAAAGAGGCGGGTCGCCCCGCCTGCATGCCGTTAGTAAAGTGATGCTTTGCCAGTTGAGCCGAACAGTTTCATTTTATGGCGGATCACGTCCCGCGCAGCGCTAATGGCTTCCGGGTAGATTACGTTCGGGTCCCACCAGGTTTCTTTCGCCAGGATTTCGCGGACTTTCTGGAAGTAGGCGTATTTCATATCGCTGGAAATGTTGATTTTGCCAACGCCCAGCGTCACGGATTCGGCAATTTCCGCATCCGGGTTCGCGGAACCGCCGTGCAGCACCAGCGGAATATCCACACGTCCGGCGATATCGCGCAGGATGTTCATTTGCAGCTCTGGCTGCATCCCTTTCGGGTAGATCCCGTGCGCGGTTCCAATCGCCACCGCCAGCGTGTCTGCACCGGTTCGGGCGATAAAATCCTCTGCCTGAGCAGGATCGGTATAAGTAACCTTCGACACGCCGCCTTCCACTGACGTCCCGGTCTGGCCAATCGTTCCCAACTCCCCTTCCACCGAAACACCTACCGCATGCGCCAGTTTGACCACTTCGCGGGTCAGCGCCACGTTCTCTTCATACGGCAGCAGCGAGCCATCAATCATCACCGAGGTAAATCCACACTGAATCGCCCGCAGGACATGCTCAACCGAAGCGCCGTGGTCCAGATGCAGAGTAAAGGGAACCGGACTACGCAGGGTGATATCGCGGACGTAGCTAAAAAACGCATCGCCGACAAAATCATGTTCGCTGGGGTGAATGGAGATTATCGCCGGGGTGTTGGTCGCTTCCGCTTCTTCCACAACTGCGCGTACAAAGCAGCTGTCCGCCACGTTGAATGCGCCGATGGCAAAACCGTGCTGACGGGTAGGTTGCAGTAATTCTTTCATCGAAACTAACATGTTAATTCTCCAGTTTCAGGGTGTAGAAAGCCCTGCCAGTGCGTCATCGCAGAGGCATAGAAGGCGTTACAGAAAATGAATCAGGCTTTGCCGATAGCGCCGCTGGCCTGCAGGTACGGAATAATGGCTTCCTCGCAGGCCTGTTCCATCAGGGCCAGGGCATCAACGAGTTCACCGGATGTGTCGCGACACAGGGTATGCAGTAGCGCAGCCTTTCCGGCTTCGAAAACCGCCGCACCAACGTTTATCTTGGCGACACCAAACGTCGGGCAGCGCTGTAGCTGGTCAAACGGCGTTCCGCTGCCGCCATGCAGCGCCAGCGGCACCGTTGATAACCGGGCTATTTCCTCCAGCCGCAGGAAATCAATAGCAGGTGTGATGCCCGGCGCGTACATGCCGTGTGCTGTACCCACCGACACCGCCAGCAAATCGATCCCGGTCTGTTGGATGAAGGGTTCCACGTCGGCGGCCTGGGTCATCAAATCAGCGTTAGCGGCGTGGTCATAGCACGGAGCATCGGCCAAATGACCCAGCTCGCCTTCCACGCACAGAGAAACGCTGGCTGCAAGCTCAACCACCGCCCGGGTCTGGCGAATGTTCTCCTCCAGCGCAAAGGCGGAGGCGTCGATCATTAAGCCGCTGAATCCGGCGCGAAAAGCCTGGCGAATGCGTACAGGATCCTTTCCATGATCCAGCGCCAGCGCGACCGGTACCGAGGCTTCCTCTGCCAGCGTTTTGACCACCGCTGCCGCTATCGGGGCTGGAAAATGCTCCAGATGCCCCTGATACAAATTCAGAATGATGGGCGCACGGTGTTTCTCCGCCACTCGCACCGCTGCGCGGGCGCTTTCCAGGTTCATACAGTTGATGGCCAACAGCGCGTACTGCTCGCGCCAGGCTTTGGTCACCATGCTTTTCATATCGGCAAACATACGGCCTCCGGTTATTCCAGGGTGAAGGTGATTTCTTCGTCTTTCAGCTTTTGATCGCTGAGTTCGTCAAACTCTTCATCACGCTCGGTTACCGGTTTCTTCCACAGCGACAGCATGACGCCGCAAATCACCGTACCGATCCCCAGCGCCAGGCAAAACAGCAGCGGATGCGTAAAGAGCGGAACCACAAACATGCCGCCGTGCGGTACCGGGCTTTCGACACCCCACACCATAATCAGGCCACCCGCAATCGCCGATGCCACCACGCAGGAGCCCACCACGCGCAGCAGGTCGCGTGCCGCAATCGGAATGACCCCTTCGGTAATCATGCAGATCCCCATCGGGAATGCGGCCTTCAGCGCCTCACGTTCCGCACGGGTGTACTTGTGACGCGTCAACAGGAAAGAGAGCGTAATGCCAAATGGAGGAATCATCGAACCGACAAACTTCACCGCTTCCGGACCGTACACGCCGCTGACCAGCATGCCGTCAGCAAACAACGACATGGTTTTATTCACCGGCCCACCGAAGTCGAATGTCGCCATCGCACCGAGGATAGCGCCCATCAGAAAGCGGGATCCGCCCTGCATAGACTCCAGCAGATGAATCAACGCGTCCTGCAGCCAGGCAATCGGCTTGCCAATCAGCGTCATCATCAACAGGCCGCCGATAACGGTACTCAGTACCGGCAGCACCATGATGGGCATCAACCCCTGCATCGACTGCGGCAAACGGATATAGCGCTTGAGCAGTAGGACGGTATAACCGACCAGAAATCCGCCCAGCATCCCGCCGATAAAACCGGTATGAATTTCTCCGCAGACGAAGCCGACAATCAGACCCGGCGCGAATCCCGGACGGTCAGCAATGGAGTACGCAATCGCCGCGCTAATCAGCGGTACGATTAACCCCATCCCCCAGCCGCCAATCTGGTTGAGCATCCAGGGAATGGTTCCTGTTTTTTCACCGACGTTAGTGCCGCCAAGTATTTGCCCGAGAGCAATACAGATCCCGGCGGCGACAATTAACGGGATCATCCACGAAATTCCCGTTAATAAATGTTTTTTTATTTCCTGAGATAGCGGAATTTTATTTTCACTCATGTGAAATCCCTCCAGAATGAGGATCGCTACTGGTTATTATTAACTAATGATTTTTCGACCTTTTCAAGAAACTGAATGGGCGACTTTATGACGATTTCAGTTTTTACTCGCACAATGCGTTTGTTTGAAAATCGCTCCTCCCCTTTTATTTTCACATCGACAGCAAGAATCACGACATCAGCCGCAGAAATATCTTCTGTCAGCAGTTCGTTTTCTGTGCCAATGGTGCCCTGGGTTTCAACTTTTATATTATGACCAAGCGCTTTGGCACCTTTAATTAACTTCTCACGGGCAATATAGGTGTGCGCAATACCCGCCGTACAGGCGGCAACACAAACAATATTCATAACATGCTCCACATTTTATTTAGCAGACATTGGATTCAGCATATTGGCTAAAAAGCTCAATAATTTTTTGTGGACTACTTTCAACTAATAGTTGTTCAATAATGTCGTCATCTGCCAACGCACCAGCAACCTGCGAAAGCAGACGAATATGGGTGGTGTTTTGATCTTCAAGACGTACGGCAAACAGAATAATGCACCGTACATTGCTGCCGTCCAGGGTTTCCCAGGGAATCTCCTGGCGGGTACGCCCAATCGCCAGCGTGGTATTGACCACCGCCGAGGATTTCCCGTGCGGGATCGCAATATGGTTTTCGAAGCCGGTCGAGCCTTCTGACTCTCGCTGCCAGACATCCTGAATAAACGTTTCCCGACAGCTAATTGCTCCATCTTTTTGCAGAATATCCGTCAGTTCCTCAATAGCCTCCGTTTTGCTTGTAGCCTTCATGTCCAAAATAACGCGATTTGTATTGAGTATTTTCGTGATGTCCATCAATCATACCTCATGGAGTTCAGACATTAATTTTCAACGACCAGCGACGTCGCCCGATGTAATTTTTCCGTAATAACCGTTTCTGTTACCCGCTTAATATCCGCATCATTGAAGAAGGCAGTGACATACACGACAGGCATGGCAACGGCGGGTAAATTAATCGTCGATACCACCAGTTCAATATCGTCCGTCAGTACGGAAGGCAGGCTGCCTGCCGACATCACGCCGACGATAGTCCAGTCCGGAAAGGCGCGCAGAATACGGCTTTTGAGTAAGTGAGAAGTGCCGATACCCGTTGAGCAGACCAGCAGCACGCGCTTACGCGCTATCTGACGCTCCATTGCGGCCTGAAAATGCACGGTTAAATATCCCACCTCATCTTCCGACACGGACCGCTCGCCCCAACCGCTAAACACCCGATTCACCGCGCACTGGGTCAGACGCCACACGTCCTGCAACTCGCCTTTAATATCCTCCAGCAGCGGATTACGAATGCGGATCTGGTAATTCAGGCGGTTAATCAGCGGCTTAATGTGGATCAGCAATCCGTCATACAGCGCCGTGTCCTGGCTAAGATCGCTGTCGACCATCTCGGCGAAGGTGGCAATTAACCGATGGGTAATCAAACGCGCTTCGTCGCTGGAGTGCATATGGCCAATCACACTCACGTCATTATGCTCTTCAATCACCACACCCGAGGAGATAATGTATTGATAAATAAACCAGACTTCGTCTTCCGGCAGCGGGTGGGCAATGCGTTTTTCGATATGCTGAATCATGCGACTGGCAATGGAAAATATGTTCTCATCACAGGTAGTGATGCTCTCTTCTTTTCTCGGAAGCGCATTGCCCCGTGTGATGCGGTACATCATGATCAGAATATGGGTAAAGATATTGACGTAATAAGGCTCACCCAGCGACCAGCACAGGTCGTTCTCCATTTCCTGCAATAACGTCTGGACAAATAAAACGTCTTCTTCGCCAAAGTAATGCACTAAGGCTTTATAACTGCCTGGGTCAAGGCGTGAATAAACCACGCTGCCGGGTTCATTATGGTTAATCACACCGTTAATCAACGATGCCATCGCCTGGCGCACACCGCTCTCGCTACCTTCGATGTGCGTGCCGCTCTGACTGCGAATCAACGACAGGCCCAGTGGGGTAATCCAGGATTCAATTACTTTCAAATCGTTCACAATCGATGCGCTACTAATGAAATAACGTTCGGATAATTTACTGATCGACGTTTCATGCGGCGTTTCGCTTAATAATTGTGAAGCTATCTTTACTCGCCGTGAATTATTCATCATGCCGTCAGCATCATCACCCTCCGTTCCTAATAACTGGTCCATATATAAAAGGTCGGTGATATTATCGGTACTTAATATCACCCCAGCACCAGCACGTTTATCGATGGCTATTTTCCATTCTGATAACCATGGTTCCAGTAAGCGCAGATCGCGCTGCACAGTTTTCTCTGAGACAGATAAATACTCGGCAATTTTCAGCAGCGTGACATATTCCTTCTTAGACAGAAGAAATTTTAATAATCTGTTTTGTCGCGAGGTAATCATTTGCATTATTTACCCTTATTACATACCAGATTAAATATCTATACCCGTCATACTTCAAGCTGCATGTGCATTGACTTTTGAGGTACTCGTCTCATCCATGAGACTCGCCCTTAAGGGCCGTCGCTCCGCGACGTTCAAATCTGTTCCCGACAGATTTGTCACTCACCCCGGTCACGTACTTATGTACGCTCAGGGGATTCGCTGCGTCGCCACCTTCCTGCAACTCGAATTATTTAGGTTATAAAGAAGCGTTTATGCTCCACGTGTAATCCGTGATGATAAATATAAGAGGACTACGATGCGCCAACAATACTAAATCGTGTCCTGTATTCCGGACAGAAATAAGACAAAAACGGGAAATAGTGAGATATTTACGGCGCAGATCACATTTTTCGTGGGATTCAGAGTGATATCGCTCGCAAATATGGGGAGATAAAAATTTAATTCAGGATGTTTTGGATTTTCAGATCTGGAATGCTGCTCGCAGCGTGGGCCGGATAAAACGCATTGCGTCGCCATCCAGCCCACGTTGAGATTTACTTACAGGGTAATCGTCAACACAATCGCATCCGGCGTGACAACCGTTCCCCACTCACTGCCCACAGACGAGCCGCCCTTCACGCCGCTAACCTGCGTAATATTACGCAGACACAGCGTCCAGTTACGTGCTTCGCCACTTCCTTGCACGGTGATGGTATTACCCGTGCGCGTCGCTTTCAGCGTGAAGATAACCGAACCGTCAGCCGCCGGGACTTCACAAATCGCCTCCCGACCCTCCTGCAGATGGAACAGCTGGAACGCCGTCCCTTCGTGCCAGGCGTAGTCCGGCTTCTGGTTATTGCAGCCCAGCGCCAGCAGTGTATTGTCGCGCACATAAACAGGCAGACTCAGGAAGTCATGCTGCTGCTTATGCCAGCGGCTGCCCGCCACCTCGTCGTTACGCCACAGATGCGTCCAGCGTCCTTCCGGCAGATAGAACTGCACATCACCCGCCTCGCTAAACACCGGCGCAACCATCACGCTATCGCCCAGCATGTACTGGCGGTCGAGATAATCACATGCCGGATCGTCCGGGAACTCCAGCATCATTGCGCGCATCATCGGCGTTCCGAGTTCATTGGCGCGCGCCGCTTCGCGATACAGGTACGGCATCATGCGGCATTTCTGCTCAGTGAAGTAGCGCACCACGTCGCAGGATTCATCATCGTACGCCCATGGCACACGGTAGGATTTACTACCGTGCAGGCGGCTGTGGCTGGAGAGCAGCCCAAACGCACACCAGCGCTTGTAGACGTGCGCCGGGGCGGTATTCTCAAAGCCGCCAATATCGTGACTCCAGAAGCCAAAGCCGGACAGGCCGATGGACAACCCGCCACGCAGGCTTTCGGCCATTGATTCATAGTTGGCATAGCAGTCACCGCCCCAGTGCACCGGGAACTGTTGCGCGCCGACCGAGGCCGAACGGGCGAACAGCACTGCCTCTTCTTCACCGACGGTCTCTTTCAGCACGTTCCATACCAGTTCGTTGTAGATGTACGCATAATGGTTGTGCATTTTCTGCGGATCGGAACCGTCAAACCACTGCACGTCAGTAGGAATGCGTTCACCAAAGTCAGTTTTGAAGCAGTCAACGCCGATATCCACCAGACCTTTCAGCTTGTTGGCATACCACTCGCAGGCTTCAGGATTGGTGAAGTCATAAATCGCCAGGCCCGGCTGCCATTTATCCCATTGCCACAGGGAGCCGTCCGGGCGCTTGAGCAGATAACCTTTCTCTTTCAGTTCATTGAACAGCGGGGATTTCTGGCCGATATAGGGGTTTATCCATACGCAGACCTTCAGCCCTTTCTCTTTCAGGCGGCGGATCATGCCTTCCGGGTCAGGGAAGGTCACCGGATCCCACTCAAAGTCGCACCACTGGAAGGCTTTCATCCAGAAGCAGTCGAAATGGAAGACGTGCAGCGGCAGATTGCGCTCGGCCATCCCGTCGATAAAACTGTTCACCGTCGCTTCATCGTAATTAGTGGTGAACGATGTAGTCAGCCACAAACCGAATGACCAGGCTGGCGGCAGCGCCGGACGACCAGTAAAGCGGGTATAGCGATCCAGCACCGCTTTCGGCGTAGGGCCGTCGATGACGAAATATTCCAGATACTCGCTTTCAACGCTGAACTGCACTTTTGACACTTTCTCAGAGCCAATTTCAAACGACACGCACTGCGGATGGTTTACCAGCACGCCGTAACCACGGTTGGTGAGATAAAACGGGATGTTCTTGTAAGACTGCTCGGTACTGGTGCCGCCATCGCGATTCCATGTTTCCACCGTCTGGCCGTTACGTACCAGCGCAGTAAAGCGCTCACCCAGACCGTACACCGTTTCGCCAACGCCCAGATCCAGGCGTTCAAACATATAGTTTTTCCCGCTGTTGGTGTCCTGCACGTAGCCGTTATTTTTCAGCTGGCTGCCGGTAATACGTTCGCCGTTACGCAAGAAATCCAGCGACCAGAACTCGCCTTTAGTGACCCGCACGCTCAAATTACCGCTTTTCAGTTCGGCAAATTCAGCGGTGTTTTGTATCTCTACGTTGACGTCCTGCAGCACGTTCAGCGGATAGTGTGGACCGTTATCCAACGCGCCCTGGAAGTGTTCCATACGCACCCCAACCACGCCTTCCTGCGGCGAGAAAAAGCGCAGGGTGAAGAGTGGAGTATCCAGTTGCCAGGTACGTTCACGCACATCGCGCGGCGCAACGTAGACAATCATTTCGTTACCCTGCTGTTCGACCTCGAACACCTGAATCGGGTGAGTTAAATTCAGGCCAGGCTGCGTCAGCCAGTTTCCGTCGCTAATTTTCATCGTTGGTTCCTTAGTTCTGTAATTCTTTCGTCGAAAAATCCTGCTGATTGCGGTGCGCCCCCTGAGCCAGCTGACTCATGATTTCCGTCAGATACGGCGTTTTCAGGGTATAGAAGCGTTTGGCAATCACGGCACTCAACAGGTAACAAATAGCTGGGACAATCGTGAACAATGCGATAATGATGCTAATGGTGGCGCTGTTCTGGGTTTTCGCTGCGGCATCGTAACCGCCGCCCGCCAGCATCCAGCCGATCATCGCCCCGCCGAGCGCCAGACCCAGCTTCAGCACGAACAGCGTGCCCGCGAAGCTGATCCCCGTCAGACGTTTTCCGTTACACCACTCGCCGTAATCAACGGTATCGGACATCATCACCCACTGGATTGGCGTCACGAGCTGATGCAGTACGCCAATCACGAAGATGAAGGCAAACATTGTGAGGTTGGCGTGCATCGGCACGAAGAACATTGCCAGACTGACGACCGCCAGCAGGGCGTTCGTCCACCAGAAGACGCTGACTTTGCATTTCCAGTCAGTCAGCGGTTTTGCCAGCGCGGAGCCGATAAGATTGCCGACGCAATAGGTGGTGAGGAAGGCGACAAACACTTCCGGGGTACCCAGAATCCAGGTGACGTAATACATCATCGCCCCGCCGCGTACGCAGACGGCCAGGATGTTGAGGATGGTCAGCAGGCCGACGATGCGCCATTGGTCGTTCTGCCAGATGTCGCGCAGGTCCTCACGCATTGAGTTGCTGCTCGGCGGCGCTTCCACACGTTCTTTGGTAGTAAAGAAGCAAAACGCCAGCATCAGGAACGCCACAACCGAGAGCACGGCAATCCCGCCCTGGAAGCCCAGCGCTTTATCTTCACCGCCAATCAGATTCACCAGCGGCATCATCAGCACGGTGGAGAGCATGCCGCCCGCCGTCGCCAGCACAAAGCGCCATGACTGCAGGGAGATACGCTGCGTTGGGTCATTGGTTATCACACCGCCCAGCGCGCAGTAGGGAATATTCACCACGGTATAAAGCAGGGTCAGCAGCGTGTAGGTGATTGCGGCATAAATCATTTTGCCGTGCAGGCTGAGGTCCGGCGTGCTGTAGGCGAGCACACAGACCAGACCAAATGGCAGAGCGCCAAACAGCACCCACGGGCGGAATTTCCCCCAGCGCGAACGGGTGCGGTCGGCGAGCAGTCCCATGCAAGGGTCTGAGATAGCATCCAGCGCGCGAGCCAGTAAGAACATCGTGCCGACAAAACCGGCCGGGATACCAAAAATATCGGTATAGAAGAACATCATATATAACATAACGTTATCAAAGATGATGTGGCTGGCGGCATCGCCCATGCCGTAGCCAATCTTCTCTTTAACGGACAAAATCTCACTTTTCATTACGCATCCTTGTTAGCACTTTCACACGCACAGATACCGGTTACAGTTCTTGTAAACCATCCCTGTGAGCGCGGGTATTCCGATATCTCGTTATCAAATTACGATTCTTGTTTTCTGTGATCAGGGTAGCGTCTGAAAATGTGTCTAAGTGTAAGTAATGGATTTTGCGGGGATTTATTTGAAACTGGTCATGGTATGGAGAAACGGAAGTTAAAAAAGTGAGTGAGGGGGTGTGGAAACGTTTGGAAGTAGCTATAATGCGCCCCGCCTCCATGTAGCAATCGAGGCGCGGAAGATCGTCATCTCCGGTGAGGTGGCTGGACTTCAAATCCAGTTGGGGCCGCCAGCGGTCCCGGGCAGGTTCGACTCCTGTGATCTTCCGCCAAAATGCTTATTACTTTGCAGTAATCCGTGTCATAACGAGTTCCCCGTTAGGCTGGATATTAAAAGGATTTGACCTGCTGTATTCACTGTAAATGCAGGTAACATTTTCAAAAAACAATCCAGCAAGGGTTGATGCAATAATATGTGGTTTAGGCCCAAATTGAATAATCGAAATGTTATATTCTTTTTTTAGAGGTTGAATAAGCTGGCATAAATTTTCAAATGTTACTGATAGACTTGAAATAGGTAATCTCAGTAAATTCCTTCCATCAGATAACTGATGCTCAATAAATTCTTTATTAATTGTTTCAGCCATTATCTCATAATCAGGTAATGAGCCAGGAGATGCAATTATTCCAAAAGTCAAATCTGGTTCAAGTAGATTGAAAAAGCTTTGAGGTCCAATTTTATCAAATCCCAACATAAAAATTGCACATTTTTTTTTCTTTGTGATTGAAGACCCTTCACATCCAGGCAATATTTTTACATCGCCCAACTCAAAGTTAAGAAAATCTTCATTTTTAGGATATTCAGCAGAAGAATAAATAAGATCAATTGTTATTTTTTTAGCACATACTTTTAAACAATAATTTAATATTGCAGCATACCAGTTTCTTGACATTGAACTATAGTCGACCATTAAACAAACTTCATCTTTATCTATTTTAGATAGTTTATTATTTAAAACAGTGTAAACTTCATGAATATGTGAATGCTCAAGATTTACAATAGATAGTTTAGAAGCCCATTTTTTCTGTAAGATATCATAACTAAATAATCTGCTCTTATTTTGAGAACTCTCATTAAACGATAAGATTATTGCCTCGTGTACATTGCTCATATCGATCAGTTTTGAAACATAAGTACAACGTGGTTCATAGCCTAAACCAAAAAACGCAATATCATATCTTGTATTCAGCATTTCAGCTCTTGATAAATCTTGTAATCTAATCTTCATTATCAAACAACTCCATTTGATCTTCTTCGCTCAATGGAGCGTTAGAATTAAAAATATTATGTAACCGAACAGAGCGACCCACTCGAGGGAACAAGTTGAAGTTTGGTGCAAGACAGTTTGCTAAAACAAATCTACCCTCCTTTGATGGAAATAGAGATTTTGTATTTCTATCTTTTTTAACATAAGGATATAGCAAACCAAGATCTACTGCAGCCTTAATACAACACCATTGTTCATCAGATATAGTATCATCAATCTTAAATGATTGAGGGGTATCACTACCAATTTTCTCTACTAAGCTTTTATCTTTAAAATAACTTCCAATTTTATTTATAAAATTAAAAGCCTTAATACCATCTTTTTCAAACTTTATAACCTCAAGCTCTCTATAAGAGTAACTTTTAATTCGTTCACTTTGGCTGGCATCTGGAATTCTTTTATATTGCTCCTTTAAGTTACCCAGTAAATGATTGAAAAGCCTGAATAAACGCCGAGGATTGCCATCCGAACAACGAGAAATAATTGCCACACCAGAATATAATGTAGTCGCCGAATTCCCTGATTTATTATTATATTCCTCACGTAAAAGAAGCAATCCACGTAATTTTCGGATAATAGCATCATCGAACTTTTCAATGTTACTAGCATATAATGCCTTAGCTCTGTTAATAGTATCCGTATTACAATGCTTTTCAATTAACTCAATGACATATGTGTTCTCTGCAATATCTGGCGTTGACTGAGTTAACACGGATTTACCGACCAATTGCTCTAACGTTAAAAAATTCTTTTGATGATATTTCAATCTATTAACAAAAAGTTTTTCTGCAAATTCTTGTATTATTTTATCAGAGCTTTGCTGATTAAAATGAGATGTCCCCAATTTATCAATGTAAACATATTCAAGATCATGACCAATATTGATATTTGCTGCTACATCAGTATCCAAGGTATGATGACGATAAGGCATTGTAGTTATTTTAAAAACCAAATCACTCGCGGAGCGCATAAAGGTATTTAATGTTTGATGGTGTGCTTTTGTGAGAAACTCTGCCTCATCAATACATACTACCCATCGATCATTTTCTTGAAGAGAAAGTTTACGCTTGATAATTCTAGATGCAAATTCAAAAGGTTTAAATAAAGTCGTATGAAATGCTTCGCCAATTCTAATTTCTTCCTCAGTCAAAGAAAAACCCATAGCTTCTTTATTAAAGGCTAAATTCTTCTTAAACTCAACTCTCTCTAATTCACTTCTAATATGATTCAAATTATTTAATGCAAGATTGGAATCTGAAAACCATAAACCAGATATTTCCAAACATATTTCCCTCTCTATAAAAAGCTGTGCGATATCATCTTCAATATAAGAATCAATACAACTTCTTATTGTATCTAGCAGTTTTGCACATAGTGAAAGATTAAGGCTCCATACAAAATACTCTTCTTTTTTAGACTCATAGTTGTTTAATGAATTTACCCATTCAACCCTTAAAGGGACATAAGTCGCGATAAAACATTTCGAATCAATAAGAGATTTTGCTTTAGGATAAAAAGCGGCTAGTTTACTCAAATTCTCATGAGCAAGCATTTTAACCAGAGCAGTTTTTCCTGACCCCCTGGAACCTAGGATTACTTGGTTTTGACTGGTGAAAAGAGCCTCGAATGATTCGGTCCAGATAAATTCATTTGCAAGTTGATTTGTATTTAATCCCCTAGCATTAGAATTTTCAAATATAGAACTTAATTCACTAAAATTCATTTTAGACCTCCGCCCATAATAAAACGAAGCTATCATTTTTGCTTGGCATTACTTCATACTTCAACTCATCAGATAGATCATCTATTGCATGAGATAATAACTGCTTATTACAATATGTCAATTTTGGCTCAACTTTTATTAGATCTTGCCATCTTGCATAATTATTTTGTTCTCTGCATCGATTAATAATATTTCTTAATTTATTTTTTAATTGATTTCTTGAAACCATATAGCCGTAATATTCCTCATGGCTTATACGATCTCTGTCATAAATAGACCGGGTCCATTTATGATTTGTAAAATATGACCACGATATCACTTTACCCCTAGAAAAATTATTTTCCGGACAGAAATCATGATGATCAATAAGATGAAAAAAATTAGCAACTCCATTATGCCAATCCTTTAACTGTGCGGCAAAACTACCTGCACTCAATATATTAACAAAAAAACCATCAGAATCCATTTGAAAATTATATCTTGGAATATGCTTATGCCCATGCACAATGAAGTCAAATTCATTTTGACTTGCAAAGCGCATAAAATCTTCTGCATTCTTCATTTGACTAAGGTCAGGTTCAGGAAATGTAGTATCCGTATAATTCTTAGGATGATGATGAGTAAGCAGTATTTTAAATTTACGTTCTTCCTTTTCTTTTAATTCATCCAATGATGATTGCAAAGTAGCCAGACACTTTAAGTCGACCTCACCAAATTTAATATCTTTATCATAACTATCTAAAGCAGAGGAATTTATACCAACTACAATCAGATCATCATGTTCCCAAATGGTAGAAAATGGGTCAGAGTAGTATGATGATAGTCTGGTATTATTCAATAAAGAAGAAAAAAAATCATTGTTTCTTATATGAGTATATTTCTCAAGTATTACTTTATCTTTACTACTGTTCCTTTCGCTAGCTGCTTTTTCTTGTTGCCAATTACCATCATGGTTGCCTGGTACAAAGAATACATTATTAACATCTATATCTAATATTTTAATGATGTCTTTAATTCTCTGTGCAGCAACTTCAAATTCATACATTTCTGCTCGATTGGTTATATCGCCTGCAATCAGCAAGTGAGTAGCAGTAATACCTTCTAATTTGACCAAGTCTCTAAATTCGTCTATAAAATTTTCTGTAATAGCTGATGCACCACTAACTTCCGTGCAAAAGTCTTTAGCCCTTGCTGTTGTACCCACATGTAGATCACTAATTACCAGTATTTTCATAATTTATTCTTCATCATCATACTGTTGAGATAAAACATATAAAAGTTAGGCTCTACCCTTTGGGTATTTTACCTCTCAGTAATAATTCTTTTCTCGCCAGTTCCTTCAACCAACTGGCGAGACTTACCCCTTCTTCTGCCGCCACTGCATCCAATTGCTCCTTCAATGCCGGATCAATACGCATTTTGAACTGCGGTGATTGACCACCGCCTTTTGGTTTTTTTTCGCGCGATATGATTGACATGGAGCCACCTATCCAACTATCTTAATCATATAGGAGGCCACCTAAAAGCCTTCTACACTAGCAACGCCCCGATGTACGGGAACACAGCCGGAGCGTCTAACCTCACCAACTATCAAGGAGTTGATTATGGCTGATTCGCATTCTACCTCAGACACCGACCAATCCGGAACCGAACGTTCGGTAATTGTGGGATATCGCCCGAATGTTTTCGACAAATCCACACCCAAAATTATTCTTTCCGGCAAGTGGCTACGCGAAGCGGGGTTTGATACCGGCCAACAGATTACCGTAAAAGTGATGAATGGATGTATCGTCCTGATGGTCTATGGCGAGCAGGAACAACGGTTGCAGGATGAGCTGCAAGAAGCAAGTCAGAAGTTAAAAAGAATTGAGAGCACGCTGGCGACTCTTCAGTGAATTGCGAGTTAACATTTAAGTGGCGCTTACATATTAACCTGATGCCGGATGGCGCTAACGCTTATCCGACCTACATTCCTGTAAAATGAAGCCAAGGTGTAACGGGAACCCAAACAAATGAATCACCACGAAAAACCAGACACAATCTTTTCGATTGACGACGATGAAAAAGTCGAAGAAATAAAAATTCAGTTACTGAAAGCCAAGATTCAATGTGCAAAATGTGACATTCATTCTGACAATATTGTTAATGGGGATAATTTCTTTGATGAATTAATGGATCCAAATAAATAAAAATGCGTTATAAACTCATGGGGAAGAACAATAACTATGATAGTTGAATTTTAGTTTATTACCCATGAATAGGCAACGCATCAGGGTTCATTCAATCCCTACACGAAAAAACATAATGACAATACTATCCTGATGACATATGCCAAACGATAAACATGACAGAAAAATAAAAACCATATTATAATCCCGCTAAAAACACACAGGCATTTTTCTTTAATCTGGAAGAAACGGCCTCGTTTCTAATAAATTAATTATTGGGTTACATATGAAAAAATTATTCATGGCAATGGTTATCGCTTTCGTCACAATCACCACCTCATCCGCCGCTTTTGCATGTCCAAAAGGCGAACATCCGCATGATGGTACTGGCTCACACCATAAGGGCGGCTGGTGCTCATATGATCAGTAAAATTGCCATTCCTGTCTTGTTATTACTCTGTTTTTCAACACCTGTGCTGGCAAAATCGACATTGAATATCGACGGCAACTCGCTATATCACGGCTATCAGTTGTATGAGAAAGGTTTTGATTATTTGAACGTTCGGGATGAACAGACAGCAGTGATGTATATGTCTTTTGTTGCCGGTGTAGCGGGGACACTGTCAAAAGAAAAAATCATCTGTAATGAGAGCATAACCATTGGGCAGGAAGCTGATATTGTTGGTAATTACCTCCAGACCCATCCAAAAGAACGAACAAAATACAGTCCTTCTGAGTTGGCCATGATCGCTTTAGGCAAAGAACTTGCTTGTAGCAAAAATAGTAATAGCTAGCGCTGCACTTTGCTTGTGTTGCCGGATGGCGCTAACGCTTATCCGGCCTACGATTCCCCCAAAAAATAAAGCCGCTGATCGGTTAATCAGCGGCTTTCTGTTACCTGCAGTTACGTCAGAAGTTATATTTCACGCCGAGCATACCGCGGGTATCGCTGTAGCCTTTATCGCCGACCTGTTGGGCCACGTTGCTCCACACGTTGAGGCGCGGAGTGATTTGACCTTCAACGCCGACTTTCAGCTCACCGATGTTTTTGGTGCCGCGCATGTCGTTGCTCACATCGTCCATCTTCACGCTGGTTGTCTGTGTGTTGTGGATCCAGTTGGCTTCAACAAACGGCTGGAACTCGCGAGATTTACCGTCGTCGATGGCGTTGTGACCGTTGATAAAGGCTTTCACACCCAGACGGGTCATCAGGTTGCCATCGGTATTATCCTTCACGCGGGTACCGTTCGCTTCGCGGTGACTGTCGGCTTGCACGTCCATCCATACCACCTGCGCTTTTGGTTGCAGCCAGTAGCTGTTGCGCTCGCTTTCACCCAGTTTAAAACTGTAACCGGCTTCAACCGAAGCGGTTATCCCGCTGGATTTGTATTTCTCTGCTGCCTGCTCCTGGCCCATCACTTTGTTATCAAACCAGTTGTACAGCGCCCAGGTATCCACGTAGGTACCGGTCTTGTCGGCGTCATTGGCATACCATGTGCCGTACAGCCCCACGCTGTAACCAGTGACCTGGCCACGTGAATGGTAGCCGGTCAGGCTGGACTGCGTGCGGTTCTGGCTGTTGGCATAACCTGCCATCGCGCCGAGGTGCCAGCGGTCGAGACCGTCGCTACTCCACTGCGCCAGGTCGCCGCCTAACTGCATCACATAACTGTTGCTTTGGGTTTTCAACTGCCCGCTACCGTCTTTGAAGCGGGTATGTGCCCCAACGTTACGCATCCACAGGCTGGTAACTTTCTTCTCACCTGTCAGCATATCGACGTACTGCGTTTCACCCAGACGATCATGCAGTCGGGTCATAAACAGCGTGTTAGCCGCGTAGTTGTTCGCCAGATAACTGCCTGCTTCCGGACGGTATTGCTGCTCAGTGACAGGAGGCGCAACGGGTTCTTCCGGCTCAGGGATAATCGGGTCTACAGGATCGACCGGGTCTGGATCAATAGGGTCAACCGGGTCCGGATCAACAGGGTCAGGGTCTTCCGGATCCGGCGGAGCAGGAATAAAGCTGGTCAGATACCAGTTGCTGCCCTTCTGCACAACGTTATAGTCGTACGCTCCGGCAACAATACGGCCCGCTTTCTCAAAAGTACCGTCAGAATTACCGGCCACTTCGATGATCTCAATACCTTCAATGGTCTGCGCCCCGGTTCCACCAATGTTATTCACCGCCACGAACGCATTACCCGCGGTGTTGCCGAGCACTTTCAGCTTATCGGTTTCGGAGGTATCGTCATTCAGAACGGTATTGAAAACCAGTTTACCGCCGTTCCCGGTAAAATCTTCATTGATGGTAAGCGTCTGCCACGGTTCGCCGTCAGCATGCCCAAAGTTCACGACTGACCCGCCGTTCAGCGTCAGGTCGGTGAGCGTTGAGCTGTTGGTCATGTTCCAGGTCGCGTCGCTCATTTGCAGCGAGATAACGCCCGTCCCGGCAGTGGCGCTGGTGATGTATGACGCTCCGCTCCACAACGAGTTGTCGGTCATGTTGAGCTTAATGGTACTGTTTTGCTGCGGCAGACTGCTGGTTGCGGCAGTCGCGCCTGCGGCATGAAGATCGCCATCGATGAGGAAGCGCCCGCCAGTAGAACCGTCTACGATGCCACCCGTTTCGGTGCTGATGGCATAACTTTCGTTGCTGTGATCGCCCGCCATGGCAATGGCGGCACCGCCTGCCAGGTTTATCGCCCCGCGTGAAGTCGCATACAGGCCGCGTGGCGCTTTGCTGTATGACGCAGCTTTCGCCGAACTGTTCACGTTGATCGTTGCGTTTTCACCGAGATTCACGGTCGCGTTGGTGGAGTAAACCGCATGTGCGCTGACGCCGTTGACCGTAATCATCGCGTTGTTGCCCAGTTCCGTTTTGGACGATGAGGCGGCATAAATCCCCGTGGAAGAAGCCCCTGAAGTCTCGATGGTGGCGTCATTGCCAAGCAGGATTGAGGAACCGCTCTGCCCGGTGCGAAGACCTTCTGAACTGTCACCGATCGTCACAATGTGTGCCCGGTCGCCGACCACAATTGTATTTTTGGCCTGCGTGGCGTCTTTCATCGCGTTGGCTGTGATACCACGTCCCTGGGAACCGGTGGTTTGAATATACAGATCGTCGCCGACGTAAATGCTGGCCGAGCCCTTCCAACCCTGGCTATAGGAGTTGTAACCGGCGTTAATACCGTCACCATCCTGACCATCAACATAAATGCTGGTGCGATCCCCGGTGATAATAAAGACCGGGTTATCCGGCGTATTGGCCCCGTGCGTGCGGATACCGTCAACATCTTTACCATTATTGGCGGCATTCTTCGACTGCGTGCGAATCGTCAGGTCATCCCCAAAAATAACGCCCGGACTACCCGTTGTACTGTTCTGAATAACGGTAACAGAGTGCTCAAAAGCTTCAGCACCGGGTCCATTAATCGTTAATCCATTGCCATAAACAGGAATCGTGCCCGCACTCCATTGATAAACATAATTCGGCATGGCGCTGGTTTTAGCGAAACTGGCATTTGCCTGCGCTGGAATTATTGCCTGCAATTCCGGGGGCAGACTGCTAACCAGTCCGCTGGAAGGTAGACTATCAACGTCAACCCATGCCGCATGAGCTGAAAATACCATAGAGGTTAATGCGGCTGAAACCGCTATGGCAATACGAGAATAAGATTTGGGATTTGGCATATTAGCCTCCTGCTTTCAGGCGTAGAGCGTCCACCACATCGCAAGGATGTGAAAATAATAAAACTCAAAAATACGTTATAAAATGTTCGACAATATTTGATGAATACTATGGCCTAAATTATCTTCAAGTCTGAGCTTGTAGACATATATTTTCTTAATATCGATATTATCTATTTTGGTAATTTGCTGAATACTTTTCCCTGACACAAAACGCTTCAGTAATATCATTTCTGTATAGTTAAGTGAGCGTCCACGTTTGCTGTTGGCGAGATGGCCAGTAAAGAGTCGCCTGATTTTCTGATGTTGAACTTCGTCATCATCATCGGAATATATAATCCCTTGTATTTTATTGCTTTTGGATAGCCAGTAGTTGGCTAATGGCGCCAGATTCCTGTCAGCTATCAACACAATATGCATACCGCTGTAGGCCAGCCGGTCAACCCATTGCGGGTCGGAAAACAGGCGTAGATTAGGGAAAGAAAAATCCACAAAAATAAACCCACGCGACAAATGGTTCTGATTATTAAGCAGAAGCTTTTCAATAATTCCTTTTTGCAGAAAGCCATTCCCCTCAGGCCAGATAGCAAAAGCGGCACGGTGACAGTAACTGGCGCGAACCGCAGTATCTGGAAATAATTGACAGGATAATTCACAGCTTATGCAACGAACAGTCTGTGACGGTGATCTCTTCATCAAAAATGACTCCTGTTATTTTTCCATAAATATTTCATTGGTAAATAAATGTGTCAATCCAACACGTAGTACGTTCCTTGTCAGTTAATAACAGTGGCGCTAATAAAATGTAATAAACTCCTGATGCACTAATATGTATGGGCTGTGAGTAATACGATTGCGCTAAGCTTATTTACGCTTTATCTCAGAATAACAACCTATGCTTTAGGAATTTTATGCATAAATTCAGATTCTAAGATAAACAGTAAAAAAGCACTATTTGCTAAAAAATAACCTGCATAAAGGTTGCTTACTAATTATGTAATTCTGATAACTGAATCACCCTTGTCATGTTGTGGACAAATATAAAGATAATTCAGATAAAACTGTAATGAATTCTCATTATTTAACCTTAGGTAATTTTAACCTAAGAAATAAGATTGTTAACATGTTGTATTTAAAGGATTTTTGATAATTAAGCAAAATTCTTATCTTCAATCATGAACAAAGAGTGAGGCGCATTATCGATTTGGATGTAAAATTTAAAGGATGCGTTAGCACACGCTGTGATTCGTTTTGGTTACTGAGGGCTGGGCAATTGTACCTTATCAATCAGTTGGTCGAATTTAATCCTGATAGCAAAAGTCTGGTCAATCGTCAGACCGGGCGAGCAATTCAGCTCCAGCTCCCTGCCTCGCTCTGTTTTCTCTATTTAATTACTCACGCAAGTGACATTGTTTCCCAGAACACGTTGATGACAATTGGTTGGGGTGAAAGAAATAATGTGACCACCACCAACACATTTTACCAGGCTATTCTGACACTACGTAACGCGCTGGCGGACGTGGGGTTGCCTCGTGATACGGTGAAAACTATTTCCCGACGCGGGCTCAGATTAAATGAGAATACGCAGGTAGAGACAATAACGCTTCAACAGAGTGAAGTTTCCCCGCCGCCGGTTATTGAAGAAATCACCCCCGCAAAGATAATTCCTTCGACACCACAACAAACGACGCAGATACCCTGGTTTGAGGTTTTATTTAGCGCCAGTGTCGTGATTGCCACGTTGATCATCTGGTTGGTGTGGTATCAAACGCGCCCTGTTATGCCGTTTAGTAAATTTGTCCAGGCTTCCATGCAGACCCCATCACGGCAAAATTGCAAAATCTATTACTCGCCAAATGAACACGACCAGCAAGGCTATTTCAATCTGATGCAACTGCATCCCTATCTCTGTGAAAACAACAAACATGTTTTTCTTTCCGGCTACAGCAAAGCGGAGAGAATCGTAGCATTTGTCTGTGATAAAGATGCGCGAGTAGATGCTAACGCGTTTTGTACTACTCATTATTACTGGATGCGCGGGAAATGAAAAAAACACACCACCTTATTTTGCTCGTAATCGGCCTTGCGATATTGCTCGGTTCAGGCGGGTGGCTATGGTATTCACGCTATGCCGACAAGCCGCTGAATTGCATCGGTAACATGGAATGGAATATTGGCAGCAATCGTTTTACCGGTACGTTATCGTTTCGGATGTACAACAGTGAAGGCCTGGCCACCATTAACGGAAAACTGTACGGGCGTAATACCTCAGACATTAGCAGGAACATCTATTTTAACTACACCCAAAAGCGTGATGCGCGAGTGCTACAGGCGATGCAGGTCGTCAAAACCTTCGCCGACACCGCTGATGAAGCGGATATTAACAACACATTACCTGGATTTTATCGTCAAAGCGGACGAAGCCTGAGCCTGGTCATGGAGGAGTATAAAGGTGCATGGATTTTTGCCAGCTCCAATGTGCCCTCGCTGTATTGCCGCAAAAGGTAGCGTCATATCCGGAAACAAAAAGTACAGCCCCTCAATGAAATTCACATTTGTCATCATTGACTTACGCGACATGGGTCACTGAATCCACACATAACCCATTGCTATTCTTCATCGCGAATCAGGAAACATCCTGAATATCACAATATCCGTTGCGTAATAATTAAGCGAAATGGGCGTTTTATTTTGCCCAGAAGACTTCAACCTACGGATGGATATTTGGAGAAGACGTGGGCAGGGGCGTTTATCTCTCTCGCGAGCAATGTCTGAGCATTCAGGCGTTATCGCATTTCAGGAAACGATGTGTTTCCGGTGTATTTTTGGCGTACATATGAGGGATACGTAATGTTTACTTTTAAAAAGTGCCTGATTGCACTTTCTATAAATTTGGCCGTTGTTTCATCAGGTTTTGCGTGTACGACCCTGCTGGTCGGCAACGAAGCATCAGCGGACGGCTCCATGCTGGTCGCCCGTAGCGCAGACAGCGATGCCCTGAAAGCACAGCATTTTGTCATTCATCCGGCAAAGCAAAATCAAACCGGGATATACAGCACCAAAGCACATAATGGTGCGAATGATTTTACCTGGCCACTGCCGAAAAACTCTCTGCGTTATACCACTGTCCCAAACTGGAAAACCCAACTGCACGGCGCGACCGGATTTAACGAGCTGGGCGTTGGCGTGAGCGGTACAGAATCCATTTTTGCCTCACCAAAAGCGCTGGCTGCCGACCCGTACGTTGAGGATAAAGGGATCACCGAAGACGATATCCCGGATATTCTGCTGTCACAAAGTAAAACCGCACGTGAAGCTGTGGCGCTGTTGGGCCATATCGTTGAGACCGTCGGCGCAGGCGAAGGTTTTGGCGTTGCCGTCGTCGACGATAACGAGATCTGGTACCTGGAAACCGGTAGCGGCCACCAGTGGATGGCGCAGCGTCTGCCGAATAACCAGTATTTTGCCACCGGTAATCAGGGCCGCTTACAGGATTACGATCCTAAAAATCCGGACATGATGGCGTCAAAAAACCTGATTCAATTTGCGACTGAAAAAGGACTGTACGATCCGGCGAAAGACGGTAAATTCAACTTCTCCAAAGCCTATACCCGTGATGACGAGCGTGACCGCACGTATACCGACCCTCGTGTATGGACCATCCAGAAAGAGTTCAATCCTTCCGTAAATCAGGATATGGCCAAAGGGCGCGAATTCCCGGTCTTCATGACGCCAGAGAAGAAAATGACGCTGGACGATGTGAAGGCCGTGTTGCGTAGTCACTATGAAGGGACCAGCCATGACCCGTACACCAACGGTCTGAACGGCAAAGAGCCATGGCGTCCGGTAAGCGTTTTCCGTACCTATGAAGCGCACGTCATGCAGGTCCGTCCGTGGTTGCCAAAAGAGATTGGTGAAACGACCTACATTGGCCTGGGCATGGCTGACCTCACCGCCTTTGTTCCGTACTACAGCGGCCTGAAAGCGTATCCGGCTAACTACACGATGGGTACCGATAAAGCGGACGATCAGTCTATCTACTGGAAATATCGTAAATTACAAACGCTGACGATGACCGATTATCCGAAGCTCGCGCCAATCGTCAAAAAAGCCTACAAAGCGTGGGAAGACAAAGTGGCGAAGGAGCAAAAAGAGGTCGAAGCAGAGTATCTGAAGATGGCGAAAACCGATAAACCTGCCGCCGATAAGATGCTGAATGACTTCAACCTGCGCATCATGGCCGACGCCGAGAAGCTGACGGAAGATCTAACCAATCAGCTATTTACCATCCGCACTAAAGACATTCAGTCTGATATTTTCTTTGCGAATGCAACGAAAAAAGACTGAGTAACGACGCGATAGTATTCTGGCGTAAAGCGCTTATTAGCTTTGCGCCAGCATTTCACACCGCGCCTTCACCGCCTCGTGCAGAAGGCGTACCGCGGTTGAAAGCTGCTTCCGATGCGGGCAAATCATATTCAGCGGGACTTTCTCTCCCTGATAATCCGGCATCAGCAGTTGTAATCGACCGTCACGCACATCCTCGCTGACATCCAGCCACGACTTGTACGCCACACCTTCTCCGGCAATCGCCAGGCGCCGGATCACTTCCGCATCGTCGCTCATAATGGTGCCGTTAACCTGCACACTACTGACCTCGCCGTTGCGCGTAAATGTCCAGCGATCGTGCAGGCGGCCGCGTAATACGAAAGTCATGGCGTTGAGCTGTGTTAAATCATCCAGTTTTTGCGGCGCGCCGTTTTGCTCAACCCATTCCGGTGATGCCACCAGCACGCGTCGGTTACCCGGTGCAACCGGCAGCGCAATGTAAGACGCGTCTTCGGTGTTGCCATAGCGAAACGCAACATCGACGGGGTCTTTAAAGACATCCGTTACCTGGTCGGAGAAAAAAATCCGCAGGCGCAGCGCGGGATAGCGGCGTCGAAACGACTGAAAGACCGGTAGCAGCAGGTTACGACCGAGATCGGAAGGCACGGCGATTTGCAGCGTGCCTGATACTTCATCTTCCGGGGTCTGAATTTTTTGCAACCCGGCATGCATTACATCCAGCATCTGGCGGGCATAGGGTAACCAGACTTCACCTTCTGGCGTCAGGCGCAGGCTGCGCGTGGAGCGGGCGAACAAGCGGATAGCCAACGTAGACTCCAGGCGCTTGATAGCTGAACTGACCTGAGCAGGCTGAACGCCGACTTCGCGCGCGGCATCGCTAAAACTATTCAGCGCCGCGGCGCGGACAAACAACGTGAGATCTTCAAGCCGGAACATTTTCACTCCCCGAGTATAAGTCCTGTCGCCATAGGGCTATTTTTCCCGTTCTGTTACCGGTTTACCATCGAATTATTCAACTGATTCCTGTAACCGGAGAGACCATGAAAGCCATCGCCATTACCCGCGCCGCGACCGACGGCAATAACATTGAATTTTTACAAGAGATTGACCTGCCCATGCCAGTCGCTACCGGGCACGATCTGCTGGTTGAAGTGAAAGCCATTTCCGTCAACCCCGTCGATACCAAGGTCCGCGAAGGTTTTAACGCTGATGTGCCGCGCGTACTGGGCTGGGACGCAGTTGGCGTGGTGAAGTCCGTGGGTGAAGCCGTCACCCTATTTTCACCCGGCGATGAAGTTTGGTACGCCGGAGCGCTCGGCCGCGCTGGCAGTAATAGTGAATTTCAGCTGGTTGATGAACGTATTACCGCGCTGAAGCCAAAAACACTGGATAATGCTTCTGCTGCGGCGCTGCCACTAACCGCTATCACCGCCTGGGAAATGCTGTTCGACCGTCTGGGCGTTGAGGAAAATGGCAATGAAGATGATGTGTTATTGATTGTTGGCGCGGCTGGCGGCGTCGGTTCTATTCTGACGCAACTGGCCAGTAAGCTGACCAAAATGACCGTTATTGGCACCGCATCACGTGCGCAGAGCCAGAAATGGGTACGTGAAGCGGGTGCTCATCATGTGATTGACCACAGCAAGCCGTTGACGGAAGAGCTGGCACGGATAGGCATTAAAGAGGTGACGCACGTTGCCAGCCTGAACAATACCGAGCAGCACTATTCGCAAATTATTGCCGCACTGGCGCCGCAGGGCAAACTGGCGCTGATTGACGATCCGCAAACTCTCGATGCGCGCCCGCTGAAGGCCAAAAGCATTTCGCTGCACTGGGAGTTTATGTTTACCCGTTCGATGTTTACCACCCACGACATCATTGCGCAGCATCAGTTACTGACCCGTGTGGCGCAGCTGATCGACGACAGCACCCTCCGTACCACGCTGGGCGAACATTTTGGCGCGATTACCGCGGCAAATCTGCAAAAAGCCCACACACAAATTGAAACCGGTCGCTCGGTCGGCAAGATTGTGCTGGAGGGGTTTTAACATGTCTGATTCTGACGTGATTTCAATTATTGCGGTACTGAAAGCCAAACCGGGGAAAAACGACGCACTGAAACAGGCGCTACAAGCTCTGCTGCTGCCCACGCGCCGGGAGCCGGGCAATATTGAATATGCCCTGTTCCAGTTACGCGACACGCCGGATGTGTTCTACGTGCGCGAATCCTGGCGCGGTCAGGCCGGTCTGGATGAGCATATCGCTCTGCCACATTTCCAGGCGTTCATTCTACAAATGAACGATCTGTTAGCCGAACCGCTACGGCTGGATTATCTGACGCCGATTGAGGCGTAATATTAATACCGTGCTCCTCTGATGTTCGGGGAGCACAACAAATATCAACATGAGAATTTACCTAACTCAATAATAACTTGGAAAATAAAATAGATATGATCATTATCCTCTAGAAAACCGTAATATTAGTCACAAAATTAACATTGAAGATATATCGTTAATATTCATTATATTTCAGAATAATAATAACAATATAAAAATAAGTCAGTCAGAAACATCAACTGAATTTTTACCCCTTACTTCCAGTACACACCATAAAATAATATGAATGCAGAAATATAATTTTATAATAACAGGCATTGTTATTTTAATGCGGCGGGAAGAAACTAAGCTCACTAAGGAAATTCTTATAAGAATAACTTTAGTCTCCCCCTGAAATTAACCATGATGATGTCAATAATGGTTAATTAGCTGTAGCTCAAAAATGGATATCGCCCAGGCGATTATAGACTTTACTGCGGGTTAGATAACCCGCAAAAAGCAACAACAAGGAATGGATCATGTCTACACCCGCTAATTTTAATGGCCAACGCCCAGTGATTGATGTCAATGACGCAGTTATGTTGCTTATCGATCATCAAAGCGGCCTGTTCCAGACCGTTGGCGATATGCCAATGACTGAACTGCGTGCAAGAGCAACAGCGCTGGCAAAAATCGCCACCTTATGCAAAATGCCGGTGATTACCACCGCCTCTGTGCCGCAGGGGCCAAACGGTCCGCTTATCCCGGAAATTCATGAAAATGCCCCTCATGCACATTATGTCGCGCGCAAAGGTGAAATTAACGCCTGGGATAACAAAGAGTTTGTTGCTGCGGTAAAAGCGACAGGCCGTAAGACGCTGATTATTGCTGGTACCATCACCAGTGTATGCATGGCATTCCCGGCCATCAGCGCGGTAGCAGAAGGATTTAAAGTCTTTGCCGTCATCGATGCTTCCGGTACTTACAGCAAAATGGCACAGGAGATCACCATGGCCCGCGTCGTACAGGCTGGTGTCGTGCCGATGGATACTGCCGCGGTTGCGTCTGAACTGCAGAAAACCTGGAATCGGGAAGACGCAGCGGAATGGGCTGAAGTCTATACCAAAATCTTCCCGACTTATCAGTTACTGATTGAAAGCTATACCAAAGCCCAGGATGTTGTGAAAAATAACGAGCAGTTGGACTCTCAGCGCGCTTAACTTTTCCAATCTTTCACAAACGCCTGTTTAGTATAAGCAGGCGTTTTGTAATACGCAGCATCAGCCTCTGTCAGCCATTACGTCCGGCCATTACACCGCCATCCACATCCCAGATGGCGCCAGTTACCCATTGCGCTTTATCTGACAACAGGAACGCGACGGATTCAGCCACATCACACGGCGTACCGACCCGACCAATCGGATGGAAGCTGTCAAAGCTGCTCATCACACCTTGTACGTCTTCTTTCGGGATAAATCCTTCGTAGATAGGTGTATGCACGACTGCTGGCGAAACGGCATTGACGCGGATCCCATTCGCCCCCAGCTCGATGGCCAGATTTTTAGTTAATGCATGCAGTCCCGCTTTTGCCATTGAGTACGCTGAAGAAGGTGTTGCGCCAATTGCTTGTTGTGCCCACATCGAACCAATATTCACAATGGCACCCTGGATGTTAGCCGCCACCATATTACGCACGACATCGCGGGTGATAAAAAACGTCGCGCGGTTGAGGCTCATGTACAGTTCATAATCTTCAATTTCATGATCAGTGAAAGGTTTTGGGAAGAAAACCCCAGCTGCATTTACTAACAGGTTGATGTCTTTGTTCTCAGCATTCACCGTTGCCATCACCTGCTTAACGCCCGCTTCTGACATCAGATCCGCCACAATGACAGAGACGTCACCCAGCTCCGCCAATGCCTGACGGGCCCGTTCTGCTTTCTCGGCAAGATTGCCAACCAGCACCACTCGACCACCACCCTGGAGGATCAGTTTTGCGGTTTCAAATCCGATACCACTGGTACCGCCCACCACTAACAGTTTTTTGCCGACAAATAATGTGTTCATCGTTAGCCTCGTTTCACGTATTCGTTAATGCGCTAACAATGCCACTCCCCTGAGGCGCTGACGAATGAGAAGAAATAGCGAACCGAGAAAGAAAATCTATCTCGATGGCATATACTGAAGATATTCACAAAACGGGAAATGATCTGATGCGATCGCTGAATCGGCTTAAATGGTTACACGCTTTTGAGGCCACTGCCCGCCACGGCAGTTTTACCGGCGCGGCACAGGAACTGGGGGTCACTCCGGCGGCCGTTGGGCAACTGGTTCGGGCGCTGGAAGACTGGGTTGGTCACCCGCTGCTGCATCGTACCCGTTCTGGCAAAGAGCGTCTCACGCTGGTCAGCGAAGCACAGGACGCGTTGCGCGAGATAACCCAGGGGCTGGATAGTCTGGAATCCGGGCTGAACAAGTTACGCGGTCGGCGGGCGCGCTCGGTGGTGATCATCACGGCCTCTCAGGTACTGGTGATGAACTGGCTGATGAGCCGCCTCAATCGTTTCTCACAAGCGCATGAAAACATAGAATTACGCTTGAACGTGACGGAAAAGCTGATGGATGTTGCTCATGGCGAAGCGGATCTGGGCGTGCGTTGCGGCAAAGGCGACTGGCCTGGGGTAAATAAAACCTGGCTGATGGATGAAGAAGCGGTTCTGGTCTGTAGCCCACGTATTGTGCCAGTAGATAAAATATCCTGTGGTGAATGGTTGGCCGCACAGAAACTTATCCATGATGACACTCCCCACCCCGGCGCCAATTTCCCGGACTGGAATGATGTCCTGACCGCCGCCCAGGCACCTGCCGTTAGCGACAGTGGATTGCACATCAACTCTACCTCTGCGGTGATTCTGGCGGCGCTCAGTGGTCAAGGTGTCTCCATTGTGCGCAGGGCATTGGTGCAGCAGCTACTGACAGACGGACAACTGGTTCAGCTTCATCCCAACACCCGCTGGCCTTTGGCATGGTCTTACTACATTGTTACGCCACAGCACGCGGTAATGCGCCCGGAGGTAAAAGTCTTTAATGACTGGTTGATTGCGGATGTGCTGGCAGAAATCACAACCATCTCTGCTATGATGCCAGCACACAAATAAAACAAAACAACATGCCGAGGGAAAGATGAGTTCCACCAGAAGAGGGATGATGAACGTCCTGATTGCCGCCGTATTGTGGGGAAGTTCAGGCGTTTGCGCGCAGTACATCATGGAGCAAAGCCAGATGTCGTCGCAGTTTCTGACCATGACGCGCCTGATTTTCGCCGGGCTCATTCTGCTGATGCTCTCTTTCGTTCACGGCGACAAAGTGTTCTCCATTATCAAAAATCGCAAAGACGCCATCAGCCTGCTGATTTTTTCCGTGGTTGGCGCACTCACCGTACAGCTAACCTTCCTGCTGACCATTGAAAAATCCAACGCCGCCACCGCGACGGTGCTGCAATTTTTGTCACCGACCATTATCGTGGCGTGGTTTTCCGTGGTGCGCAAAGCACGACCGGGGATTTTAGTGCTGACCGCGATATTCACCTCGCTTATCGGCACCTTCTTGCTGGTCACCCACGGTAACCCGACGTCGTTGTCTATCTCACCTGCCGCGCTGTTCTGGGGAATTGCCTCGGCGTTTGCCGCCGCGTTCTACACCACCTACCCCTCAACGCTTATCGCGCGCTACGGCACGCTGCCGGTCGTCGGCTGGAGTATGTTGATCGGCGGCATGATCCTGCTGCCGTTTTATGCCGGACAGGGCACCAATTTCGTGGTGAATGGCAGTTTGATTTTGGCGTTTTTCTATCTGGTGGTTATCGGCACATCGCTGACGTTTAGCCTGTACCTGAAAGGCGCGCAGATGATTGGCGGACCGAAAGCGAGCATTTTAAGCTGCGCGGAACCGTTGAGCAGCGCGTTGCTGTCCCTTCTGCTGTTAGGTATTACCTTTACCCTGCCAGACTGGCTGGGCACGCTTTTGATCCTCTCTTCGGTAATACTTATCTCAATGGACTCACGTCGCCGCGCCAGAGCGGTTTAACGCCAACCGGCGCGGCAAAGGGTCATGATTACCAGCCCGGAACCGCGCCACCGTTAAAGATAGTTTCTGCCGCCTTCGCCACTTCCGGTGACTGATAAGATTGCAGGAATTCTTTCACATTCTCGGCATCTTTGTTGTCTTCTCGCGCCACAAGAATGTTCACGTACGGTGAGTTTTTGTCTTCAATAAATACGCTGTCATGTACCGGGGAAAGCCCGGTTTGCTGGATGTAGGTGGTACTGATAATCGCCACATCCACTTTCTGATCGTCCAGCACACGCGGCAACTGCGCGCCTTCCAGTTCCATAATTTTCAGATGCCGCGGATTATCAGTGATATCCAACGCTGTTGGCAGCAGGCCGGTATCCGCTTTCAACGTAATTAACTTCTCTTTTTGCAGCAGCAACAGCGCCCGACCCAGGTTGGTCGGGTCGTTAGGTATCGCAATCGTTGCACCGTCTTTTAGTTCAGCGACGGTTTTGATTTTCTTCGAATACCCTGCCATCGGGAACACAAAGGTATTGCCCACCGCAACCAGCTTATAGCCGTGTGCTTTATTATCTTGTTCGAGGAACGGACGATGCTGGAAGACGTTGGCATCCAGCTCACCATGATTGGTGGCATCGTTGGGCAGCAGAGAACCGCTAAACCCCACCAGCTCCACCTCAAGGCCATATTTTTCTTTAGCAACTTTCTTCGCGACCTCCGCTACATCCTGCTCAGCACCGTTAATTACACCCACTTTGATATGCTTTGCATCACTGCTCTGTTGATCGCATCCTGCCAGCAATAATCCCGCCAGTAATACCGCCGCCCCGGCCCCGAAATAAGGTATCTTCAGCTTCACGTTTTATCCTTTTGCAATAACCGCCTGATGAGTAATGAAATGACTATAGCGGGAAGGCCGCTGCGGTTTAAAAAACGAAAAAGCATCAGCAAGAAGAAAAAAGCATAATGGGGCTAAGATAAATTAGTCGGAAGATACCGTTAGTTCATTAATTGCAAGCCCGGTAATAATTAGCACCAGTTCACGATCGATCCCCTTCTCAAGCATGGCATGGGCTATCCGCAACGCTTCGTCCTTTTTACCTTCTAGCAAACCCTTTTGCAGTCCCTCCTGCAGGCCACTGCGATGACCCGACTCACGTAAGCATTCTGCAATCGTCATTAATCTCTCCTTATGTTGGGGAACGCGCAGGGCAACCTGTCGAATAAACGCCTCAAAACGCGGTGCGCTGCCAGCCTGCACCAGGTAATTAAATAGCGTTTCTACCTGACTGTCATTAGCGTGTCCCTTAATCAACAGGGCAACCAGTTTATCGACCAGCACCATCAAATCGCGCTCGCGTATATGCTTCTGGACAAGTTCCAGTAGTGCCACTCGCCGGTGCTGCATAATCTCATCATCAGACACCACCGTGATATCGACCAGCGGGAAGGCCGCGCCATAAAGCTGCCGCGCGGTTTCTGGATCGTCAAATTCATCCAGCCAGCACAGTGAAAAAGGGTACGGGCTGGCAACACCATGATAAAAAAGTATCGGAACCACCAGCGGCAGTGTTTTGTGGCCGGCATCAAGGTGATTCTGCATCGCGGCAATGGCATAACGCATCATCCGAAATGCCATATGGGCATCCGGTGAACTCTGGTGTTCAATCAACGCGTAGATATAGCCTTTACCGGTTCTCGTTTTTAGCGACCACAGAACATCGGAATAACTGGCACGCAGGTCTTCCTCAATAAAACTCCCAGGCTCCAGCTTCAGTGTGTTCAGATCGCAAAGTTCACGTAATGGTGCGGGGAGATAGCTATCAAGAAAATCCCGTGCCGTTTCTGGATGGCTTAAGAATTTTTTAAATACCGCATCATGCGGCGTAGAAGTTGTTGGTTTTTTCATGGCGGTCCGTCACCAGAAGAACAAGATGACGGAACCTTACTCGCCAGTCGCACACACAACATCTGGGAACTTTTCTATCTGCGAGGCGGCCTGGGGGATAAATACATGCTTTTGCAATGTATTCATTTTCAGGGAATAGCGTTCGCAAAAATGCCCGGCAGGCGCACTCACCTCCGGGCATTTTTTATGGGCCATCCAGCGATGGCGACATCATACCAGGGCTTTGACTATCTCCATCAACCTGACGACATCTGCAGGCCGGGTTTTGCCGGTCTGTGAGTCGATAATCGAGCTGTAAACATGCGGCATGACGCGCGGGACTCCCGCCTCCAGACAGGATTGCAGGATAACGCCGAAGTTATCGAGATCGATACCGCCGGTCGGCTCAATCAATGTCATGCCGTTTCGTGCCGCTGTCGTCGCCAGTGCGTACAGCTCAGGCAGCGACTGCTCACCACCCATTGGGAAGAACTTCGCCGCATGGGCTCCTGAATCCAACATCATACGGACCGCTGCATCGCAGGAAACGCGGGCTGGCGTGCCCTGGCTGCTGCTGACCCCGGTCGAGATCAACACTTCCCCCGGCGTGCCCGTGGGACTGACTAACGCGTTGATATGGGTCTGTTCACCGCCCGTTGCCGCCAAGGCGCCTGCCGCAAACCCGCAACCGGTAAAGGTCTGGTTGACGTGTGCCGGATGGACCTGTGAGGCAATCATCGCCGCTTTGTAATACTGCGCCGGGTCACCGGCCCCCAACCCCACGGAAATTGATGGCACATCGGTCATCCAACGTTTTACTTCCAGAACCCCTTCCTCAACCGAGGAAAACTGCGCAGAAAGAATGCCGATCACCGCGTGGCCTTCGGCAGCATCATAGATTTCCCTCGCATTGGCGATATCCTTCGCCAGCACGTTAATGGCCACTTTATTACGATAAAAATTAATGTGCTGCATGTTCTGCAATCTCCTTTAATCGGGCCACGATCAGCGCCATTTCCCCTTCTGCTACCGTACGCGGGTCAAGGCTAAAGACGCCCTGATGAAGGTTGTAACGGCGAGCGTAGATCGCAATATCGCCCTCTCGCAGCTGCGCTTCTACAGCGTAAGCATCCATTCCCAGCACCTGCGCATTCACCCGAATACGAATCCGCCAGATGGCGCGCCCGGCTTCGTCCTGCTCGATATCCGCATCCAGTCCGCGAATCTCTGAAATCGCCTGCGCCACGGGGCGGAGCGCTTCGGCAGTGACTACGGTTTGTCCCTGATGGTAGTTTTCCAGGGCATAAACCAACCCAACCATATTCTCTTTGCCGATTTTCATCGCCCGGGCAATGCCGTGGTGCTGCGCTTTACACGCGGCAATCCACTGTTTCTTCCCGGTGATAAATCCGGAGGTCGGCGCGTTAAAAGCTTTTGCCCCGCTGTAGACCACCATATCCGCTCCGCTTGCTACCCAGGCGTGCAAATCTTCCTCGGCGGCGGCATCGACAATCAGCGGCAGGTTGTGAACCTGCGCGACCTGCACAAAATCCGCGATGCTCAACATGCCTTTCTGCACGCAGTGGTGCGATTTCACGTACAGCAGCGCGGCGGTGCTATCGGTAATCGCGCTCTCCAGCTGCCAGCGGGCCGCCAGATTACTTGAGCCAACCTCCACCACCCGCCCGCCGCCCAAACGGATGGCGCTGGTAATGGGCGCACCGTAGTCAACGTTATGCCCGCGCAGCATGACCACTTCATTGGCCATTCCTGCGCTGTCCGGCATCAGCGTGACTCGCGCCTGGTCACCACGGGTAATGGCGGCGGCAACAGCGATAGCAATACCCGCCGATGCACAGGAGGTGACATAGCTGTCTTCAGCCCCGGTGTAGCGGGAAACCAGTTCTCCAGTTCTGTCCACCAGCCGATCAATTTCAACAAAGGCTGAAGCAGCCCGTGCGGTGGCCTGCATTACTTCCGGCGCTACGCTGGAAACACCCAGAATCGTCATCTTGCCGCAGGCGTTAATGACCTGTTTTAGCCCCAATTGTTGGTAGATATTCGGTGTCATGGCTTACAGCACTCCCAGCAGCGAACAGACCACGCTGAGCGCGACAATCGACAGCAAAATCGTGGTGTAACGCGGCCCTTTCTTCACCAGGTAGAAGTAAATGGCGAACACCGCCGCCAGCGGTAACAGACCGGGGGCAATAGAGTCGAGAATTTGCTGAACCACCACTTCAGAACCTTTCAGGGCACTGAGTTTTAATGGCGTGGTGATCTTGACGTAGCTTGCAGAAAGCGCGCCCATCATGATCAAACCCAGCACGTTCGCGCCGTAGATAAGTTCCTTTATTCGCCCTCCCTGCAGCAGACCAATTATCGAGTCACGCCCCAGCGTATAGCCTTTGTGAACCATACCGTAGCTGATTGCCAGCGTAATGGCTGGATAAAGAATTAACGGTACAATTCCGCCCATCGCGCTGCCATTGGCCGCGAACGGGATGAAAATCGCAATTAACAGCGGCATCACGGCGGCCCAGATGATGGAGTCCCCCATCCCAGCCAGCGGCCCCATCAACCCGGTTTTAATCCCGGTAATTGAGGCATCGCTGATCGGCTCGCCGCGGGTTTTCTGTTCCTCCATCGCAATGGAGATCCCCTGAATCACCGCCCCGAATGTCTGTTCTGAGTTGAAGAAGTTCAGATGACGTTTCAGCGCTTCTACCTGCTCCTCTTTTTGCGGGTAGAGTTTTTTGATGATCGGCGTCATCGAGGCGCAGAAAATCAGGCTTTGCAAACGCTCATAGGAGCTGGAAACTTCCGCGCCCAGCCAGTAGATAAACCAGGCTTTGGTGATGTCTGCTTTGGTCAGCGTGCCGCTTTCGCGCGCGCGCTCCACCAGTTCATGCTGCATTACGTCGCTGCTCATCATGCTGCTCCTTCATTTTTCGCCAGACCTTTAATCAGGAACGCCACGCAGGTACCAAAGATTGCCATCGCCATGATGTCTACCTTCAGGTACAGCACCGCAAAGAAACCGCCGATAAACCATGGCAACAGGCTCTTTTTACCGATCACCATGATGGTGATGGCGAAGCCCAGCGCCGGCAGAATGCCGCCCATAATTTCAAAGGAGTGCGTCAGCCAGTGCGGCATCAGCTTAAGGAAGCTTTCCACAACGTCCTGACCAAAATAGTTGGCGGCAAAGACCACCGGGAAACGCAGTACCAGTCCGAGCAACGCCGGGTAGAGGAACGCACAGCGCATAATGCCCGCCATGTTTGCCGTTTCCGCATGCTTGTCGGCCATATGTACCCACGCCGCGTTTAACGTGCGGCGCAACTGGTCAAGGAACACGCCGATAACGCCAAACGGGATCGCCAGTGCGATAGCCAGGTTCGGGTCCATTCCGGCCTTCACGGCGATAGGAATTGAAATGCAGGCAGCCAGCGCCGGATCCGACGGGACGTTGCCGCCCGGCGTGGAGGTCACGCCGAGATAAACCAGCTGCATACCTGCACCGATGATCATCGCCGTTTCCATGTTGCCTAACAGCAGGCCAACGAATACGGCAATCACTACTGGCTGTAGCAGCATGGCGGAGAAGGTGTAGCCAAGGCGTAATCGGGCAAACCAGTAATACAACCCCATCAGGCTTGCGAAGACTAAAGTATCCATAATTAAGTACCCTGTTATCAAAGAATTAGAATTTTTTCAGGATATCGTCCAGCGATTGCGGTTTATCTTCCGGGATAGTCTGGAAGAACACCTGAATCCCACGATTTTTCAGGTCGCTCAGAATGCCGACGTCTTTTTCATCCAGCGTAATGTTCTGAAATACCGCTTTGCGGTTTGGCCCTCCGCCCAGCCCACCGACCTGAATGGTGGTGACATCAAAACCCAACTGGACCGCTTCCTGAATCGCCGCCAGAGAGGGGAAAAGCACCAGCACTTTGCCGTCACCAAGCTGGTTTTCTTTCCAGGCAGCCGCAAAACTTTGGTTACCAAAGCAATCCACTTTGATGTTCGGCGGCGCGGCCATCAGGTAGATGTTTTTCATAAACGGATCGGCATCCAGCTCATCGCTGACCACCGCAATCCGGTTTGCCTGAGATTGCCCAACCCATTTGGTCACCACTTGTCCATGAATCAGACGGCTATCAATACGACATAAGACGATGTTTGCCATGATGTTTATTCCTTATTGTGATTGTTGTAATTGACGTACGTGGGCAACAACGTCCAGGCAGCTGCTACGCCCGGCCTCGACCAGATCGGCCACGCAGGTGGTCAATTGGCCATGCTCGCGTTTGTCGAGCGCCTCCAGTAACAAAGAGGCGTTGAGCCCGGAAATCACTGCCACCGGGTAATCGGCACTCAGCCGTGCCGCCACGTTAGACGTGGTGCCGCCAATAAAATCGGTCAGGATCAGTGAGCCTTCCGGCATAGCTTTCACTACGGCTTCGACGCGCTGATAAAATTCGCCGAGCGTATCAACGGGCATCAGCGCAATTTCCGTCACGCCTTTGATTTCACCCATCACCATGCGCAGGCTGTTGCAAAGCTGTTGCCCCCAGCCGCCATGGGTCAGCAGCAGGATCTGGGGCAAGGATTCAGTGGTAGTCAAAATGGCCTCCTGGCTCGATTACATAGACATAGGTAAACAGAGCAAAGGCTGTGCCAGAATTTGTGTCACGCGGGGGAGTTGTGGGTGCTGGCGGGGCGCAAAGCCCCGCAAGTCTTGTGATTAGCTATACAGCAATTCGTAGATATAAAAATATTCCGCGTCCGATAAGCGAATGGCATAGGCCTCTTCAATCGGCAGGAAAGCAGATTTAATGACACTAAAGGCGCGAATATCCAGATCCGGCTTGTTCTCCAGCGCCATCTGTAACGGTTTGCGGTTAATCACGATACGCTCGACCATACAGCAGCAGTGGATCAGGAAGCGCAGTGTCACCTGACGGCTCGGTTTGAGCGAAAGCGCGGTGGTCAGATGATTCAACACGCCTTCCATCTCTTTCAAAATACGCTGCGGGTTGAGCACCGAAATATGGTTAATGATGCTCTCCATGGTCAACGCGCTGATAAAGCGCATCGCGCTGCGCTCCATTTCCAGTCGGCGCTCGCTGCTGGAGAGATCCGGCGTCAGCAAGCTGAGCACCAGCTCGGGGCCTTGCTCAGAGAACAACTCCTCGAGCGAGATAAACGGAATATCCGGCAGTCCCGGCTGGAAAGTACCCACTATGCCAGCCAGACGCTCAGTGGCGTTAATCGCCTGCTGAACGCGCTCCAGGCTGCGAACTTCGTTGTAATCGAGGATCACCATCCGCGTGTCCTGCGACATCAGTTCGCCGAAGCTCTCTTCCAGCACCTTTTTGATTTTTTCTGCCGTTCCCATCCCAGTGATGCAAGAGATAACCAGCACTTTACCGCTGTTTTCCTGCTGCGGCGTACAGAGCTGACAGGGTATATTTTTGCTCTGCATCAATGCCGCCAGCTGCGGCAAATCACTGGTTTCGTAGCTTAAATCCAGCCCAATCTCCAGCAGGCTGGTGAGCGTGATATTGGGCATCAGCAGAACGTCTATCTGAAATAATTTGCTGATCGTACTGCCAAAATGGACCAGCGAGCCAATATCCACCATCAGGATCAATCGGCGATATTGCCGGGTCTGGATCATCTGCGTCAGGGCCTCCAGCGTGTCATGCACCGACTGCTCGAAAGGCATATCGATAGCGCTGAACACCTCGCGCTCCAGCACGCGATTCACGTACTGCGCCTGGCTTGTGGCGGTCGTCGCGCCGTGGGCAATCAAAATCACCCCGCAGTCCGGACTGGCATCAATCCGTTGGCGGTAATGGCGACACTCTTTGAGGAACAGGCACAGCCAGACCACCTCCGTCGCCGGACACTGAATATGCAGCAACTCATTGATTTTTCGGCATAACAGCGTGGCGTTTTCGTATTCATCTTTGCAGCGATCGAGGATCAGGCTGGAAGAATATAGTTGCGGAATAAGGCCGCGCTGCACGTAGCCAATCAGCGCCAGAAAGTGTTTGCGCAGCGGGTTAACCAGATTTTCCGGCAGCGTGAAGCCAAGCACCTGCTCAACGCAGCCGATCAGCAGCGTGACCCGCTCTTCAATCTGATCGCCATAGCGCGGGGGATGCGCCACACTGTCGCGGCTATAGAGACCATATTCAAAAATCGAGCTGAGTTTGTTTTTGAGGATTGCCAGCGTTTCGGCTGGCGGTACGTTGCTGTTACGCAGGTTGATGTATTCCCGGGTCAGGAAGCTGTAAAAGAGATCGCTCTCTTCAATTTCAGCTCCGGTGGCCAGCGAATTTTTCAGTGCGGGCAGCGTGCGGGCATCAATGCTCAGGTGCTCTTTGCCTTCGAACAGCGCTCCAACCAACAGACGTTGTTCCGGCGTGGCGTTAAAGGGGATCTCGGTCAGACGTTTATCCAGCTGTAGCGTATCGCTGTGCTCCGTCATCCCCGAGGCCCAGGCCTGGGCGCAGAGAAACTGAATGTCGCTCTTGAGCTGACCAATATTGCCTTCCAGCGGCTTGTTCAGCAGCCAGAGCAGCAGGGTACGGTCGATGCTTATCGTACGCTCGATTTTGCGGCTCTCACGCTGTAAGAAACCAACGATCAGCTCAACCTGCTCTTCCACCGAACGCTGGCGAATGCCGGGGAGATCGATACATACCTGAATACGTCGCTGGAAAGTGCGCAGCAACGCCGAACTTACCGGTTCGGTGGTCGCACATATCAGGCGAACCGAGATTGAACGCGCCACGGCGCTTGAACCCAGCGGCCGGTATTCACCTTTGTCGAGAATAGAGAACAGCTTTTCCTGACCTTCATACGGCAGACGATGCACTTCATCGAGCAGGAGATAGCCGCCATCAGCCTGTTCGACCAGACCGGGTTTATTCTCGTTTGCACCGGTAAACGCTCCCTGTCGATGACCAAACAGGTGCGATGAGAGCAGTTCCGGGTTATGCGCGTATTCCGCGCAGTTGAAATAGACCAGCGGTGGAGGCGTTCCCGCTGCACGTTCGCAGGCGAAACGGTGCATCAGTTCGGCAAAAAAGGTTTTACCCACGCCGGAGGGACCGGTCAGCAGAACATGTAGCCCGTGGGGATACAACACCGCCGCGCGGCCTTTTTCCACCGCATCGCGCAGGCTGCGATCGTAACCAATCAGGCTGGAAAAGGGATCGTCTGTCGCCTGGTTTTCCTGAACAGGCAACAGGTCGGCAACGGTTTGCACTTCACGCTCGGACTCATCCAGTTTGCGCCCCAGCAGCGTTTCAATCGCCTGACGATGCAGAAAGAATACCGGGCGCCCGCGGCTTTTAATCGCCAGGCCGTCGTTCCAGAGCTGATTGAGATCTTTACTGACTGAGTTGCGCGCCAGCCCGAGGTTAAAGCCGATGGCCTCCGCTGTGAACGCCGTTTCCTGCGCCAGATGGGCAAGATTCAGGCCTCGCGTCAGCCGTTCCAGCTCTCCCAGTATTATCTCAATCCGTCTCATCTCTTTACCGCTTAAGAAATAAATGATTGTTCAGAACATACACTATTCTGCTGCGCAAGAAAGTGAGGCGGCATCCAGACCTTCCGGTCATCAAAACGTTTTCGACAAATAATGGCGCGCGGAACCGGTTTCCGGGAAGTTATCGAGGGTCATTTGCAGCTGATAGCCGTTTTTCTGATAAAACGGCAGCGCCTGGAAACTCATGGTATCCACCAGCGCATGCAGGCATCCTCTCTCACGCGCCGTCTGTTCTGCGGCCTGCATCAATTTTGTGCCGTAACCGCCTTTGCGCAGCGAGTCATGCATCCACAGAAAATCAATGCACAGCCATTCGCCTTTGATTTTGCCGATCAGCCCACCCAGAATGTCATTGCGCTCATCGCGCCAGTACACCGCCAGGTCGCCAAAATTGGTGGTTCTAAGAAACTGCCGGTTGTAAGCGCGCAATCCGGCAAGTAGGGCATTTTGATCGTCTTCGGTAATCGTATCTGTAATCTGTATTTTCATCCTATCCTCCTGAAATAACTACAACTTCTGGCTGATTTATTTTTAGACATTAACACAGGGTGATGAGTGAGTCGTATGCCGTCTACACTTACTCTTGAGATGATGCGCATAGACAACAAGGATTATTATCATGAAACGAGTCATTTTTCCGATTATTGCCGTCCTTTTCACGCTACCCGGTCTGGCGCAAGCCGACTCGGCTTATGGCAGTCTGCAGGCTGTACACGAAAAGAATACCGTTATGAAGGATTTACGTAAGATTTGCACCCCGCAAGGGTCGCCATCTGATGAGGTGTGGGAAAAAACGATTATGGCTGATACGCGTAATCAGCAGCACATCCGCGAAGCCATTCTGGCAATTCAAAGAAACAATCAGAACAACTACTGGGAAGCGCTTGGCAAAGTTGAATGCCCGGATTTATAGGCATTTGGTTGAGAAATGAGTACTGTAACCGGTTTCTGTATCGCAAAAACACGTATTGTTTCCAGAACGTATAAATAGCAATGGAGCAACAACAATGCGATACCGTTTTCCAGAAAACTTCTGGTGGGGCAGTGCCTGCTCGGCCCTGCAAACCGAAGGGGATAGCCTGAACGGCGGCAAAAGCCAGACCACGTGGGACGTGTGGTTCGATCGTCAGCCAGGTCGTTTCCATCAGGGCGTTGGCCCGGCAACTACCTCGACCTTTTATCAGCACTGGAAACAGGACATTGCACTGCTCAAACAACTGAAGCACAACAGCTTCCGTACGTCTCTGAGCTGGTCGCGCCTGATCCCGGACGGTACCGGCGAGGTTAATCCTGAAGCCGTCGAGTTCTATAACAACGTCATCGACGAGCTGCTGGCACAAGGCATTACGCCATTTATCACCCTGTTCCACTTCGACATGCCGATGGTGATGCAGGAGAAAGGCGGCTGGGAAAACCGTGAAGTGGTCGAGGCGTTTGGCCGCTATGCACAAACGTGTTTTACATTGTTCGGCAACCGGGTTAAGCACTGGTTTACCTTTAACGAGCCAATTGTCCCGGTTGAAGGCGGCTATCTGTATGACTTCCATTACCCTAATGTGGTGGATTTCAAACGTGCAGCTACCGTGGCGTATCACACCATACTGGCGCATTCGACGGCGGTTCGGGCATATCGTGCCGCAAACCATGACGGTGAAATCGGCGTGGTACTGAATTTAACGCCTTCCTACCCGCGCTCACAAAATCCGGCGGATGTGAAAGCCGCACACTATGCGGATCTGCTGTTTAACCGCAGTTTCCTTGACCCGGTGCTGAAGGGTGAATATCCGGCGGATCTGGTTGAACTGCTGAAAGAGTACGATCAATTACCGGCATGCCAGCCAGGCGACAGCCTGTTAATCGCCGAGGGCAAAATCGACCTGCTCGGCATCAACTACTATCAGCCGCGTCGCGTGAAATGCCGCGATAGCGCCGTCAACCCGGATGCACCGTTTATGCCGGAGTGGCTGTTTGATTATTACGAAATGCCGGGGCGGAAAATGAACCCCTACCGTGGCTGGGAAATTTATGAGCCGGGTATTTACGATATTATTACCAATCTGCGTGATAATTATGGCAACCCGCGCTGTTTTATTTCTGAAAACGGTATGGGTGTCGAGAATGAGCAGCGTTTTATTCAGCAAGAGCAAATCAACGACAGCTACCGTATTGAATTTGTTTCTGAGCATCTTAAATGGCTACATAAAGGCATTAGCGAAGGCTGTAATTGTCTTGGCTACCATATGTGGACCTTTATTGATAACTGGTCATGGCTCAACGGATATAAAAACCGCTACGGTTTTGTTCAGTTAGATTTAGCAACGCAAAAACGCACGGTGAAAAAGAGCGGCGAATGGTTTGCCCAGGCCACCGAAAATAATGGTTTTAATTAAAACCAACCAGGATGCCGGATAGCGATCCGGCATACCGTGTTTTAGTTTATTGCATATCTTTTATGCGAACTTTTGCTGCCACCAGAAGCGCCGTCAGCAGCATCAGGCTGCCGGAAATCATCAGAGGTGACAGCAGTCCGAGGGTATCGAGCGCATAGCCTCCCACCGCAGCCCCGCAGGTATTGGCAAGTTGGATCACGGCGACCTGGACGGATCCGGCTTTTTCTGCCTGATCGGCAAGCGAACGGGTGATCCACGTCGACCAGCCCACCGGTACCAGCGCAAACAACAGTCCCCAGATAATCGCAATACCCGCCGCCACCACTTTGTCGCTGCCCCACAGGATCAGGACCAGCGCACTGAGCGCCAGCACCAGTGGCGCACCGGCTAACGCCAGTTTGACCGAACGCTTCAGAATCATCGACGAGAACGACGTACCAACAAAACTGGCAATGCCGAAGCTCAGCAGCACCAGCGTCAAGCCATCAACGTCAAAGCCCGCCAGATTCATATAGATCGGGCGAATATAGGTAAAGAAGGCGAACTGCCCGGCAAAGGACATGAAGATGGCAATCATCCCGGCCATCACCCCTGGACGCTGCAACAGGCTGAACATGTTTTGTTTCTGATGCGAAGGTTCACCAGGCAGCGAAGGCAACGCTCTCACCACCCAAATCGTGCACAGCACGCCCATTACCGCCGCCGCATTAAACACGTTACGCCAGCCGATAATACCGCCCAAAAAGCTCCCCAGCGGCGCGGCAATTACCAGCGCAATAGAGACCGCGCCAAAAATAACCGACAGCGCTTTCGGCACCGTACGTGCAGGAACCAGACGCATGGTCAGCGACGCCGACATCGCCCAGAAGCCGCCAAGCGCCAGACCGAGGCAGGCGCGGCCAACGAGCAGCAGCGAAAAAGAATTGGCAAAGGAAACCAGCAGACAGGAAAGCGTCAGTAGCACCGAAAACAGGATCACCACATAGCGACGATCGGTCGCCTGAATAATTTGCGTCACAAACAGGCTGGCGAACATGGCGACAAATGCCGTCACGGTCACCGATTGTCCGGCCACGCCTTCAGAAATCCCCAAATCCTGCGCCATCGGCGTTAACAGGCTAACGGGGAGAAATTCAACGGTTATCAGGCAGGCAACGCAGAACGCCACGGCAAATACCGCCGACCAGTTAGGTCGGGAATTTGCCTCAGCGCGGGATTTTTGTTCAACAGCTTCACTCATTTTGCTACCTGCGTGGGGTTATTGTAGAAAAGTTACGCAGTGTAACATTAAATTTGTGACGTAATTAACGTTTCAGCAACTGTTTATAGCCGGATGGCGACGTCGTCTTATCCGGCCTACGATGGGACACTGCGTTAGGCCTGATAAGCGTTGCGCCATCAAGAGGACTATCAGTGCAGCCAGTGCACACCATCTTCAGGCTGGAAAAAGGCGTTATAGCGCATCTGGAACGCATTAAGCTCCTGCATATCCGGCTCCATCTCGCGTAGAAAACCGAGCGCCAAACGCACCTGCGCGTCGGTAATCGGTGCAGCCAACCGGGCCTTTTGCAGCCAGCGGTGCCATTGCAACAGGTTCTGCTCACTGCCGTCGACAATAACGATTTGCCAGATCAACAGCACCTGGGCAGCATTTTGTAGATGCGATTCATCAGGACGGTGGAGGTACTGTAAAAAAGCCTCACCCTGTACTTTTCCCATCTGATCGATCATCGATTCTACCGGCACGACATCAATGTTCAGTCGCTCGCTCAGACGGCGAATTGCCCGCCGCGACCCGGACGTTAGCACCCGAAATCCCACCACAAAAACAACCACCAGCGTGGCCAGCATTATCCAAATCATGCGAACATCCATTATCAGACAGGACGCCCATCATAGCGGCAAATTCACCTCTGTCGACGACTGAACGTGTTAACGCTGTTCAGGACGGGTTACGAGGAATAAAAAAGCCCGCCATTAAGGCGGGCAAAAGTTACCAATGCACACTTAACTTAAGCTACTTTCAATTGTTGAATCTTTTTCTCGCGGCGAATTTTACGTTCTTCAAACACGGCCACGACGGCCATCAAACAGATACAACCGATGGCGGCAGCATCCAGCGCGGCGAAAGTGCCCGCCCAGCCGGTGAGACCGAAAATCGGCGTGCCGTCGGCAATCATCCCCAGACCAAGCTTGGCGAAACTGTCACCAATCAGATAAGCGAAGGTGCCTTTAATCCCATCGGCTGCGCCAATCGCTTTTTTCGGTACAAAACCGACGGCTGCTACACCGATTAACAGCTGCGGACCAAACACCAGGAAGCCCAGCGCAAACAGCGAAGCCAGATAAACGTACTGGTTGCTGGCATGCTGATAAACACCCAGGGTGGCGATAATCAACGCCAGCGCCACGCAGGCCACCAGCGCACGACGACCGTTTGCCAGGTCGGAGAGCCAACCCCACATCAACGTGCCAACCAGGGCGCCCACTTCAAACAGGGTAAAGCCCTGAATCGCCACTTCTTTGGAGAGCTTCAGCTCCTGGAAAGCGTAGACGGTGGACCACTGGTCGATACCGATACGCACTACGTACAGGAAGATGTTCGAGAAACATAACAGCCAGATCACTTTGTTTTTCAGCACGTACTCAACAAAGATCTGCCATTTGGTCATCTCGTTTTCTTCGGTTTCTTTGTCTTCTTCACTGATCTCCTCACCGAATAGCTCTTCGGCTTTACCGAGGCCATAAGATTCCGGGGAGTCGCTGCCGTAGCGCAGGCCGATAAAGCCAACAATCAGAGCAATAATCGACGGGAAGATAAACATACCGATGACGTGACCGTCGAACAGATAGTTAGCGCCAAACAGCGCCACGCCCGCCGCACCCGCACCGCCGAGGTTGTGGGAGATATTCCACATGCCGAGGTAAGAACCCCGCTTGCGACGCGGCGTCCATTTGGTAATGGTGGAATAGCTACATGAGCCGCCGGTACTCTGGAAGAAACCGCTCAGAGCGTAGAAAGCGATCATCAAAAACAGGCTGGTTGAACCCGCGCCCATGCTGGCGCTAAAGCCGAGCATACAGATGGCGGAGAGGATCAGCATAAACGGCAGGAACTGCTTGGTGTTTTTGCCATCCGCGTAGTAGGAAACCAGCGTTTTACCCACGCCGTAGGTGATGGAGAAGCCCAGGCCAATCATCCCCAACTGCGTCATGCTCAGCCCGTAGGTGGAGATCATGTCGTTCTGCGCGATGTTGAAGTTTTTGCGGATCAGGTACATGGTCAGGTAGCCAATAAAGACCACCAGATAGGACTGCATGAACGGTTTGAACCACATTTTGCGCCGCACATCGAGCGGCAGATCCAGGGTCGGCTTGCGCACCTGGTTTAGAAAGGCCAGCATTTGACACTCCCGAGCTAATTTTTATACCTGCGAATGGCAGGCATTGTAAAAATCAGCCGGAAGACGCGCCTGAGACAGCGTCCAGGTGAAACCGGGAAAATTTCTTAGTTTTGCCCCACTCAGGGCAAAAAGGTGAGGTACATCACGCTTCGTTGAGATCGCGCGGGGCCTGGGCGTTTAAAAATGGTAGCAGCAACAACGCGGAAATCCCCGCCGCAATAGCGATCACCACAAAGAACCCGGTCCAGTGCCAGACCTCCATCACCTTCGCCAGCGGCCAGCCGGAGAGCGATGCCCCCAGATAAGCAAACAGCCCGACAAATCCGGTTGCCGCGCCCGCCGCCTCTTTGTGCGAACACTCCGCCGCCGCCATGCCGATCAGCATCTGCGGGCCGAAGACGAAGAATCCGGTGGTGAAGAAGCACGCGGCCTGCATCACATAGCTGGCGAACGGCATCAGCCACAGCGAGCCAACGGAGAGCAAAATTCCGGCGGCGAAAATCAGGTTCATTGGACCGCGGTTGCCGTTAAACAGCTTGTCCGAACCCCAACCCGCCACCAGCGCACCGATAAATCCACCCAGTTCAAACATCGTCACGGCGGTATTGGCGGTCACCAGATCCACGCCGAGCGTCTCCGACATGTACAGATTGCCCCAGTCATTAATCGCGGCACGGACCACGTACACCAGCACATAACACAGTGACAGCAGCCAGATATAAGGATTCAGCAGCACATAGCGGGTGAGGATCTCTTTGCGGCTCAGCTCAGCACCTTCCTGCTGTTGGGCAATTTCCAGTTCGTCATGCCGCCAGTCGCCAATTGGCGGCAGACCAATCGCCTGCGGCCTGTCTCGCAGCCGCCAGCAGAGAAAAATCCCCACCACAATCGCCAGCAGCCCAGCGATCATCATCCCGGCGCGCCAGCCGTAGTGCAGCGCTGTTGCCGCCATCACGATAGGGATCAGCGCCCCGCCGACGTTGTGCGCGGTGTTCCATAGCGCCCACCAGCCGCCGCGCTCGGTACGCGAATACCACGCGGTCAATAAACGCGCGCAGACCGGCGATCCCCAGCCCTGGAAAAAGGCGTTCAGCGCCCACAGCACCGCAAAGGCCCATAGCGAGGTGGAAAATCCAAACAGAATGTTTACCACGCCGGTGGCAATCAACCCGATGCCCATAAAATAGCGAGCGTTGGATCTGTCGCTGACGATACCGGAAACAAACTTCGACAGGCCGTAGGTGATGTAAAACAGCGTCGCCAGCAGCCCAATATCGCTGCGAGTCAGCACGCCGCTGGTGAGGATATCCGGTACGGCGGCATTGAAGCTCTTGCGTGTGAAATAGAACAGCGCGTAGCCGAGCCAGATGGTGGTCAGGATATGCCGCCGCCAGTAGCGGTAACGGGCATCCACTTCACGCTTATCAGTAATGATCGGCGCACTGGCCGGGGCTTTTAAAAACGAAAACATGACCGCGCCTTACACATATCGCTGGGGTAACGACACGCTGACCCGCGTGCCGTGCGTACAGGAAATCGAGAGCGATCCGCCGAGGGCAGTTATGCGTTCACGCATCCCGGTGAGGCCAAATCCCTGCTGATTCGACCCAGGCGGCAGGCCGCTGCCGTCGTCCTCAATCACCAGCATTAGCCGTTCATCCTGTTGCCAGCCCTGGAGCGTCACCGCGCTGGCGTTGGCGTGCTTAACGATGTTGTTCAGCCCTTCCTGACAGACGCGAAACAGCGTCACCCGCTGGCTTTCGCTAAGTGCAGATTCATCAATTCGCCAGTCGAGATGGCTGACGATGCCACGGCTTTCCAGCTCCATTTCGCGCATCAGTGAGCGGATGGCCTGCTCCAGCGTGAGATCGTCCAGTTGACGTGGTCGCAGTCGGCCTAACAAGCGACGCACCGAATCGTACACGCCGAGAGAAAGTTGTTCGATGTGCGCCCCGCTGCGCTTCACCCCTGCGTTTTCCGGCGCCAGCCGCTGGACAATGCCCGCCTGAGTGCGAATGGCGGTGATGGTCTGGCCGATATCATCGTGCAGCTCGCGCGCCACATCACGGCGCACGCTCTCCTCGGTCTCCAGCAGGCGTTCCGCCAGACGATGGTTGCGTGCTAATTCATTTTGCAGCGACTGGTTAAGTTCGCGCAGACGCTGAATACCCGCGCCGAGCAGCAGCCCGGTCAGGCTTTGCACCAGCAGCGAGAGCAACAGATCGACGGGATGATCGTGCCAGGTCTGGCTGGCAATCAGCGCGATGGCGTTCATCAGCGTCGCAATCAGTGCCCCCTGCCAGCCGTAGTGCCAGGCCAGCGCAATGATAGGCAACGCGAGGCAAAACGGCGTGAAGCGCGAAAGCTCGGCGGGTAAACCGAGCTGTAGCCACAGGCTGACGCTAAACAGCAGCAGGTACCAGACCAGATGCCGCCCGCGCCAGTTCACCGGCTGCGACACCACCGCCGGGCCCAGCGGCAGCCAGGTCGTGCTGGTCAGATAGTGCCAGAACACCAGGCAGATCGGCGCCAGCGTTAATCCGCCGGTGAGCGTCAGCAGCAGCGCGTTCCACGCCTCTTCGCCTTGCCCAAGCCAGGGCAGCGATTGCAGCAACGCCGCCGCCGTAAGCGCCGCGCCCTGCAACAGCAGCGTGCGCCAGTCGCGCTGATGGCGGTATCGCGAAATCAACATCACCGGGAGTAACGTGAGGAAGCTGCCGGTCATCAAAAGTGGTAAATGGGCCAGCGCCACTTCCTGCGCCAGCCAGAAAAGAAGCAGCCATTCCGCGCCCAGCAGCACCGGCCAGTAGCCACGTGGACATTGCAGCATCAGCCCCAGACGCAGGCCAAACGGAAACAGCAGTACCGCCAGCTCCGGGCGCTCAACCAGATGCAGGCTGATGCTCCACAGGCAAAACCACGCGGCAGAGAAGATAAAGAAGCAGGCAACAACGGTGATTAACCGGGAACAGAGCGTGTTCATTGCCAGCCGTCAAACATCCGGCGGGCCAGTTCGACGTCGTTGCTGACCCCCAGCTTTTCCATCAGGTTGGCGCGATGCACGTGCACCGTTTTCGGCGACAGACCCAGTTCAGCGGCAATCTCTTTGACCGCCATACCTTGCGCCAGTTTTTCCGCCACCTGACGTTCGCGTTTGGTGAGCGGATCCTGACGACCGGCCGCCAGTTTGACGGCGATGTCCGGCGTCAGGTAACAGCCGCCGGTCGCTACGGTATGCACCGCCGCGATCAGCTCATCCGGGCTACAACGTTTAGAAAGGAAACCACGCGCGCCCGCGTTGAGCGCCTGCTCCACCAGTGCCGGGCTGTCGTGGACAGAGAGCATGATAATCGCCATTCCTTTTGGCAACTGGCCTAACAGTTCAAGACCGGAGATATCAGGCATAGAGATGTCGCAGATACACACCTGCACGCCGCGTCCCGGTAATCCCGCCAGCGCCTCACTGCCTGAGCCAAACTCAGCGACCACCTGCAAATCAGGTTCCAGCCCCAGCAGTTGGGCAAAGCCGGAGCGGACGATGAGGTGGTCGTCAATAAGGGCAACGGTAATCATGGGTTCATCCTGGCGCTAAGGCATGCCTGATGGCGCTACGCTTATCAGGCCTACGGGCGGGTGCCGTTGTAGGCCGGATAAGGCATTAATGCCGCCACCCAGCAAAAGCGCTTACCTTAACGATAAGTGCTTTGGTGTTCAAGCCTTGAGCGATCAGGCTATGCCAGTTGTGACTGTAAATGTCCGGGTGTGCTGCGGTTCTATTTCAATCAAGGTGCCATTGCGTTGTGCTGCCAGGAATCCTTCAGGTCGACAGGTTGCAGGCAAGGCGAATGCCGCAACCTGCTGATCGCCGTTGTAGAGGATCCAACGCGTCACATAATTCAGCTCCGTGCTGGAGAAACGCGTAACGAATGTGGTGCCATCAGGCGCGATCATGCTAAATTCTGGCTTATCGGTGTACCTGTCCAATTGGTCAGCAAAGAAGACAATTTCCGGATCGTAAAAATGGGGTTCATTGAGCCGCGCCAGAGAAGCCTCGCCCTGTACAATCCGCTGATTAAACGCCAGCCACTGCTCAGTCGGTTTAACATGCGCGGGTATCGACTCACGCAGCTTCATGGCCTCATCCGGAATATTCTGGCTGAAGGTGGCTTCCGGTACGTAGGCATAGTTCATATGGCACATGTACTGCAACGGCATTGCCACTGAGGCAAGGTTGGTAACCGCCATCTGAATATCAAACAGCGCACTCGCTTTGTGCATTACCACCGCAGGATGTGCCTGATAATGATGACCGAACCCCATCACATACTCATAGCGTCCGCCCACGCGCAAATTCTCACCCTCCAGCTCCAGCCAGGCTTCATCCATCGCGGCACAAGCCATTTCACCGTGCAAAGGATGTGAATCCTCTGGTGATGGGCAGCCATTTGCCAACAGACCTGAGTGGAAGGCAAAACAGCCGTAGGTCGCCACCACTTCCGCCGCCGGTTTCGGCTGACTGAACATGTTACGCATGGTCAGGTCATGGCCATCAAACTGAGCATCCCAGATCATCTGCCCCATCCAGGGCAGAATAACCAGATGTCCACGACTGTTTTCTACCTTCAGCCCTTCCACTCCACTGGCGTAACGAAATGCGGTAACCGTGAAGTCGCTATTCTTCAGTAAGATTCGCGGATGCTCTGCAAAGAGTTCCCGCCACAGCGTTAAACGTGTTGTCATGATCGCTCTCCTCAGGAAACTGTCGCTTCAGCCAGGTTGTTGCGCACTTTGCTTTCACGCCAGAAGTAGATACCGACGTACACGAAGCACAGCATGGAGACCAGGAACGAAAGTTGCAATGAATGGAACATATCGGCCACATAGCCCTGAATCGCCGGAACCACCGCCGCACCGACAATCGCCATGACAATGACGGCACCTGCCATTTCGGTATGCTCGTTATCCACGGTATCAAGCGTACCCGCATAGATTGTCGCCCAGCAGGGTCCAAACAGGACACTCACCAGCACTGCGACATACACAGCGCTGAAGCTTGGCGCCAGTGCAACATAGACGAGGAACAGCGCACCAATAATGGAATAGAGAATCAGCACTTTTTCCGGATTGAAGCGCGTCATCAAAATGTTGGCGATAAACTTGCCGATAAAGAAGCAGGCGAAGCTATAGACCATGAAGGTTGAGGCGTCGCGCTCGTTGATATCACCTAATTCCAGTGCCAGACGGATGGTGAATGACCACACCGCGACCTGCATCCCCACATAAAGAAATTGCGCCACAATTCCACGACGGAAACGGGCATTGCTGGCCAGATAACGCAGTGTATCCATCGCTGACGGGCGTTTATGACTCGTGGTTTGCGCGACTTTACATGTAGGGAAGCGAGTCAGGAGGAATAACACCATCACCACAACCAGTACCATAATCATGTACTTGTATGGCTCAAGGGTATTTTCCAGCATCAACACTTTAAAGTTATGGATCTGCTCAGCGTTCATCCCGGCCATCTGTTTTTCCAGGCTTTCGCCCTCAGAGAAGACCAGATATTTACCTAGCAGAATGCCAGCAGCCGCACCAATAGGATAAAAAGTCTGACTGATGTTCAGGCGTAAAGTGGCATACGCTTTTGGGCCGATCATTGAGCTGTAGGTGTTGGCTGCTGTTTCCAGGAAGCTCAGACCAATCGCAATCGCGAAAATCGCCGCAAGGAACATGGTGTAGGTGGCCATGTGCGATGCCGGGAAGAAGAGCGTACACCCAACGATATAAAGGGTCAGCCCCATTAAGATGGCGACTTTATAACTGGTCTTTTTAATCACCAGAGATGCTGGAATCGCAATTAAAAAATAACCGCCATAAAAGGCACTCTGAACTAATGCCGAGGCAAAGTTGCTGAGTGAAAATACGCTTTTGAATTGCGTAATCAGAATATCATTTAATGCGGCTGCGCATCCCCATAACGGGAATAAACAGGATAACAAAATAAACTGGAACAGAGGGGTCTTATTCAAATAGCCGTCAGGCATCTGAATGATGTTTTTATCGTTCATAGTGCTACCTTTTACAGTGCAGGAGTATTATTCGTTTAAGGTAAGAAACTCATTAAATTGTTCGATGCTTGGATAAGATGATTGAGTGCCTTTCCCGGTAACGCTGAAAGCAGCGAAGAGAGCGGCTTTTTTCATGGCGGCTTCCACATCACCGCTTTGAACATAATAGTGAGCAAAACAACCGATGAAAGCGTCGCCTGCGCCACTGGTATCGACAGCGTTCACTTTAAACGCTGGAACATGGACTTCCTGGTCACGTGTCATCCACAGCGCACCTTTCTCACCCATGGTGACGATAATATTGTTCAGACCTTTATCAACCAGAGAACGTGCCGCTGCGCGAATATGGTCATAAGTATCCACTGGCATACCGGTTAATATTTCCAACTCGGTTTCATTCGGCACAAAAAAATCACATTTACAGGCATAAGACATATCTAATTCCCGTAATGCAGGGGCGGGATTTAGTAACACTTCAATACCGTGTTTTTTGCCAAATTCAATCGCGTGATAAACGGTTTCCAGCTGCACTTCCAGTTGCAGGACAATAAGCTGACATTTTTTCAGATCTTCCGCCGCACGATCGATATCTTCCGGGGAGAGAAATTTGTTCGCTCCTTTAATAATCAGAATACTGTTGCTGGAGTTCGCATTAACAAAGATCGGTGCGACACCGCTGCTGGTGCAGGGTACCTTTTCGACATAGGTGGTATTAATTCCCCAGGATTCAAGATTGCGAATAGTGTTATCCGCAAAAATATCATCACCGACTTTTGTCAGCATCAGCACTTTAGAATTGAGCTTAGCGGCCGCAACGGCCTGATTTGCGCCTTTGCCCCCGCAGCCAATTTTGAACGCCGGTGCTTCCAGCGTTTCCCCTTCTTTGGGCATCTGGTTGATGTAGGTGATGAGATCCACCATGTTGGAGCCAATAACCGCGATATCCATTTTACTACCTCTCAGAAACAATCACACAACAATGATATTAAAATAACATTATCATGTTACTTTCGTATCATTTGTGACTAGGATCGCGATTGGAAGATCATTTTATTGTTTATTTATTGCACTAAATGTTACACCCACATCACAATACAAATGATGAAGTTGCTTACAATTGACTGAAAATTAACTGGATATAATCAATAAAACGTGAAAAAACACGCTTTTATTTCCGAATAGTCAGACGTATAGTAATGCGGCAATGTCATGTTCTCAGAAACACAAAAATGTTACTGAAGGAACATGGGAACATGATTCGTGGAGAAGCACATGGAAACTAAGCAAAAAGAACGTATTCGACGTCTGATGGAATTGTTGAAGAAGACCGA
>Ga0129313_1000186_pt1 | contig 62318 bp, 72 predicted proteins | sample O1105metagenome_FD_94436 | JGI IMG/M metagenome (GOLD analysis project Ga0129313, IMG submission 94436) | Orangutan group fecal microbial communities from fecal samples from Wisconsin, USA - O1105 metagenome | ecosystem: Host-associated > Mammals > Digestive system > Large intestine > Fecal...
ACGGAAATCATTGCAGCAAGTATTCGTAATACAGTTCATGTTGAGAACGTTGCGAAACGAGGTGCTCATATTGCTACCATTCCAGATGCTGTTTTTGATAAAATGACCAAACATCCTTTGACGACAAGCGGCATAAAAAACTTTACTAAAGACTGGGAAACGTTTAAAAATAAAGTCGAATAATAATTTGTTTTAAAAACTCTAATTATTTATGATATAATAGAATCCGAACAATAATACTATAAGTCCTTAAAAACAGAAAGGTTTCACTCATGACATTTGATGCTATTGATCAGTTGGCAGTCAATACTGTCCGTACGCTCTCAATTGATGCCATTCAGGCAGCTAATTCAGGTCACCCTGGTCTTCCAATGGGAGCTGCACCTATGGCTTATGTTCTTTGGAATCATGTAATGAATGTTAATCCGAAGACAAGCCGTTCTTGGTCTAACCGAGATCGTTTTGTACTATCTGCAGGACATGGTTCTGCCCTTTTATACAGCCTTCTTCATCTATCAGGTTACAATGTTAGCATTGATGATTTGAAGAATTTCCGTCAATGGGGTTCAAAAACACCAGGTCACCCAGAAGTCAATCATACAGACGGTGTTGAAGCTACAACTGGACCTCTTGGGCAAGGGATTGCCAATGCTGTTGGTATGGCAATGGCAGAAGCTCACTTAGCAGCTAAATTTAACAAACCAGGATTTAATATCGTTGACCACTACACTTATGCTTTGCATGGTGACGGTTGCTTGATGGAAGGTGTCAGTCAAGAAGCTGCCAGCCTTGCTGGACATCTTAAACTTGGCAAATTAGTCCTTCTTTACGATTCAAACGACATTTCACTTGACGGTCCAACATCAAAAGCTTTCACAGAAGATATCAAAGGTAAATTTGAAGCTTACGGTTGGCAACACATTTTAGTTAAAGATGGTAATGACCTTGAAGCGATTGCTAAAGCTATCGAAGAAGCAAAAGCTGAAACTGAAAAACCATCTATTATCGAAGTGAAAACAATCATTGGTTTCGGTGCTGAAAAACAAGGAACATCAGCTGTTCACGGTGCCCCTCTTGGCGTTGATGGCATTGCTTACGCTAAAAAATCTTACGGTTGGGAATATCCAGAATTCACAGTACCAGAAGAGGTGGCTAAACGCTTTGAAGTTGGTATCAAATTCCGTGGTGAAGCTGCTGAAAATGAATGGGATACTAAATTCCGTGAATACGAAGCTGCTTATCCAGAATTAGCCGCTGAATACAAAGCAGCATTCGCTAACAAACCAGTTGACGTGACACTTGAAGATTTCGAAATTGGTACAAGCCTTGCTAGCCGTTCATCAAGTCAACAAGCTATCCAACAAATCTCAGCACAAGTGCCATCATTCTGGGGTGGTTCAGCTGACCTTTCTGCATCAAACAATACAATGGTCAAAGTAGAATCTGATTTCCAACCAGACAACTACCTTGGTCGCAATATTTGGTTTGGTGTGCGTGAATTTGCCATGGCAGCTGCCATGAACGGTATTGCCCTTCATGGTGGTACTCGTGTTTACGGTGGTACATTCTTCGTATTCTCAAACTACCTTCTTCCAGCTGTTCGTATGGCTGCTCTTCAACAATTACCAACGGTTTATGTCATGACGCATGATTCAATCGCTGTCGGTGAAGACGGACCAACTCACGAACCAGTTGAACAATTGGCTAGCGTTCGTTCTATGCCTAACCTTAATGTTATCCGCCCTGCTGACGGTAACGAAACAAATGCTGCATGGAAACGTGCTCTTGCTGAAACTGATCGTCCAACAATGCTCATCTTGACACGTCAAAATCTTCCTGTTCTTGAAGGGACAAAAGAATTGGCAGCAGAAGGTGTTAATAAAGGTGCTTATATCCTTTCAGAAGCAAAAGGTGATCTTGACGGTATCCTTATTGCAACAGGTTCTGAAGTGAAATTGGCGCTTGATACGCAAGCTGCTTTGGAAGCAAAAGGTGTTCATGTTCGTGTGGTTTCAATGCCAGCACAAAACATCTTTGACGAACAAGACGCTGCTTATAAAGAAAGCATTCTTCCAGCTAACGTCACAAAACGTTTGGCTATCGAAGCTGGTTCAAGCTTTGGTTGGGGCAAATACGTTGGTCTCCAAGGTAAAACTCTTACAATCGATACTTGGGGCGCATCTGCACCAGGCAATAAAATCTTTGAAGAATACGGCTTCACAGTTGATAACGCTGTAAATCTTTACGAATCATTGTAATTAATAACTAACTGAAACCCTCCTTGTTTTCAAGGAGGGTTTTTATAATTATTTGACAAATGATAGCTGAAAAGGTAAGATAGAATAAAAATATTTTTGTGTTACTTTAATAGTACAAATAAAATTTTAGGGGGATTTTATGGAAGAGAAGTGCAGTGAATTATACAAAGCAATTAGGAATGCTTATGAAGATATGACCATTCGTCAAGATAACGATTTGTCAAAAATCTTACTTTCTGCGTCAAATGAGGTGATTAGGTCTGGAGATGCTGGGTTGAGCGCTCTTCACCTTGACCGTCAGTTAAATCTGTATAGTACAAGGCATGATTTTTCGCTACCAAAGGGGGCAAAATCATTGAAACAGTTGACACAGGAATTTGCTGCGGATTACCGAAAGAGCAAAGAAGTTTCAAAATGGATAAAACCATTGTTAGGAGAGTAGGGAAAGGAGATACAGATGATTCGATTTGATCATGTTTCAAAGTTGTATGGTGATAAGGAAGCACTAAGTGATGTCAATATGACCATTGCTAATGGCGAAATTTTTGGCTTGATTGGGCATAATGGTGCAGGAAAAACAACGACGATTAGCATTTTAACGTCAATCATTGAAGCGAGCTATGGTGAAGTATATGTTGATGAGTTACCTCTTTCTGAGCACCGTGATGACATCAAAAAACGCATTGGTTACGTGCCTGATTCACCTGATATTTTCCTGAACTTAACGGCGATAGAATACTGGCATTTTTTAGCTAAAATTTATGACGTTGATGATAAGCTCACTGATGAACGGATTGAACGATTGTCACATTTGTTTGATATTGCGGAGAATATCAATGATTTGATTGATAGTTTTTCACACGGTATGCGTCAAAAAGTGATTCTTATTGGTGCTCTGATATCAAATCCAGATATTTGGATTTTAGATGAACCTTTGACAGGGCTTGACCCACAAGCATCTTTTGATTTGAAAGAAATGATGAAAGAGCACGCGCGTGGTGGTAATACGGTTCTTTTCTCAACACATGTTCTTGCTGTTGCGGAGCAACTTTGTGACCGTATTGGAATTTTAAAAGATGGCAAGTTGATTTTTATCGGTACCTTAGATGAATTAAAAGCTAATCACCCTGATAAAGATTTGGAAACAATCTATCTTGAATTAGCAGGGCGTAAAGCGCAAGAGGAGGGATAGGCGTATGAATTGGTCAACAGTTTGGGAGTTAACCAAGATTAATATCCTCTATTCTAGCCCACAATCTGTCACGGCGGCAAAGCGAAAACAAGAACGTAAACCAAGCAAAGGTTTTTCAGCTTATAAGAGTGTGATGCGTCAGCAAATTCTCCTCAGCCTTTTGTTTGCGGTTATTTACATTTCTATGTATGCTAACATTGATTTTCGTTATTTCCCAGGGTATTTCTCTTTTTACATAGCGATTTTCTTTATCATGGCAACTCTAAATGCTTTTTCAGCCATGTATAGCATTTTTTATGAGAGCGATGATGTTCGGCTTTATGCACATTTGCCGATTAAATCGAGTGAACTTTATATGGCAAAAGTGATTTCCAGTTTTGGTATGGGCATTACATTTTTAATGCCACTTTTGTCCTTGTTTTTTATCGCTTACTGGCAAATAGCAGGGCTTGTACTAGCGATTCCGTTGACAATTATCCTCTTTTTTGTTCTGTTTGCGGCTGTGATTTTGTTGGCACTTTATCTTAATAGTTTTGTGGGAAAAATCATTCTTCGAAGTCAGCACCGAAAAATCGTCTCGACTGTTCTCATGTCTATTTCAACGATTGGAGCAGTCGGTGCTATTCTTTACATGAATGTTATCAACAGTCAAAACATGACTTATGATGATAATGTTGCCCTTGCAGACCATACTGTTTTACCCTATTTTCGTGGTTTTTATGACGTGGTAAAAGCACCATTTCAATCAGCGACTGTTCTTAATTTTTGGCTACCTTTGTTAGTGTTGATGATTTTAACAGTTGGGGTTGTCAAATGGTTGATGCCAACGTATTACAAAGAAGTTCTTTATGCTAAGCCTAAATCTAAGCCGAAACAAAAATCATCGTCAGCATCTCAAAAAGCGTTGAAAGGTAAATCGTTGAAAACGATGATGATTCGTCACCATATGTCAACGTTACAAAATGCGACCTTGCTGACACAAACTTATCTATTGCCTTTGATTTATGTGGTGATTTTTATCACACCGAGTGTGACAAATGGGGTTAGTTTGGCTGAAGTGCCGAATGATTATTTTGGTGTGGCAATGCTTATCGGAATTGTTTTGGGAAGTTTTTGTAGCACGCCAAGCTCATTTGTTGGGGTTGGGATTTCATTAGAAAAAGAAAATCTGACTTTCTTTAAAGCTCTACCAATCAATTTCAAGGATTTTCTTGTTCAAAAATTTTTAACGCTGGTAGGACTCCAAGCACTTGTTCCAGCTATCGTTTATTTATTAGTGGGCTTGTTTGTCTTAAAAGCACCGCTAGTGTTGGTCATTTTCTTTATCCTAGGACTTCTTGCGAGTATCTTGCTTCAGGGGCAACTTATGTATCGCCGTGATTTTAAATTTCTTGATTTAAAATGGCAAGATGTGACCCAACTTTTTAACCGTCACGCAGGACAATGGCTGACCCTCGCTATTATCCTAATCGCCTTAGTAGTAGGTGGAAGTCTAGGGGCAGGCACATTTTTACTCGGAGCTTTACTCAAAGATGTTCTGTTGGCGAATGTTTTGTTTGCAATACTGGCTGTTTTGATAGGAATCGCTTCTCAAATAGTGATTTACCACACATTTTGGAAAAAGTTATAAAAAACTCTCCCCAAATTATTTTGAGGAGAGTTTAGGAGCGGAATTTTTCCGCTTTTTTTATTTCTCTAATTCTAAAATCAAATCACCAGTTTGGCTAAATTGATTGTCGTGTTTAATGATTTGATTATAATTAGAACCGTTTGTAATGATGACCATTGTTTGGCTAGAGTAGCCAGCGTTTTCAATAGCTACTTTATCAAATGAAATTAATTTGTCACCTTTTGTGACGGAATCTCCTTGCTTAACGAAGGCTTTAAATCCTTCTCCATTGAGATCTACGGTATTGATACCAATATGAATGAGAATCTCTGCTCTCTTGTCTGAGACAAGTCCAATAGCATGTTTAGTTGGAAAGAGAGTTGCGATAGTACCATCAAATGGGGCATAGACATCAGTTGTTTCTGGTAAGATAACAACACCGTCTCCCATAACTTTTGATGCAAAGACTTCATCTTCAGCTTTTTCAATAGGGAGAACTTCACCAGTCAATGGAGACATGACTTCTTGACCTGTAATGACAGGAGCTTGTGTTGTATCAAGGTTGTCAGTAGTTTCTTCTTTTTCGAAGTGTTTGGCAAGGACAAAGGTAATAATAGCAGTTAAAATGATGCTAATGACAATAGCAATGATAATATTGTAAAAATAAGTCATTGTGTTATCACCAATATAGAGAAGAACTGCTGGAAGTCCAGAAGAACCAGTCGCAAATCGGTGAGCATGTGTTAAACCAGCATAAAGACCACCAAGTCCTCCACCAATCATTGAAGCAATCAATGGGTAGCGTTTGGGTAGATTAACACCATAAAGAAGAGGTTCGGTAATTCCCATGTAGGCTGTGATAGAACCAGGAATAGCTGTTTCTTTGGTTGTTTTATCCTTTGTTACGAAAGCAACGACTGCACCAGCTGTTGCTTGTGCCATATTTGAACAGACACACCCAGGACCAAAGATTGAGTCATAACCTAGTTGAGACATTTGCATGATTCCAAGTGGGGCAACACCGTTATGGATACCAAACATCACCATAATTGGTAAGAATGTTCCAATGATTAAAGCAGGTGCCCAGCTTGCATTTTCTGCTAAGAATGTGAAAACGGTAGCTAAGTAATTTCCGACAATGGCTCCAATTGGCCCAAGAACTGAGAAGGCTAATGTTCCCATGATAAGGAAAGTTAGCATTGGAACAAAAACAATATTGATTGATTTTGGAATGTGTTTGTTTAAGAATTTCTCAACATAAGATTGGACAAAAATGATGAGAATAATAGGGATAACACTTGAACCATAACTTGCTAGTGTAAATGGAATGACGTTAAAGAAGTTGACAGCGTCTCCAGCAGTCACAAGCGCCGACCAATTTGGATGTAAAAGCATGGCAGCGACACCTGCAGCTAAAATAGGGTTACATTTGAGTTTTTGTGCCTGAGTAAAGGCAATGAGAATTGGTAAGAAGTAAAATACACCATCTGCAAATACATTAAGCATGTAATAGGTTTGTGAATCAGTGGTGATGACATTGAAAACGACAAGAAGTGCTAAAACAGCTTTTACCATACCAGCCCCAGAGAGTGCGGGGATGATTGGTTGGAAAGTTCCTGCGACAAAATCAATGATAGTATCAAAAATGCCTTTTTTCTCTTGGGTAGTAGTATCTTGTGATATTTCAACGAGCTTTTCAATTTCTTCAAAGACATCTGCAACGTGTGTTCCGATGACGATTTGGTATTGTCCAGCATTGATAATAACCTTTGTTACGCCGTCGAGCTTTTCAAGAGCTTCGGTGTCAGCTTTTAGGTTATCAACAAGCGTAAAGCGTAGTCGTGTTTGACAATGATAAACGTTAGCAACATTTTCTTTACCACCAACTAAGGCAATAATTTGGGTAGCCAATGTTTGATATTCTTTTGACATAATCTTGTCTCCCTTTTGTTTTTTTCGAGATAAGATTATCACAGCAAAAAAGCCCTTTCAAGACTTAGGAAAGGGGATGGAAAAAGGTTTCATTTTCATAAATGGTAGCGCTTTAAAAATGAAATTTTATTTCAAGTTATATATGTTTATCTTGACGTCCAGTTTCTAGGAGCTCTGCCATTTTTTGTTTATAAGATAGATTTATTTCATAGTCTAATGAAAAATAAGTTGCGTAGAGGATATTGAGAATGAATAAGATTGACTCTTCTGAAGCAAAGCCTGAAATTTTTCCAACGATTTGCTCTCGTCCAGAAATCGGAAGCGTGAAGTCACAAAATTGTGCCAATGGTGATTTTTCTTGGCTGGTGATAGCAAGTGTTGTCACGTCGCAATCGCTAAGATGTTCCAGTAAATGATGTGGAAATTGAACAATTTGACCAGAGTAGGAAATCAAAATAGCTAAATCTTCAGATGTTAAGGATAGAGAAGTCAAGCCCATTTCGTCATTACGTGGAACTTCAATAATTTTCCCAATACCAGCCATACGTCGTCGGAAAACTTCGGCTAAAATATTATTAGGACTGATACCAAAAATGGCGACACGTTTTGCTTTTTTGATGGAATAGGCCGCTTGTGTTAGTAGAGCATCATCTAGTAGAGCTAAGCTATCCTCAATACTTGCTATTTGAAGTTGTGCAATCTTTCTTGCTAAGGTCAGATTATCATCGTTTTTGGTAAAGGGAACATCTGGGTCAACATCAGAAAAATAATGATTCTCTTGATGAATTTCTTCCATTAGAGGCACTAAAAATTCTTTCCAACCAGAAAATCCCAAAGATTTAGCAAAGCGAACTAAGGACGATTTTGAAATATACGCTTGATTTTGAATATCATCTAGTGTTAAATGAGCTAACTCTGTTTTATGAGTCAAAATAAAGTTTGCAATGTCTTTTTTGGAATCTTTACGTGTCTGAGCTAGATACTCAATATCTTGTAATAGTGTCATAAAAAATCCTTTCTGATGAAATTTTGTTTCAGCTTTTTCTAGTTGACTTAATTTAAAATGAAACCTTTTGCCAAGTCGTTTTGGACTCATTGAAGTCGTTTTCCAGAAATGCTAAAGTAATTTTAAAATATTATAACATGCGGAGGGAGAAAATGGTTTTATCAGAAAATTTTTTATGGGGCGGTGCTACGGCAGCCAATCAAGCTGAAGGTGGTGTCTTAGAAGGTGGTCGTGGCTTGTCAAATGTTGATTTATTACCTATTGGAAAAGACAGAGCCACAATTTCTAGTGGTGAAATAGAACATTTAGAGTGGGATGATAATCATTTTTATCCTGCCAAAGAAGCTATTGACATGTACCATCATTATAAAGACGATATTAAATTATTTGCAGAGCTTGGTTTCAAGGTTTATCGTATGTCAATTTCGTGGACTCGTATTTTTCCAAATGGAGATGATGAGATGCCAAATCAGGCAGGACTTGATTTCTACCGTGGTATTTTTGAAGAATTGAAAAAGTATGGTATTGAACCTCTTGTAACTTTGGCACATTTTGATGTACCAGTCAGTTTAATTAAACGTTATGGTGGTTGGCGTGACCGTCATTTAGTAGATGCCTATGTCCGTTATGCGCAAACGGTTATGACAGCTTACAAAGGTTTGGTCAACTATTGGTTGACATTCAATGAAATTAATATCCTAATTCATAGTCCCTTTGTAGGTGGTGGGCTTATCTTTAAAGAAGGAGATAATAAGAAACAACTCATGTATCAAGCAGCTCATCATCAATTAGTCGCTTCAAGTTTGGTGACTAAAATGGCACACGATATTGATTCTGAAAATCAAATTGGGTGTATGTTAGCAGGTGGTATGCATTATCCTTACTCTTGTCGTCCAGAAGATTACAAAGAAGCCATTGATAGTGATCGTAAGAATTACTTCTTTATTGATGTTCAAGCGCGTGGTTATTATCCAAATTATGCGAAAAAAATGTTTGAACGTGAACAGATTGAGTTGGAGATGTTAGATGGTGATTTAGAGTGTTTGAAAAATACTGTTGATTTTGTTTCTTTCTCTTATTATTCATCACGTACAGTAAGTGGTTTTGAGGAGGATTATGAAACAACAACTGGCAACCTTTTCCGCTCGATAAAAAATCCTAATTTAGAATCAACAGAATGGGGCTGGCAAATTGATCCGTTGGGGTTACGTAATGCCTTAAATCAGCTTTATGACCGTTATCAAAAGCCATTATTCATTGTCGAAAATGGTCTTGGTGCTAAGGACGTCCCTGATGAAAATGGGTATGTGGCAGATGATTATCGTATTGATTATATGCGCAAGCATATTATTGCTTTAAAAGATGCTGTTGAAATCGATGGTGTTGAGTTAATGGGCTACACCAGCTGGGGCTGTATTGATTTGATTTCAGCCAGTACAGGTCAAATGAGTAAACGTTACGGTTTTATCTATGTTAACCGAGATGACGCAGGTCAGGGCACTTTACGTCGCAGTAAGAAAAAATCATTTGACTGGTATAAACAAGTCATTACTTCAAATGGTGAAGAGCTTTAATCCCTTTCAAAATCTCCTAAAGGGTATTGTGTTAAAAATCCCATTGATTTCGTAATAAAGCTAATAAAAACAGTTCCTCGGACTGTTTTTTTAGTGTATAATAGGCATATGAAACGAAATTTTGAAACTGTTAATCGAATTGTTATAAAAATTGGGACAAGCTCGCTTGTCATGCCAAATGGCAAAATTAATCTTGAAAAAATTGACCAACTAGCTTTTGTTATCTCTAGCTTGATGAATAAAGGAAAAGATGTTATTTTGGTGTCATCTGGTGCCATGGGATTTGGGCTCAATGTGTTAAATATGGACAAACGTCCGACAGAAATTGCACGTCAACAGGCGGTGTCAAGTGTTGGGCAGGTTGCCATGATGAGCCTTTATTCTCAAATCTTTTCGCATTATCAGACAGAAGTTAGTCAGCTGTTGATTACACGTGATGTTATTGAATATCCTGAAAGCTTAGAAAATTTCACTAATGCCTTTGAAATGTTATTAAAAATGGGAATTGTGCCAATCGTTAACGAAAACGATGCTATTAGCGTTGATGAAATGGACCACACGACAAAATTTGGTGATAATGACCGACTTTCAGCGATTGTAGCCAAGGTAACCAAAGCAGATTTGTTAATCATGTTATCAGATATTGACGGACTTTACGATAAAAATCCAAATATCTATGATGATGCCAAACTTCGCGAACACGTTACTGAAATTACGGACGAAATCATTAAATCAGCGGGCGGTGCTGGAAGTAAATTTGGCACGGGAGGCATGCTCAGCAAGATTAAGAGTGCTCAAATGATTTTTGACAATAACAGTCAGATGATTTTGATGAACGGTGCAAATCCGCGTGATATTTTAAAAGCTCTAGAAGGTGCTAATATTGGAACGTGGTTTTCACAAGTGAATTAAAAGGAGGACCAAAGATGGGCTATATTGATGAATTAGGTAAAAATGCTAAAGTAGCTAGCCAAAGTCTGGTAAAGCTTGGAACTGCTGAAAAAAATCAGATTTTAGGACAAGTTGCGGATGCTTTGCTTGCAGAGACAGACTATATTTTGGCTGAAAATGCACGTGATGTTGACCAAGCACAGGAAAATGGTATTTCGCCTGTTATGGTTGACCGTTTGCGTCTAGATGCTAAGCGTATTGAGGGGATTGTTGAGGGCGTCCGTCAAGTTGCGGATTTGCAAGACCCGATTGGTCAGGTTGTCCGTGGTTATACCAATCTTGATGGCTTGAAAATCGTTCAAAAACGTGTACCACTTGGCGTGATTGCCATGATTTTTGAAAGCCGTCCAAATGTATCTGTTGATGCTTTCAGCCTTGCTTTTAAAACAAGTAATGCTATTATTTTGCGTGGTGGTCGCGATGCCATTTATTCTAATACAGCCCTTGTGACGGTTATCCGAAAAACTCTTGCTAAAGCAGGTGTAAATGAAAACGTCGTCCAGCTTGTTGAGGATACTAGCCATGCTGTTGCTGAAGAATTAATGCAAGCTGTTGATTATGTTGATGTTCTTATTCCACGTGGCGGAGCTCGTTTAATTCAAACGGTCAAAGAAAAATCAAAAGTTCCTGTTATTGAAACAGGTGTCGGAAATGTTCACATTTACGTTGATGATTCGGCTGACCTTGATATGGCAACGAAGATTGTGATTAATGCCAAAACGCAACGTCCAAGTGTTTGTAATGCTGCAGAAAGCTTGCTTGTTCACAAAGCGGTAGCAAAAACATTCTTACCACAGTTAGAAGAAGCAATCGCAAAAGTTCATGCTGTTGAATTTCGTGCAGATGATAAAGCGCTAGCTATTTTCAAAAATGCAGTAGCAGCCACAGATGAGGATTACGGTACAGAATTTTCAGATTATGTCATGTCTGTCAAAGTGGTTGATTCTGTTGATGACGCTATTGATTGGGTGAATCGTTACACGACTCATCATTCAGAAGCTATTATCACCAAAGACCTTGAACACGCTGAACGTTTCCAAGATGAAGTGGATGCGGCTGCGGTTTATGTCAATGCCTCAACACGCTTCACAGACGGTTTTGTCTTTGGATTGGGTGCAGAAATTGGTATTTCAACACAAAAAATGCATGCGCGTGGTCCAATGGGCTTGGAAGCTTTGACAAGCACAAAATTTTACATTAATGGTAAAGGACAAATTCGAGAATAATTGATTTTTGCTTACTGCTTGTCCTTATGCAGATGGCAGCCTTTACAATAAAAAACATTACCAAAAGCTTGATATTATCAGCTTTTGGTTTTTGTATTTCTGGTTGAGGTTTTAAGGAAGAATCTTATGATTTATGATATAATGAAAGGTATGACAACAGATTTTCATCATATTACAGTGCTTCTACATGAAACCGTTGATATGCTTGATATCAAGCCTGATGGTGTCTATGTAGATGCAACGCTTGGTGGGGCGGGGCACAGTGAGTACCTGCTTTCTAAGCTTGGAACGACTGGTCATCTTTACGCGTTTGACCAAGACCAGACGGCTATTGATAATGCACAAATTCGTTTAAAAGACTATATTGAAAAAGGACAAGTCACTTTTATCAAGGATAATTTCAGAAACCTAGCTTCCAATTTGGCGTCTCATGGTGTGACTGAAATTGATGGTATTTTGTATGACCTTGGGGTGTCAAGCCCACAATTGGATGAGCGCGAGCGTGGCTTTTCGTATAAAAAAGATGCGCCTTTAGACATGCGTATGAATCGTGACCAAGATTTGTCAGCTTATAACGTGGTTAACACTTATGATTATCATGACTTGGTTCGTATTTTTTTCAAGTATGGTGAGGACAAATTCTCAAAACAAATTGCACGTAAAATTGAGCAGGCGCGAAAAGTTAAGCCGATTGAGACAACGACAGAATTAGCAGAAATCATTAAATCTGCTAAGCCTGCTAAGGAACTCAAGAAAAAAGGACATCCTGCGAAGCAGATTTTCCAAGCCATTCGTATTGAAGTCAATGATGAGCTCGGTGCGGCAGATGAGTCTATCCAACAAGCTATTGAGTTATTGGCAGTTGATGGGCGCATTTCAGTGATTACTTTCCATTCTTTGGAAGACCGTTTGACAAAACAATTATTCAAAGAAGCTTCTACCGTAGATGTGCCGAAAGGGTTGCCTTTTATTCCTGAGGATATGCAACCTAAGCTTGCTTTGGTTAATCGAAAACCTATTTTGCCAAGCGAAGAAGAGTTAGAAGTCAATAATCGTTCTCACTCAGCCAAGCTCCGTGTGGCTAGAAAGGTTCGTAAATAATTATGACAGATAAACATCGTAACGAAGCTATTTCTAATGCGCTTAAAAGACGGATTAGAAAATTTTCGAGAATTGAAAAAGTTTTTTATGGTTCTATTATTTTGACGGCTATTACCATGGCTGTTAGTATTATTTACCTACAGAGCCGTAATCTACAAGTGCAACAAGAAATCACAAATCTTAATAGTCAGATAAGTGATATGCAGACAGATTATGATAATGCTAAACAAGAGGTTAACGAATTAACAAGTCGTGACCGTATTGAACAAATAGCAGGAAATGCAGGCTTGACTAGCCAACAGGATAATATTAAACAGGTGGAGTAAAAATAGTCTATGAAGAAATTAATGAACCGTTTTTTAGACTATGTGGTAAAGGATAGACGAACGCCCAACAAAAACCGTGAGCGCGTTGGTCAGAATTTGATGATTCTGGCGGTCTTCCTTTTCTTTGTGTTTGTTATCAATTTTGCCATTATTATTGGGACAGATACAAAGTTCGGACACAATTTGTCAACAGAAGCGTCAGAAGTTTATCAACAGACAGTAACCGTTCAGGCTAAACGTGGTACGATTTATGACCGTAATGGTGTTGCTCTTGCGGAGGATTCAACAACTTACAGTATCTATGCCATTATTTCAACATCTTATGTTTCATCAACAGGTGAAAAGCTTTATGTCAAAAAATCTCAGTATGAGAAAGTGGCAGAGATTTTAAATGAACAGCTTGGAATTGACAAGGATGAAGTGCTGAGTCAGCTAAAACAAGATGGGCTTTTCCAAGTTTCTTTCGGAAGTTCAGGTTCTGGGCTGTCATACAGTACAAAATCAGCTATTGAAACGGCTATGGACGAAGCTGGCATTAAAGGAATTGGTTTCACTTCAACGCCCGGACGTATGTATCCAAATGGTATTTTTGCTTCACAATTCCTTGGTTTGACACAATTAAAAGAAAATAAAGATGGCACATCAAGTCTTGTAGGAACATCAGGTCTTGAAGCAGCTTTAGATGATATTTTGTCAGGTACAGATGGTAAAGTGACTTATCAAAAAGATAAAAATGGTAATCTGTTACTTGGTACTGAAACAACGGTTAAACAAGCTGTCGATGGGAAAGACGTTTACACAACACTTTCTGAACCATTGCAATCTTACTTGGAGTCTCAAATGGATATCTTCCAAAATGAAGCCCAAGGAACGTATGCTAGTGCCACAGTTGTTAATGCAAAAACCGGTGAAATTTTAGCAACGACACAACGTCCAACTTACAATGCGCAAACCTTGGATGGTTATAGTGAGGATAATCTAAAAACTTGGAACACCTTACTCTATCAAAACTATTATGAACCAGGGTCAACCATGAAAGTCATGACCCTTGCTTCAGCAATTGATGACGGTGTTTTCAATCCTAATGAGGTTATTTCAACAATCAATGGTATTACGGTTGCTGATACGACAATCAATGACTGGAACGTCAACGAAGGAATGACTTCGGTTCAGTACCTGACTTACGCGCAAGGTTTTGCTTGGTCAAGTAACGTTGCTATGACTAGCCTTGAACAAAAAATGGGGAATGACAAGTGGCTCACTTATCTTTCGCGTTTCAAATTTGGTTATCCAACACGTTTTGGTATGCTAAATGAGGACAGTGGTTTGTTACCTTCTGACAATGAAGTAACGGTAGCCATGAGCTCATTTGGTCAAGGGATTGGTGTTACACAAGTGCAAATGTTGCGTGCCTTTACAGCTATCTCTAATGGTGGTGTCATGCTAGAGCCGCAGTTCATTAGTCAGATTTACGATCCAAATACGAATTCGGCACGTGTAGCGACATCAGAAGTTGTTGGTAATCCTGTTTCAGAAGATGCTGCTGACCAAACACTTGATTACATGGTAACTGTTGGTACCGATTCACAATATGGTACATTGTATAACAGCACAACAGGTCAACCATATATCCAAGTTGGTGACTATTCCGTCGCTGTGAAATCTGGTACTGCCCAAATTGCTGCTTCGGCCGAAGACGGTGGTGGGTACTTAACTGGAGATAATGATTACATTTACTCAGTTGTTGCGATTGTGCCATCAGATGACCCAGAATTTATCATGTATGTAACACTTCAACAACCATCTGAAAAATTCAGAGCTATGTATTGGCAAGATGTTGTCAATCCTGTACTTGAAAGGGCGATGATGATTAAAGATACCTTGACTAGTACAGCGGTAACGGGAACTGATACAGAAACCGAATATACACTAAAAGATTATATCGGTGAAAGCCCAGGAGATACAGCCCAAGAACTTCGTGATAACCTTGTACAACCAGTTGTTGTTGGTTCAGGTAGCAAGATTAAGAAAATGTCTAAAAAAGTCGGAAGCAACCTTTCTGCTAATGAGCAAATCTTACTTTGGACAGGTGATCTTGAAACAGTGCCAGATATGTATGGTTGGACGAAAGAAAATGTTGAAAAATTTGCTAAATGGACTGGAATTAAGATAACCTTTAAGGGTTCCGATTCGGGAACAGTCACGAAACAAAGTGTCGAATCCGAAACAGATATCGACGGTGTTAAAAAAATTACAATTACTCTAGGAGAATAAACTAAGATGTTTTTAAGTTTAATCGCAGGTATTGTCGCTTTTGTGTTGACAGTATTTGCCATGCCCCACTTTATCCGTATTTACCAAATCAAGAAAATCGGTGGGCAACAAATGCACGAGGATGTCAAACAACATTTGGCTAAAGCTGGTACTCCAACCATGGGAGGAACAGTTTTTCTAACAGTCGGAATCCTTGTTAGCCTCATTTTTAGCTTGTTTGTCGAAAAGCAAAACGGTGCTTCAATGGGAGCAACGGCAGGCATTCTTTTGGTGGTTCTCATTTATGGGATTATTGGTTTTCTTGATGATTTTTTGAAAATCTTTAAACAAATTAATGAAGGCTTGACACCTTGGCAAAAAATGAGCTTGCAAATTATTGGTGGCTTGATTTTCTATTTCGTTCATGTCCGTCCAAGCGGAACAGATGATTTAAATGTCTTTGGTTTTGACCTTCATCTTGGTATTCTTTACGTTTTCTTTGTTCTTTTCTGGGTTGTTGGTTTTTCAAACGCCGTTAATTTGACAGACGGTATTGATGGTTTGGCTTCTATTTCAGTTGCTATCAGCTTGGTTGCCTATGGAATCATCGCCTTTGCTCAACGACAATTTGATGTCTTGTTGATTATCGTGACAATGATTGGTGCTTTGTTTGGCTTCTTTGTCTTTAACCATAAACCTGCCAAAGTCTTTATGGGTGATGTGGGAAGTCTGGCTTTAGGAGCAATGCTTGCAGCAATTTCTATTGCACTTCGCCAAGAATGGACTTTGTTAATCATTGGTATCGTTTATGTCTTTGAAACAAGTTCAGTCATGCTTCAAGTGTCATATTTCAAATACACGAAGAAAAAATATGGTGAAGGGCGTCGTATTTTCCGCATGACACCATTCCATCATCATTTGGAACTTGGTGGTTTGACAGGAAAATCAGAAAAATGGTCTGAATGGAAAGTTGATGCTTTCTTGTGGAGTGTTGGCGCTATTGCAAGTATTTTGACCTTGATTGCACTTTACGTATTTTAATAAATGAACGAGTTGGGTTTCCAGCTCGTTTTTGATTCTAAATCGCAGTGTACTTTGCTTTAATCACCCTTTTAATGATATAATAGGAAAGAATGAAAAAATTCGCCTAGTCGCTTTTGGCTAGGGATTAAACGATAAGTAAATAATATAGAGAAATTTTCAAGTGAAACTTGATGAGATAAGAAATTGAGGTAAAACATGTCTTTTAACGATTTTAATTTTAAGCCCTACATTCGTGAGGCGCTTGCAGAGCTTAAATTCACAAATCCGACAGAAGTGCAACAAAAGTTAATTCCCGTTGTGCGTTCTGGTCGTGATTTGGTTGGAGAATCTAAAACTGGTTCAGGAAAAACGCACACTTTCTTGTTGCCGATTTTTGAAAAATTAGATGAAAACAGCAATAATGTTCAGGTGGTTATCACAGCACCAAGCCGTGAGTTGGCAACGCAAATTTATCAAGCAACCAAACAAATTGCTGAAAAATCTGAAACAGAAATTCGTGTGGCAAATTACGTTGGTGGTACAGATAAACTACGTCAAATTGAAAAATTGAAATCATCTCAGCCACACATCGTCATTGGTACACCTGGTCGTATCTATGATTTGGTCAAATCAGGTGATTTGGAAATTTATAAAGCTCATACCTTTGTTGTTGATGAAGCTGATATGACGCTTGATATGGGATTCCTTGATACGGTGGATAAGATTGCAGGGACATTGCCAAAAGATGTTCAAATTTTGGTTTTCTCAGCGACTATTCCACAAAAATTGCAACCCTTCTTGAAAAAATATTTGACAAATCCAGTCATGGAAAAAATCAAGACAACTACTGTTATCGCAGACACAATTGATAATTGGTTGGTTTCAACTAAGGGACGTGATAAAAATGCGCAAATCTTGGAAATCACTAAAGCCCTAAATCCATATCTTGCCATGATTTTTGTAAACACAAAAGAACGTGCAGATGAGTTGCATAGCTATCTTGTGTCAAATGGATTGAAAGTGGCAAAAATTCACGGCGATATTCCTCCACGCGAACGTAAACGCACCATGAACCAAATCAAAAAACTGTCATACGAATACATTGTGGCGACAGATTTGGCAGCGCGTGGGATTGATATTGAAGGAGTTAGTCATGTTATCAATGATGCTATTCCGCAAGATTTATCATTCTTTGTGCACCGTGTTGGACGTACAGGACGTAATGGTTTAAATGGTATTGCGATTACGCTTTACAAACCAAGTGACGATTCTGATATTCGTGAACTTGAAAAAATGGGGATTAAATTTGTCCCTAAAATGCTTAAAAATGGTGAATTTCAAGATACTTACGACCGTGACCGTCGAGCTAACCGCGAAAAATCTTACCAAAAATTAGATACTGAAATGATTGGTTTGGTTAAAAAGAAAAAGAAAAAAATCAAACCAGGCTACAAGAAAAAAATTCAATGGAAAGTTGATGAAAAACGCAAACGTGAACGCCGTGCCGCTAATCGTGCCAAAGGACGTGCTGAACGTAAAGCAAGAAAACAAACTTTCTAGAAAACAGAATCCCGAAATAACTTCGGGATTTTTATTTTAATCAAGTAGCGCTTGGTTTGCTTTGTCAAGAAATGTGATTTATTTCCTGATAGTTTTTTCTTATCAAGTCCATAGAAAAAATGTATTGGGAAAGTGTGGCTAAGTTTGATAGACTGGAAAGGAATTATTAGAAAAGAGGCAGACAAATGAAAAAGAGGAGATTACTATCGTTTGGTTTCTTATTTTTGTTGACACTAGCTCTGGCGGCTTGTTCCAATCAATCACAATCAAGTGGTAAAACAGTCATCAAAGTGGCAACAGACTCAGATACAGCACCATTTACTTACAAAGAAAATGACACCTTTAAAGGTTACGATATTGATGTGGTGAAAGCCATTTTTAAGGATTCCAAGAAATATAAAGTTGAATTTGTGACAACGGCGTTTGATTCTATTTTAACAGGAGTAGATGCAGACCGTTACCAAATTGCGGCAAATGACTTTAACTATAATGAAGAACGTGCTGAAAAGTACCTTTTCTCAGACCCAATTTCTAAATCAAACTATGCCATAACAAGTGCCGAAGGGACAAGTTATGATAGTCTTGATGATTTATCTGGAAAATCAACTGAAGTGATTTCAGGTTCTAACTATGCTCAAGTTTTAGAAAAATGGAACGATGAAAATCCTGATAAAGAGCCGATTAAGATTAATTACGCTTCTAGCTCAACAGGATTGACAACACGTGTGCAACATATTGAAAATGGGACAATCGACTTTATTTTGTATGATGCGATTTCATCGAATTATCTCGTTGAGGACCAAGGCTTCAATTTGACAGTGACCAATGTAACAGATGATATTGGTGGCGAAACAGATGGTTTAGAATACTTGCTGTTTGCAGATACAAATGAGGGAGCTAAACTACAAAAATTTGTCAATAAACGTATCAAAGAGTTAAAAGACGATGGCACATTGGCTGAATTGAGCGAGCAATATTTTGGCGGCGACTTCGTTTCAACAATCGATTAAAAATGAAAAAGGAAAAGAAAAGGATTGGTGGTAGGGCTATCGTTATAGCGTAGGATAATAGAAAAGGAGCTCATATGACTTTAACAACATTAGCAGCTGGCTTGTCTTGGTATGATAAGTTGGTTGAAAAAATTCCAGAGGGTCAATTATTCAGTTGGCGAGCGGTTTTTGATGCCATTCCGTCTTTAATAGAACGTTTACCAACAACGCTTGGCTTAACAATAGCAGGTGCGATATTTGGCTTGTTGTTAGCTTTGCTATTTGCTATCGTGAAAATCAATCGCACAAGGGTTTTGTATCCGATTCAAGCTGTTTTTGTTAGCTTTTTACGTGGAACACCTATCCTTGTTCAACTCATGTTGACTTACTACGGTATCCCACTTTTCTTGAAATTTCTCAAAATAAGATACGGTTTTGATTGGAATATCAATGCTATTCCAGCATCTGTTTTTGCGGTAACTGCATTTGCTTTCAATGAAGCGGCATACACTAGCGAAACCATTCGAGCTGCGATTCAAGCTGTGGATGTCGGAGAAATTGAAGCTGCGCGTAGCTTGGGAATGACCTCCTTTCAAGTTTACCGTCGCGTGATTATTCCAAATGCAGCTGTCATTGCAACGCCGACGTTGATTAACAGCTTGATTGGCTTGACGAAGGGAACATCATTGGCATTTAATGCAGGTATTGTTGAAATGTTTGCCCAAGCGCAGATTTTAGGTGGTTCGGATTATCGCTATTTTGAACGTTACATTTCAGTTGCGCTTGTTTACTGGGTAATCAGTATTATTATTGAACAAATCGGTCGTCTCATTGAAAAACGAATGGACATCGATACGCCTCAATCAAGTCAAAAAGAAGTGGCAGGAGGTATTCGCTGATGATTAAAATTACAAATTTAACCAAAGAATTTTCAGGGCAAAAAGTTTTAGACGGTTTGGATGTTGATATTCAAAAAGGAGAAGTTCTGGCTCTTGTCGGTGCTTCGGGAGCAGGAAAATCAACGTTCTTGCGTAGTCTAAATTATTTAGAAAAACCTGATTTTGGCAGCATTGCCATTGATGATTTCAAGGTTGATTTTCAGACAATTTCTAAGGAAGATGTCCTTGTTTTACGTCGTAAATTAGCCATGGTTTTCCAACAATTTAATCTCTTTGAACGTCGAACAGCCCTCGAAAATGTCAAAGAAGGTTTAAAAATTGTTAAGAAGCTTCCAGATAGTGAAGCAACAAAAATTGCGAAAGAAGAATTAGCTAAGGTTGGTTTGTCTGACCGTGAAAATCATTACCCACGTCATTTGTCAGGTGGGCAAAAACAACGGGTGGCTTTAGCGCGTGCTTTGGCAATGAAACCAGACGTCCTCTTGCTTGATGAACCCACTTCGGCGCTTGACCCAGAGCTTGTCGGCGAAGTTGAAAAATCAATTGCGGATGCCGCTAAAGCAGGGCAAACCATGGTTTTGGTTAGCCATGACATGAACTTTGTTTATCAAGTGGCAGACAAGGTCTTATTCCTTGATAAGGGGCATATCCTTGAAGCTGGCAAACCAGATGACGTTTTCAATCATCCAAAAGAAGCCAGAACCAAAGAATTCTTCGCAAACTATACAAAAACGTATATTTAACCACTGACTTTTGTTATAATAAGAGCTGAGAGACTTTTTCAGCTCTTTTTAGAGTGATAAAGCAAAAACTGATTTAAGTATAGGTGACGTATGTTTTTAGAAATTTTTAGTCTTTATATCAAAGGACTTCTATTAGCCATTGTTTTTGTTTTCTTAGTTGGTATCATTTGGAATTTTTGGCGTGCTGCCCGTAAATTGGACAAAACAGCCAAAGAACGCCAAGCCTTTTTATATGATGTGTTAATGATGTCAATCATGACTATCCCAGTTTTGTCCTTTGCATTTATGGCGATTTTATTAATGTTCAAAGCGTAATAATTGCAATTTTAATACCTGATTGCTACAATGAAAAAATAATCGAGATATTGAGGTGACTAAATGTACGATACATTAATTATCGGCTCAGGTCCTGCGGGTATGACTGCGGGGCTTTATGCCGCTAGATCTAATTTGAAAGTTGGTATTATTGAACAAGGAGCCCCTGGTGGACAAATGAATAATACCTCAGAAATCGAAAATTACCCAGGGTATGACCATATTTCAGGACCAGAATTGTCCATGAATATGCATGCGCCGCTTGAAAAATTTGGTGTTGAAAATATTTACGGTATTGTGAAATCTATCGAGGATGCTGGCGATGTGAAACGTGTCATTACTGAAGACGCCAGCTACGAAGCAAAAACAATTATTTTAGCGACTGGTGCTAAATACCGCACTCTTGACGTACCTGGTGAAGAAGAATACACAAGCCGTGGCGTTTCTTACTGTGCAGTCTGTGACGGTGCTTTTTTCCGTAATCAAGATTTATTAGTTGTCGGTGGTGGGGATTCGGCAGTCGAAGAAGCTGTTTACCTCACACAATTTGCCAAATCTGTAACGATTATTCATCGCCGTGATGAATTGCGTGCCCAAAAGATTTTGCAAGATCGTGCTTTTGCTAACGACAAAATCAACTTTATCTGGGATTCTGTTGTCAAAGAAATCAAAGGAACTGACATCAAGGTCTCTGGTGTAACTGTTGAAAATGTTAAAACTGGTGAGCTTAGTGAACACAAATTTGGTGGTATTTTTATTTACGTTGGAGTTAATCCAGTAACAAGCATGGTAGCTGACCTTGGCATCACAGATGAAGCTGGTTGGGTGATAACAGACGAACGCATGATGACACCAAAAGCAGGCATTTTTGCCATTGGAGATGTTCGTCAAAAAGAACTTCGCCAAATCGCAACAGCTGTTGGCGACGGTGCCATTGCTGGACAAGGTGTTTACCAATATATTGAAAATATGACATAATCACATCATTAAAGTCTGAGATGAAAATCTTAGGCTTTTTTAGTAGTTGCTAGATTTGTGATAAAACATGAAAATATTTTTCAGAAAATCAGCTTTTTTTCAAATCTTTGCGCAAAACCTCACAAAGTTTTAGCCAGTCTGTCGTAATTGTGCTATAATATAAGCTATTTTGACAAACCGAACTAAACCTTGAAATAAAGCCTATTTTAAAAGGGTTTTGAATTTATGAATATGATATTTTTTTGGTATTTTTGGGTATTTTTCGATTTTTTGGCGGGGACAAAGGGGGGGAATTTTTTACTTGATTGCACGCAAGAATGAATCAGTAACTTCGCCAGCTACCTCGTCTTTAATATGCGTATATTGCTGTATCATGTAAGATGTTGAATGCCCCAACGCAGCCGCCATATGCTCGATTGATACACCAGCTATTTGTCCTTGAGTGGCAAAAAAATGCCTCATCATATGAGGTGATGCGTGGATTTTTGATTCAGCACTTACTTTTTTGAAGATAGTGGCAATATGAGCGTATTTTATTGGTTCCCCTCTTCGTTTCTTGAGGTTAGCTCCCTCATCGACGAAAATAAAATCATTTTGTCCGAGAATTCTATTGCTTTCTTTGGCGATTCGTCTTGCAAACATCATGGCTTTTTGTAACAATTCTGTCGTCTCTTCGTCAAGCAACACATAACGTTTTGAGGTTCTTGTTTTCATTCTGCCGCCCTCTGGACGTCTTTCCGTTCTGCTTTCGTCCAAGAATATTCTAAAGCGTCCGTTCACCAAATTTAATGAGCTGAATTTAATACCTAAAACCTCACTTCGACGCAAGCCGAAATAAGTCAGTCTAGCCATAGTATAATCATAGCTACTTAATATTTCACGAGCGCATTCGTCCCAAGCACGAAATTCCTCTAAAGACAATCGCTTTTTCTTAGTAGGAATATTGCTTTTGCCTATGTAGATTTTTAAAATAGGGTTCTTATCCATGTAACCATTGACAACAGCGTCAGTTACCATAGCTTCAAAAAGAGCGTTGATTTGAATGACAGTAGCTCTTGAATAGCTATTTAATAAACTAGATATATATGCTTCGTATTTTGTGCGTTTAATGTCTTTTAATAGCGTATCGCCAAATTGTTTGCTAAAATGATGATTGTACCAGCTTGTCTTTGTCATAACTGTATCTGGCGCCCAACGCCCAGTTTTGATACGATTTTCGCTGTATATCTGCCAGTAATCATCCACGGTCATATTCTTGCGTGGGTCGTAGTCACCATTTGCGATTTTGTTTTCGATTTCAGCAAGTGCCTGTCTAGCTTCTGCAACTGTTTTTAAGCCACTAGCACTCACTTCTGTTTGCTTACCAACTAACTTGAATTTTCGGCGAACGTAGTAGCGTTTGCCTTTTTTAGTTTCATAAGTATAAATATTTGGATATTTTGTTTTTGTGTATTTCATTTTATCTCCTTGTTAAAAATTTAGCTTCTGGACAAGGCTTTTTTAACTTAGAGAAACTCTTGACATCACCTCACTTTTTGATAAAATAAGTAAAGGAAAGATGCCTAGTTTCAACTAGGATGCTTTCTCACAATGTATTTTTTATCCCTTGCACTCAAAGTTTGGCGATGGAGAGTGTGAGGGATTTTTTTGTTTATTTTTTAGTGGCAAAGACTGTGCCGCAGTTCTTGCAGTGCCACTCTTTTTTTCCTTTCTTACCAGCAAAACCAGCTAGAGCACCAACACCGCTAGTCATAGCAGCTCCGGCTACGGCTTTACCAACTGAAAAAGCTTTTCTTTGCTGTACCATAAATTCAACGTCCGTACTTTTGCAATGAGGACATTTCACAGCTTTTGCTGTCGCCTTCTTGTGCTCATTTTTCACTTGTTGAAGATTTTCAACCGCTTTTGCTTGTTCTATTTTTAATTGTTCTTTTTGCTTTTTGGTTAGAGGGTGTTTTATTTCCCAAAAAAGTCGTGCGAACAGCAAAATAACACCTGCAAACATTAAAAACCAAAAAACAGGAAAAACGAAGCCTAAAATAAGACCGACGAAAACACAACCAAAGGCTGTTTCAAATTTTAAGTAAGTAGGTACATTTCTAATATCATCCATTTTCTTTTTCTCCTTTTTTTAAATAACACTTTGCTGAATTTTTCTAAATTCATCTTGTATCATCGCTTCACCCCAAGTTGTAGAAATATCATACTGTGTAGCAAAGCGAACCCAATTGAAATCGTAAATATCGGTCGTTTTCAAATAATCAACTAATAACTCATGAATCATAAATCTATCAGCTTGATTTTCGTATTGTAAAAGCAATCTCTTGTAATGTTTGGGGTCGTGGTTGATATGCCCAAGTTCATGCAAGATGACTTTTTCACGTTCTTGTTTAGACAATGATTCGTTGACGCATATTCGTCTTAGGTCTGGAAAGTAGAACCCAGACCTTTCCCACATATCAGCAGGAAAAACGAACAATGATATTTTATATTCTTTTAAAAGCTCATCAATCTTCATCTCCCATTACCTCAATTGAAAGTCTAATAATTTGTTCTATTTTTTTAACGTCATCATCAGATAATGGCTTTCCGTCAAACATCACGACTTTTTCACGCAAATTTGAAAGGTCAATTGATGGCTGCCAATCTGGCTTTTTATCAGCGAAACTTTCTGGATTAATTCCTAGAATATCACAGATTTTAAAAATAGTTTCTGCTTTCGCATTCATTACACCACGTTCTAAAATAGAACGCATTGTTGTGTACGGTATATCATTTTCAAGGGCAAAAGCCCTGACACTATTATACCTACTTTCGATAATTCGTTTTAAATCTTTTTCATCCATTTTTTGAATTCCTTTTTTTGATTTTTCTACTATATAATAACATACGAAAAATCATATTTCAAGTAAAAAAATAACAAAAAAATCAAAAAAATATGTTGACAAGGTACGAAAATTCATATATACTATAATCAAGCTTAAGGAAACGAAAGCCAAAAAATAAAACAATATACGAAAATTCGTATTAGAAAGGGCAAACATGAAAAACATTGAATACATTCGAAAAGAAAAAGGTGTTTCGTTAGTTGATATTGCAGATTGTTTACATTTAAAATCTCAAACAGTTCGCGAAAAAATCAATGGAGATTCTGATTTTAAATTCGGAGAAGCGTTGAAAGTTCAACAGACTTTCTTCCCAGAATTTGATATTGTCTATCTTTTTCAAGAACGTAAAGAATTATCTGTAGGATAATATACGAAAATTCATATAAAGGAGCAAACATGAAACCAAAACGATATCCATATAGTGGAAAGACAACAAAATCATCTCTAATTGTACTTGGAAGTGAAAAGTTATCAAATACTTTATCACAGACGTTAGATGCTAGCGTTAAAACACAAATGCGCAATCGACTTTTAGGCGTTGGCACTAGTCAAGTAAAATCAACTAAAATGCAAGAACTACTCACAGAGCCTAAAAAACTCGTGCAAAAATACGCTGATTTAGCACTTGAAAGATATGATACGTATCAAAAAGCAATTGCCGCAGTAAGTCATTTTTCGGACTTTAGCCCTTTAGGACAAGAACTAAAAAGAGCTATCCAAGACGAAATTACAGAGCGTGCTTTGGATAGCAAAACCAAAAAAGAATAACATCACTTCCAGTTAGGCTGCTACGGTTCTAGCAGACGCCTCCGAAATATAGATAATTGACATGATGAAACGAACTCCATTAGATTGTCTGCTAGGGCTATACCAGCCTAGCTGGGAAACGAAAAATATAGAAAGGATATGATATGAAAAACCAAAGTATTATCGTTTTTTACAAAAAAGGCTTCAAAAGAATATTTCTTTTCGAAGCCGATACCATCGATGATATGTTCCGAGCTTTTAAATACGATGCATTCAAAGACAAGAAAGATAGAGCATATTTTTTAGTTGATGGTGTTGAGATTAAATTAACAGATAGCTAAAGCCCAAGAGTTTTTAACACAATCGCAGAAGCAAGTTGTTGAAAAATGGTTAAAGAAGCAGAACCGACTGATTTTATAATTTTCTCTTTAGTTTGGTTAAAAACAGTTTCGGAACGAATATTATTTAATAATTCGTGACCCGACCAAGTTAAATCAGTGAGAAATAAAACAGTTGTGGTGTTATCGCCAGAAATTTTCAAACCTGTAACATATTCTTCTTGCAATAATTTTAAAGCGTTATATTGAATTTCGTCTTCATTATATTTAGACAATTTTTTATAAGATTTGAAATTCGCAAGAATTAGCTCATCTTTACGATTTGGGATTTCTTCGATTGTTAGCAAAATATCTCTAATGCAATCATAATTTAATTTCACGATAATCACCTCCTTTCGAGATGATTATACCAAAAAAAGCCACTGAAAAATCAGTGACTTACACAAAAAACTTACTTACATTATACCAGAAAGGAAACGCTATGGATAGTGTAATGCAACAATTTTCTGATTGGCTCAAGGGTACAATCAAAGAAACATTAAACAAGCTTTTGGAAATCGAACGGGACGACGGTTTTCCAGAATTGATGGACGTAACAACGACGTGTGACTTTTTGGGAATTAAATACGACACGTTTCAACTTTACCGCTATTCAGACGGTTTCCCAAAAGAATTGCCAGCCAAACGCTGGTCAAAACGAGCTATTAAGAAATGGCTTGAAAATCAAATTTAAAAGCTTCTGGACAAGGCTTAGAAAGAGAAAGGATTTAACATGAAACTATTTAACTGGATTTTTGCAAAACCTAAAAAAGCAGAATCACGTCCAGTTTGGACAATCGAACACAATGGCTGGGAAGCAAGTGCCATTGCATACAATCGCACTCACGGTTTGCCAGATGGTGCGATTTAAGGAGAATGATAATGACTAAAGCAGATGAAATCAGAAAATATTATAGAGACAATCCGTTAGCTTCTGCAGAAGAAGTTGCTGAAGCAACAGGAATTGCAAAAGAAAAGATTCGAGCTTACATTTCAAAAGATGTCAAAGCAGGACGTTGTATTAGAACGGAAAATGGTATTGATTATAGCAGTTTCTTTTACGAAGAAGAGGAACGTAGCAGTTTGATTGAATGGAAAAATGAGATTCGGAGAGAACTAGTCGAACAGTTGCTAGAAGCTAATCGTAGAGAAACCGCTAGCGACCAAATTCGTTTAAACGCTAAAGAAATTAATAAGCTACTAAATGAGGTGAATCGATAATGTACACATACGAATACCGTTGCTTGGATTGTGGCGAGCGTTGGGAAATTATTGATAGTTACCCACCGCTTGAATGTCCATGCTGCGAAAGTGAACAGATTTATCAACTATGGAAAGTGAGGGCGTACGATTGAGAGTATATGTCAATAAACGCAAAGAATTGATTTTAGCACCAGAATATTTTGAAAAATATGGTGGTGTCAGTAACGAAACCATGCAAATTAAAGATGGTGAATTCACAAAGGAAATCGAAAAAGAAGTCAACGAAGCTATGCAAGAGATTATTAATCGCTGGCAACCAATTTTCGACAATATCCCTACTGAAGCACTATTCGCTGAAAAACAAAGACAAGTAAAAAACTTTAGTGATTTTGAAACGGTGCTGACAGAACTGATTGAGGAGGAATATGGTAGATGAAAATTTTAGCAATTGATCCATCTTCAAACAGAATTGAAACCAGTACAACAGGAATCGTTCTATTAAATAACGCAAGGCTTGAATGTTCATGGGTAGCAGCCTACGGCATGCGAGGGTTTAAAGAGTGGTATACGACTATTGGATTTGATTTAGAACCAGACGTCGTTGTCGTCGAAAAGTTCGAAGCGCGTGATAATGATAAGTCTAAAGATAATTCAGTTTTAGAAACCATCGCATTTATTGAAATGTGTTTCCCGAACTTAATTCTTCAAAGAAATGCAGGTTACAAATCAGATATTCCAGATAATCTCTTAAAAATTTTGGGTCTATGGAAATTTGAAAAAAGCCATCATCAAGATTGCCGAGCCGCCGCCCGCCTTGGACTATTTTGGGCAATGCGGAACGACATTGAAAAAGTTGTTCAAGATATTGGGAAGGTGGTGATTGAACATCAAAATCATGAGCGAAGTTTGGAAGCAAATTAATGGATACGAGGGGCTTTATGAAATATCTAATTTTGGCAACGTACGAAGTTGTGAAAGAGTTGTTTCACACGGTAAAGGTTCGAGTAGCAGAAAGTTAAAATCGAAATTTATCCGTCCGTGGGATGACAATCATGGTTACCACTCTGTCTCGCTTAGTAAAAACGGGAAAGTAAAAAAATACAAAGTTCATAGATTAGTTGCTGAAGCTTTTATTCCGAATCCTGAAAGAAAAGAAACAGTTAATCATATTAATGAAATCAGAAGTGATAATCGAGTTAGTAATCTAGAGTGGGCTACGTATCAAGAAAATAATAATTTCGGCGGACACAACGATAGAGTGTCAAAGACATTGAGTAAAGCAGTTGTGCAGTTGAGTGAAAAAGGCGAAAAAATCGCAGAATTTGACAGCGCTAAAGAAGCTAGTATTGCAACTGGAGTAAATTCCGTCAATATAAAAAGTTGCTTGCACCATGCTAATAGAGTTTTAGCGGGCGGATATAAATGGAGGTATAAAACTTGACAAAAATTGTGTTAAGAAAATGGCAGAAGGAGGCAGTATCCCGAAGTTCAAGATTAAATCACGGTATTTTTCTTGAAGCTTTGGGAGGTTGAAGGTAGAGGTAAAACCATCTGCGCTTTATCAATCTGTAAAGCTAAAAGTGTTGACAAAGTCATCATCGTTAATAATCGAGTAGCTATTTTAGACGGTTGGAAAGAAACAGTTCAAAAATTTGAATTCGATAAAGACTTTGAAGTTATTTATCTAACTGATAGAGCTTTGCAAAATCGTGTCAAAACGCAAAAAATAGCTTGTGACGTGCTCATTATTGACGAGTGGCAAAATGTATCAAGTGATAAAAACGTGCGAGCATATGCCAAAATAAAGCGCAATTACACGATAGGATTATCAGCCACACCAATTAGAAAGAAAGGACAAAATTTCTATCCGCTAGAAAAAACTTTGTGGGGCTTTGCTAATCCGAATAGAAAATTCGATTGGCAAAAAACACACGGAAAAATGGTATATGATCCATTCTCTTACTCAAAAGAGAAGTGGGATGATTTCAGAGACTATGAAACATACGTTTCTAAATTACCAAATTTCATGCGTTGGGAAGAAATCGAAGAGATTGAAAATGCCAAAAAGAACAATGGCTATGACATCAATTTTTTTCAAAAGACAGTTCCAGTCGCTAATCCTAAAAAGCTAAAGCAATTTAAGAAATTGAATTTAGTGACAATCGACGGTAAAACGGCAATGGCTAAGCAATCGTTTGGGCGCAAGACGTTTGAACGTTACTTAAGTCAAACAGGTGTAATTGTTGACTTTCCGAAAATAAAAGCCGTCAATGCTGACACACCACTTTTAAAAGAGTTAGATGGTCTAATTGAACGAGCGCCACACGGCATGCTAATTGTTAGCAAATCTAAGCAGATTGTTAACGTCATTCACGAACGCAATCCAAACACAGGAATTTGGACGGGAGATGTTAAAGAAGGCATTGATAACCAAACAGTCGTTGCTACAAGTCAAGTTTTAGGTGTGGGTGTTGATGGCTTACAATACAGATTTCAAACAATTGCTGTACTTGATCCAGTCGCTGAAGATAGTGGCGAATATGACGACTATCGTCAATTGCTATGGCGAATAACAGGAAGTCGTCAACAACACGATGTCAACGTTATTGAATTTTACTACAAAGGAGAATAAGAGTGTTTAAACTACCAGAGAACAAACCACAAGTGCCGAAAGACACACCACGTAATTATTTTATCTATGGCGAAACAATGAGCGGAAAATCATATTTAGCTAATGAGTTTCCAAACCCAATTGTTTTAAATACGGACGGAAATGCTAGTGCTAACAGCGTACCAGCTATCCAGTTGATTAATGAAAGAGACAAAAACGGACGTATTACAAAATCAGTTATCGATCAGCTCAGTGAAATCTTGCTGGCTTTGCAAACACAAGAGCATACTTATGAAACAGTCGTCGTTGATGTTATTGATGATGTCATTGACATGATCAAAATTGCTGTCTGCGGTCAGTTCGGTGTTAAATCATTATCTGAAATCAGCTATGGAAAAGGTTACGACTATTTCAACCAAGCTTTGACAGAACTTGTGATTGATTTAAAAGCTTTACCAATGAACGTCATTTACATTAGCCGTCAAATTTCAGAGTATGACGATAAAGGTAATGCGACGAAAGACAAACCAAGTTTGAAAGATAAGTATGTCAATCTCATCAATGGCAACTCAGATTTGATGGTGCATACTGAAAAAATTGGAAACAATTATAATCGTGAAGTTGACCGAAAACGTAAAACATACTATGCGGACCAGGTTGACGACAAGGCAATTTTAAAAATCTTACAAACTATTCGAGGTGCTGTTGAACCACCTCGTCAAAAGGCAAAAGCAGCATCAGCTACTAAATCTGAAGTAAAACAAGAAACAACTAACGACGAAGATTTATTTTAATTAAAAGGAGAATATACATATGAGTTTATTAGATATTGCAAAAGGACTTAAAAAGAATGGATTTGACCCACGTAAAGATAGTGTTAATGGACAACCTGCAATCCCAGCTGGCACTTATCCAGTTGTATTAAAAAAAGCGACATTCAACGTTTCAGATAGTGGCTGGGAAAGTTTAGGCTATCAATTTGAAGTTCGAGGTGGTGAATATGACGGGCGTACTGATTTCGTAACCTTTGGTACGTTGGATACTTGGAAAAATAAAAAAGGTGAAACAATTGACTTAGGTTGGTCGGTTGAACGCACTATTAAATTCTTCCAAAAAGTTATTGTTTTGGCTGGTGATGAGCTAAAAAATAGTGATTTTGAAGATGGGAAAGCTATGGAAGAAGCCCTTCAACGTAAAGCAGTTGGTTCTTATTTCAATCTTGTTATTGATGAAGGTGTTTCTAAAAAAGGAAAAGAATATCGCAATTACGATATTGAAGAGGAAGTAAGTCAACCTATTATGTCAGCTGCTGAAATTGATGACGACGACCTTCCATTTTAAAAAATAAAAGGAGATGTTAGCAAATGCCTTCCATGAAAGAATACGCTTTGAAATATCATAAGCTCGGTTTTTCAGTCATTCCAATTGATCCACAAAGCAAAAGACCTTTGATTGAATTTGCGGACAAAGCGATGTCAGCTGATGAAATAGAAAACTTTTGGGAAGGTTATCCAAACGCTAACATTGCTGTTCGAACGACTAATTTCTTCGTCATCGACATTGATAGACATGGCAAAACTAATGGTTTTGAAAGTTTAAAACGTTGGAAGGACTTAAACCTTATTGAACCAACGCTTCAAGCTAAAACAGCTAGTGGCGGGAAACATCTCTTTTACTTCAAAAGAGATGACACGCCCATAAGTCAAATGATTGGCTTTCTTCCTGGTGTTGACGTCAAAGCACATCCAAACAATTATGTTCTAGTTGCTCCGTCTGCAACCGATAAAGGTCAATATGAATGGGATTTAGAGAAATCTAAAGAAGGGTTGACGATGGTTACACCATCAAAACAACTCATTCAGGCAATAAAAGAACAATATGCTTTAACTCATGGGCGTCAACTTGATAGTGCTGAAGGCTTGCGAGCCTTAAAAGCACGCACGTATCAAAAAAATAAAAATCAAACAACTGAGCTTTTCGAAACGATAGCCATTGGTTTTGGTGATGAGGGCGGTCGAAACGATAAGTTAGCAAGTTTTGTTGGCGGTCTACTTTTCAGGGCGGTTGATGATGAATTAGTTTTACGATTGGCACAAATAGCAAACAACAATAGTATTAGCCCGCTTCCTGAAATAGAAGTGGCTAGGACTGTTGAAAGTATGATTAAAAAAGATAGAAGGTGATTATAATTGGCGATGTAGTAAGTATAGATTCAAAACCACAAATGTTGACGACTGAAAAAGGAGGTATTCGTTCGAATAGTCCAAGCAATGTTCTGTTAGCTTTTAAAGCTGATGATCAGTTAAGCATTTACTTAAAGCATAATGAGTTCTCACAAGAACATGAACTTACTAAAGACATCAAAATCGGAAACAGCTATTTCAAAAAAGGTGAGCTGCCTTCTAACTTTGATTCCGTCATTAAAGTTTATTTTGAGAGTGTATTTGAAGTTGCATTTACCAATCAAGCCATGCTTGATGGTATGGAGACATTCTTTTCAGAACGAACCTATAATCCTGTCATGGACTATATGGAAGCAGCAGCAGAAGAATGGGACGGCAGACAGCGAATCAACCGTATGTTTCAAGTCTATTTAGGCGCTGACGACATTGAATTGATTTCAAAAATCGCTGAAATGTGGTTAGTTGGTGCGGTCGCGAAGGTGTATGATCCATATGTTAAATTTGACTATGTCTTAGATTTGGTTGGCGGTCAAGGTGTCGGTAAAACATCACTTCTCCAGAAGTTAGGCGGCAATTGGTACACAGATGCTGTCACAGATTTCTCAAACAAAGATAATTACGACATCATGCTAAAATCACTCATCGTCAATGATGACGAAATGGTGGCAAGTAATCGAATGTCATTTGCTGAAACGAAAGCTTTTATCTCAAAAACAAGCTTACGCTTTAGAAAACCATACATGAAGCGAACAGAGGAGTTTGCAAAAAACTTTGTTTTAGCTCGAACGACCAATCAAAAAGAATATCTCAAAGACAAAACGGGTGAACGTCGCTTCTTGCCGATTATGGTAAATGCGGATAAGCAAAAAAAACATCCAATGGAAATCGAACCAGAAACAATTAAGCAGATTTGGGGCGAAGCTGTCACGATTTTTAAAAATGGTGCAAGTTTGATGTTTGATGAAGAAACAGAAAAAGAATTAAACGTTTACCGTGAGAAATTCATGTATCGTGACGAAATCGAACAACAAGTGTTGGAATACTTAGATATGCCAATTCCTAGCAATTGGGAAAATATGTCAGCACAGAAACAACATCAATACACGCAAGCCTACTTTGACAACAGCCATGGTTTTGATGCTGGTGATGCTCAGTTGACAAAAGTTTCAACACGAGAAATGATGTATAACTTGTTCATGAGAAGTTCGAATGACAGGAAGTTGTCAACAAAAATAAATATGGTTATGGATAATCATCCTGAATGGGAGAAAAAACAATTCAAAATAGCCGGTAAAAACACTAAAGGATTTAAACGAAAAATCAAAAAATAGTTCGGTTACTTCTCTGATTTTATCGGTTACCATCGGTTACCTTTTGACAAAAAGTATCCGTAGGTATCCGTAAGTAACCGATAATTTTAGAGTTCGGTTACCCATTTAAACCCTTGATATTATTGACTTTCTTATATAAAAGGTAACCGATAACTTATATTTTTATAAAAAGTATTATATAAAATAGTAAATATATAAAGAATGTTGATATAAAGGGATTCTTACGAATATAGGTGTAGGAAATAAATAAAAAAGTGTTTTTTATCGGTTACTCGGTTACCTTTGACTTTTTGAGGTGAAAAAATGGGCACAGTAAATACAAATAAATCAGCAGCTAAACACTGCGTCATATTTTGCAAACATCAAAACGAGACACCGTTTGATGTGTTAGAAAATTTCGTTGAATGGACGAAAGAAAAAAATATTAAAAGCTATATTGAGATTAGCAAGATGTTACATACGACACCAAAAGAAGCGAACCGATTGCTAAATCTTGCTCTTTTGCCAGATGACAGAATTGTTAAACGAATGAAGAGGTTGATGGAATGACAATTGTTAGAACATATAAGTTTTACGACACTAAAACAGGCAAACGCTTTGAAGGAACGATAGTCGAATGTGCAGACGCTTTTGGCATAAATAGACGTACACTCGACAGCTATACTTCGCTTGGAAGAATTAAACGTAAGCACGTTGGTTTTAAAGATAATAACGTTTCTTATTCGGAAGATAAGGTTTCTTCACCACAGGTTAAACGTGTGCTACGCAGAGAGCTTCTAATAGAGTCTTTTGATTAGACAATACAATTATATTCAAAACAAATTAAAACGCCGTAGAGAGGACGAGAGAGGGGTAGAATCGATGCTAGGAATTAAGTTAGTAGACGTTGATACGTCACAAGCGCAAGAAGAACAAACGGGAACATGTGAATTATGTTTTGGCTCAATGTGGTGTGATAACCCAGTTTTAACTTTTGAAAATCCATACGGTGACCGTGTGAAAATTGATGGTTATTTTTGGAGCTGGGGTGATTATCTTGAACTTGAAATTGACAATTATTTAAATTTCTCTGATTGGCTTTCAAAACAAGATGTTGATTGGAATATGTTAACAGACGATGGTTATGAGTGTTTAGCAGATTTAGTTTATTGGTATAGAGAGGAAAATGAAAATGATTAGCATTTATTTAGTAATTTTAGCTTGGCTGACATTTCCAATGTTTGTGATTTACGACAAGAAGAAACGAGTAAGATTTGTGACGTGTGGTCTGCTTTACTATCTTATTGATACAATTAAAGCTTATTTTAAAGAAAAAGGAGACAACGAATGACGATTGAAACGAAGATGTGTGAACCAATTAATTTTCTTAAACTTGAGAGCTTATATTTGAAAGCTACAGAATTCAGAGAACTAAAACATTTTGTGAATAATTGCTGGCATGACAATCCTTTGAAGCTAACGACGACAAAAAATTCTGATGATGAGTTGACTATTGAGATAAAGAATAAGCCTGTTTTAGATGAAATCGTAAAAGTAATTATAAAGCGAATGGAAATTATTGAAAATAATTTAAATATTATGGGGTACACAATGCAAGACGAGCCAAAGGAATGGCAGTACCATGTGAATGTTTTGAAGGGAGAAGATGATGAATAAACAACAATTAATTAAAAACTTAGGATATGTAAGATATTCTGACACCGATGATGAACGTTATAATTATTATAATAAAGGGATTGATACTGCTATTTCCTTTGCTAAGAAACTTGCCGAACCAGAAAAGCCAGTAGTGCCACAATTTGTGGCTGATTGGTATGAAAAGTATAAGAATGACTTTGAATATAACTTATACAGACTTTGCATCAATTTCCATGAACGAAAATTACATGAAGATTTACATGAATGGTTTAAATTTGATAAAAATAAACCAATTGAGACACTTATATTAATGCACAAATTCGGCTATGAAGTTGAGAAAGAGAAATTGTTCACAGCCAAATTAAAATCAACAAACGAATATCTACACTATGACAAAGATTATAAAGAAATTCATCATTTTAAAGTACCTGACGACGTAGCTAACCAAGCAGAAGCATATCACTTTATTGAAGATGATTTGATTAAATATCGTGCTTGGGAGAATGAAGCTTACGATGTTAAAGAGGTGGAAGAATGACAATACCAAAATTTAGGGCGTGGGATAAGAAATCAAAAGTGTTGAGTCTCGTGGGAAGAATAGATTTCTTTAAAAGACAAGTCTCTATTCTTAGTCCTAGTTACCATTCTGTGGGATTTGAAAATATCAAGCTCATGCAATCAACAGGCATGGTTGACGAGAATGGAAAAGAAGTCTTTGAGGGTGATATTGTATTAATTTATGGTGAAAAAATCTCAAAAGTATTTTATTCACAAGGTTCGTTTTGCGTTGATATTTTAAATGGTGGAACTCCTTTGCACGCTTTTTCATCAGAGCAACTTAAAGTTATTAGTAATGTTTATGAAAACCCAGAGCTTTTGGAGGAAGAAAAATGATTAAAAAGTATATTAAAACCACACCTGTGGAAGCAATTCAAGTTACACCCTTTAATTACTATGAAGTTATAGAGTTTGCTAAGAACCAGAATATTGTATTTGGAGAGATAGGGCTTTTTCACACAATTGAGACTCTTGAAGGTGTTATGGAATTTAATGACTTTGACTATCTAATTAAAAACCAGACTGGCGAATGCTATGTATGCAAGAAAGAAATTTTTAAGCAAACGTATAGAGAGGTGTAATAATGTTCGATACTCTTAAAATGATTGTTTATAAGTTCAACGAACGAAAGAAAGAACTTGGGCAGAATTTGAAACAATTTTTTTGCAGACACGATTATGTAAAGAAAGAGGATAGACCGCTATTTAGTTTTAGCAGTAAATATCACCTTGAATGCTCAAAATGCGGTAAGCGCAGTCTTATTGAGCCATGGCTAAAATATAGAGAGGAAGAAGCATGAGATGTATGGTTTATTTAATCGGAAATGATGGCTATCCAGTTTCATCTTTTCCTATGAACGGTGTTGACTTTAGTCTTATTACACAAGTGGTTAGTCAGATTGACTTAGTTAAAGACTGTGATTTAAGACGTATTGTGATTGAGAGGTTGGAAGTATGAGACCAAAACGTTATCCGTATTCCCGAAATCAATGGGAAACAGAAACCACTGTATTATACAGCGGTGACAATAGAGAATATCGCTTAAGTAGAGAAGTGAACCGTATCACAGGAGAAGTGAGATAGCAACCCGCTTTGGTATCTAGCAAGGTTCGAGCCCTTGCGTGGGTATAACCCGAAATATTTTAAAATGGAATAGAGGTGGTGTGAACCACTTCTTCTTACGCAAATTAGTATATTCGCTAGTAAGTTTATCGGGTTACTTGCTAGCAACATAGCGAAATAAAATAGAAAGGGAAACTCAATGTAATTTTTAATCTAACGCAGTTTATCGCTAGACTGTTATTATTTGAAGGCGCTGTTTTATTCTTCGTGGTAACTCAATGTTTGGGTCGTGCGCCTGCCCAAAAAGAAAAAGCTCGCTTGCGCAAGCTCTTCTTGAATGTAAAACTACTATTAATAGTATATCATATTCAAGGAGCGGCAAGATGAAAACATATGAGCGATTGCGAAAAATCAAAGCGCTTGACAGATATATTGAAAGTCAAATGAACCAATTAGAAAAGCTAAAATCTCAAGCTCTTAAAATTAATGCTAGTCCTTTACAAATTGACAAAGTTCAAAATGGAAGTCGTAAGAAGAAAGATGACTTATATGTTGAATTAATGGCAACACAAGAAGATATTGAAGAATACACTGCTAAAGCTTTAAGAGAGAAGCGAGAATTTAGAAAACGAATTGCAGAAGTTGAAGATAGCAATGCTAGAACTCTCTTACAAATGGTTTATATTGAGCAACTTCCTATCAATGAAATATGTGAGCGATTTGACGGAATAAGCGAACCAACTTATTATGTTTGGTTGCGCAAAGCGGAAAAGCTTTTAGAGGATTGAAATAGTCAATCCTCTTTTTTTCGTAACGGTACTAATAACTATTTGTGATGGGGTGTTTTGAAAACACGTCACGGGTGTGGTCGGTAAGGTGGTATTGAATTTTATAGTAAATTATAGTAATTAACAGTACTAAGCAATAATATACAGCAATCAATAACGCATTATAAGCGTGAGGTGGTATTATAGTAATATCAAATAATAAGGATAAGGCAGTAGCAATAGTTATTGCCTTTTATTTATGCAAAGAAAGGAGTGATAAGGTTGCCAATGGTTCGAAGGTGTAAATATACAGGATGTCATCAGTTAGTAGAGAGACCAGCACATTTCTGCGGTAAGCACAAGCAATATGAGGCTGAATATGCTAAGCAGCGTGAGGTTTACAGTCGTACATATTACAACAAGCGAGTTCGCAACAGAGATGAAGCGAATAGAGAACGTAATAAGTTTTATCATTCATTGACATGGACATCGCTTCGCGAGCAAGCTTTAAAACGTGATCGTTATCTTTGTCAGTATTGTTTGGCAAATGGTATCAAAAGACCTAACTCGAGAATTGGCGACCACATAACGCCAGCAGAAATAGCTCCAGAAATACGCACAGAACTATCAAACATAGCGACAGCGTGCAGAGATTGCGATAACGTAAAGCGTAAGTTAGAGCAGGAAATTTACGGCACAGGTCAAAGAAACACGCATAGAAACACGAAATTAAGGCTTTCAGTGAGACAGTGGGCTAAATTAATAGCCCGCAAAAAGAAAGACGTTCGAGAAGCCCCTTAAAAAGCCCTGTATCGAGTTTTAACAATCGGGAATATAATTATATTCAAACACATTTTAAATTGACCCCCGCCCCCTATCTCGTGCCAAGGAGAGCCACCACAAGGTGTTCTCTTGTATCGCAGACCAATTTTTCAGATTTTTAAGGGGTGTCATGATTCGAATCGAGAGGAGAAACAATGAGTGGTTAAGAATCCATACTATCAGCAAAATAACAAGCGTTTACCCAGTGACCCACCAAACTACTTAGGAACAGTAGCGAGGGAGATTTGGCGCAAAATCGTTCCGTTTTTAGAAAGCACACAAAAGATAGAGCGCATTGATACGTTCTTGGTTGAAACCTACTGTACGAATTATGAAATTTACAAAATAGCGTACGAGGATATTAAACAAAATGGGATTCAACAGGAAATGAAGAAGCCGATTCAAGCTCAAGGGTCTGGTGAGATTCTCGGTGAGCAGTCGCTTGGTTTTAAAAAGAATCCAGCAGTCGCCACAATGAAAGACGCTGTGGATACTTTAAACAGAATCGGTGTTCAACTTGGTTTAACTCCTAGAGGTCGTCAAGAACTTATGGAAATCGCAGGCGAGAAGTCGGATGAGGATTCTATCAAAGACAAGATGAAAGATTTTTTCAAATAGAAAGAGGTGAGGAAACATAGTCAAAATTGATTTAACAAAAACAAAAGATGTAATCGGTGCTTATCAAAGTATCGATTTTTCTTTTGTCCGCAAAAAATACACAGACGCTGGCACACAATATTGTTTTAACGTGCTGGATGGCAAAATAGAAGCTGGTTACAATATCAAATTGGCATGCTTCCGTCACCTTAGAGATTTACAAAGGCAAGGGCAAGATGATTTTCCTTATGTCTATTCTATTGACGCTTTTAACCGCTTCTTGAAGTTCTTATCGTTAGTACCAAACGTTGATGATTTGAGCAAGAAGTTAGAACCAATGGATTGGCAGTTATTCATCTTTAGTCAAATATTTGCTTGGTTTGATTTGGACGGCTTACCACGATATGTCAACATCATTCTTTCAATGGCTCGTGCGCAGGGTAAAACAATGATAGCGGGCATTAGTCTTAACTATTCGTTTTTAATTGAAACAATCGGACTTAGTAACCAAGACTTCCTTGTTAGCTCACTAAACTTCGAGCAAACAATGAAACTCTACACATACGTTAAGTCTATGATGTCGCGAATCATCGAGAACGAGCCGTTCAAGTCGTTAGCGAAAGAAACGGGCTTACAACTGTATACTCGAGAAATTAAAGCGACGGTCGATAGCAACAGCATTCAAACCATTTCTTTTGAATCTGGTAAGTTCGATAGTAAGCACTTTAAACTGGCTGTTGCTGATGAAGTTGGCGAGCTTAAAAGTGATGAGGGTATATCTAAAATCACTTCTGGGCAAGTCAATACAGAGGGGTCACGTTTTATTGAGATTTCAACGTCTTATCAGACACCAGATGTGCCATTTCATCAAGAGCAAAAAAAGCTTATTGAAATTATGGAACGTGATTTTGATAGGTCGGGAGATGATCAACTTTGTTTGATTTGGTCGCAAGATAGTCTGGAAGAAACGTTTGAACCAGAAACGTGGGCTAAAAGCAATCCACTTTTGAATCACCCAGAATTAAAAGATAGCCTTATGAAAGGCTTACTTTCTGAACGTGACAAGAAAATGCTTATGGGCAAGCTTGCCGATTTTCAAGTTAAAAATATGAATTGCTGGCTACTAGCTGATAGTAATAGTTTTCTTGATTTAAAAGATATAGAAAATGCGGTTATCCCTGAATTTGATATACGTGGCAAACGTGTTTATGTTGGTCTTGACGCTTCAATGTTTAGCGATAATACGGCGATTGGTTTTGTTTATCCGTATTTGGGCGAAGATGGCAGTCAAAAGTGGCACGTAGAACAGCACAGTTTCATTCCGTGGCAACAAGCAGGCTCGCTCGAAGCCAAGATGGAACAAGATGGTGTGAACTACCGTGATCTAGAGCAAAAAGGGTACTGCACTATAACGAGCCATCCGCAAGGGCTTATTAATCCAGAGGAAGTTTACCGCTGGTTTATTGATTATGTTGAAGACAACGCATTAGACGTTGTCTTTTTTGGTTATGACGCGATGGGCGTGTCTAAGATTATTAAAGCATTAGAAGCTAACACAAGCTTTCCTCTAATGCCTATCAGACAGCGCACAAGCGAGCTTAAAGACCCTACAAAGTTCTTGCAAACGCTGTTCATTGAAGGCAACATCACTCGCATTGATGATGAAATCATGCGTAAAGCTTTGATAAATGCGGTTATCAAAGAGGATAACATAGGCATTCAAGTAGACAAGATGAAATCTACTTACAAAATCGACGTAGTGGACGCAATTATCGATGCTATGTATGACGCTATGTATGCCTTTGAAGATTACGCAATCACCAATAGCCCAACATGGAAAGTAGAGCATATGTCACAAGAGGCGGTTTTAGATTGGCTTAAAAACCCAGAAAGTGGCATGTTAGATGACTATTAGAGGTAAAAAATAACAATGATTTCAAAGTTTTTTAAAGCAATTTGGAGTGTTTTTGACGTCATTATGTTCATTTTAGCGGTGATTTCTGCTAATTTAACGACTTATTATCAGCAACACATTGCTTTTGGTATTAGCATGACAATTACATTCATTTTAGCTGGTTTAGCTAGCGAACTGATTTCTGGAAAAGGAGAAAAATAATGGTAGAAAGGGGGTGAGACTATTTGCCAGTTTTTAATTTTACGAATCAATCAACCGAAAGCCCGCCAAATACACAATTCTTTAACGAAGATGATTACAACTATTTAACAGCTAATTTGACAGGCAACGAATGGGTGTCAGCCAAATCAGCGTTAAAGAACTCTGATTTATTTTCTATTATTAACCAGCTTTCAAATGATTTAGCAACGGTTAAATTGACGGCTAACAAACGTATGCAGGGAATTATTGATAATCCAACGAATAATTCAAATCGCTTTGGGTTTTATCAGTCAATCTTTGCTCAAATGCTTTTGGGTGGCGAAGCGTTTGCTTATCGCTGGCGCAACGAAAACGGACGGGATATTAAATGGGAATTTTTGAGACCGTCACAGATTAGTATGAATCCAATTGATTATGAGCATGGATTGTATTACAACATCACGTTTGACGACCCAAAAATCGGAGCTAAGATGAATGTTCCGCAAAACGATGTTCTACATTTTCGTTTGCTTTCCGTTGACGGTGGCAAGACCAGTGTTAGTCCGCTTATGGCGCTGACTAGAGAGCTGAATATTCAGAAAGCTAGTGATAATTTAACGCTTAATTCGCTTAAGAATGCCTTGAACGCTAACGGAATTTTAAAAATCAAAAATGGCGGTTTACTGGACTTTAAAACCAAACAATCACGCTCACGTCAAGCGATGAAGCAAATGCAAGGTGGACCTCTGGTTTTAGATGATTTAGAGGAATTTCAACCTTTAGAAATTAAATCAAATGTTGCGCAACTACTTAGCCAAGCAGATTGGACAACAGGGCAATTTGCTAAAGTTTACGGCATTCCTGAAAATGTCGTTGGCGGTAAAGGCGACCAACAATCATCTTTGGATATGTCAATGAATGTCTATGCTAAAGCAGTAGCGAGGTATTTAAGACCATTCGTTAGCGAGTTGAGCAATAAGCTAGGTTGTGACATTGATTCTGATTTATTCCCAGCCGTTGACCCAACAGGTTCAAGCTACATCAATCGAGTAAATGAACTAGTCAAGAATGGTGTTGTCGCTCAAAACCAAGGTTTATATATGTTGCAACAAGCGGAAGTAATTCCAAAAGAATTGCCAGTAGGTGAGAATCCTAATACTGCTAAAACATTGAAAGGGGGTGAGGGAGATGGGAAAGATTGATATTAAAGGCGACATTGTCTCTAATGATGTCGGTGAATTTTATGAATGGTTTGGAATGTCTAGTACATATCCTAAGAAAATCCAACAAGCTATCTTGAATGATGAAGATAACGAAATCGTTTTAGACGTCGCTTCAAACGGCGGTGATGTATTCGCAGCAAGCGAAATCTACACAATGCTTAGAGATAGCCAAAAGAATATCGTTGTTAACATTCAAGGTTTAGCTGCTAGCGCTGCTAGTGTCATTGCAATGGCTGGAAATACTGTTCGAATGTCACCGACAAGTCAACTCATGATTCATAAAGCTTCGGTTTCTACAGTTGGAAACAGTGACGATTTAGAGCACGAATCAGAAGTCCTAAACGGCATTGATGAATCAATAGCTATGGCTTACGAGCTTAAAACAGGCATGAAACAGACAGATATTTTACAACTTATGTCAAATGAAACTTGGATGAATGCCAAAGTTGCAGTTGATAAAGGCTTTGCGGACGAAATCATGTTCAATGAATCCGATGATGAGCCAATCTTTGAAAATGCCATTCATGCTTTGCCAAGCAAAGCAGCAATCAACAAATTCAAGAATTTGATTGCTAAAGAAAAATTGAATAAACAATCAAGTCAGCCTACAAACTCTGTACGAGAACGAAAGCTGGCTATTTTATTGGACAAAAAAGGAGAAAATTAATGGATATTAACACACTTAACAATCTTTGGATTGAAGCAGGTCATACAGTAGAAGACCTTAACGAACAGATTAATAATGCTTTGAATGATGATAATTTTTCAGCGGAAGCTTTTGCAGATTTGAAAGATAAACGTGATAACGCTAAGGTTCGCCGTGATGCATTGAAAGAGCAATTGGTTGAAGCACAAGCGCAAACTGTCATTGAAACACCAAAGACACCACTTAACGATGAAGAATTGGAAATCAAAGACCAATTTATTAATGATTTCAAAAATTTAGTTCGTGGTAATTACGCACAAATTAAAAACATGGTTTCATCTGATGAAACAGATGGCGCAGGACATGCTGGTTTGACTATCCCAAAAGATATTCAAACAACAATCCACACTTTAGTGCGTCAATATGATTCTTTGCAAGAATACGTCAACGTAGAATCTGTTACAACAACCTCTGGCTCTCGTGTTTATGAAAAATGGTCTGATATTACAGCACTTGCTGAAATTGACGAAGAAGGTGCAACAATTGGCGCTAATGACGACCCACAATTGACAACAATTAAATACCTTATAAAACGTTACGCTGGCATTTCTACAATCACTAACTCGCTTTTGAAAGATACCGCCGAAAATATTATCGCTTGGTTATCTAACTGGATTGCCAAGAAAGTGGTCGTTACTCGCAACACTAAAATCATTGCAGCAATTGATACATTGCCAACTAAGCCAACACTTGCTAAATGGGACGATATTATCGATCTTGAAGCAAAAGTTGACCCAGCCATCAAATCAACTTCAATGTTCTTGACTAATACATCTGGTTTCACAGCGCTTAAGAAAGTCAAAGATGCAATGGGGAATTACCTAATGCAACGTGATGTTAAATCACCAACAGGCTATGTTATTGATGGTTTCCCAGTCAAAGAAGTTGGTGATCGTTGGTTGCCTGATAAATCTAAAGCACATCCACTTTACTTTGGTGATTTGAAACAAGCAGTTACTTTGTTCGACCGTGAAAATATGTCATTGCTTGCTACAAATATCGGAGCGGGTGCTTTCGAAACGGACACTACTAAAATTCGTGTCATTGACCGTTTTGATGTTCGTACAGTTGATAATGAAGCTTTCGTTCCTGCAACATTTACAGCAATTGCAGACCAAGAAGGCAACATTAAAACAACTGCGGCTGGATAATTTAGGAGGAGTAAACAATGGGCGTCACCAAAAATGATGTTATGTTAGCACTAAATTTAGACGAAACAGACGATACTAATTTAATTCCTGCTTACATTTCATCTGCTGAATTTTTTGTTAAAAATGCCGTTGGTGACGCTGACGGTTTTTTTGAGCAAGAAGAAGTTACCTATCTATATGATACAGCGGTACTTGCATTGGCAAGCTCGTATTACACATATAGAGTGGCTTTATCAGATACTACAACTTACCCTATTGATTTAACTTTAAACAGCATTGTCAGCCAATTGCGTGGCTTATATGCAGTGTATGAAGAGGAGAAAAGCTAATGGCAAAAATATATTCTGCTGTGGATTTTAGAGCAAAAGCTGATTTTGGCAGCTATGAATCTGTATCAAATCCTCATACAGGAGTTAGCGTGCCTAAATTTGTTAAAAAATTTACTCTACACTATAAATCACATACACGCACGCTAAATCAAGAATATTTAGCGGTTTCCGCTGGCGAAAGTGAAACGAGGGTAATTGTTGTAAGACATAATGCAAAAGTTATAAAAGGTCTCGCCGTTCTTTTGAATGGGAATGTTTACGATATTACAAAAGTTAGTTCAGATGAGGGCTTCGGTATTAATAAATACGATTTTATTACATTAAAGAAATCAGAAAAAGTTGGTAAAAAATAATGGTTGGATTTGATGACGCTTTAGAGGAATGGCTTAAAACAGTTCAAAATATTGGGAATTTAACTCCTACAGAACAATCTAAAATCACGAAAGCAGGGGCAGAAGTCTTTAAAGACGAATTGGCGAAAGCCACCAAAAAAGAGCACTATTCAAATCATAAAGATCCAGTTTATGGGCATATGGCGGACAGCTTATCTGTTCAATCAACTAGTGTTGATGGCAGAAAAAACGGTAAATCAACTGTTGGTTGGGAGAATCGTTTTCATGCTCAAAATGCTAGGCGTTTGAATGACGGAACTAAAAAGTATCGTGCAGACCACTTTGTAACAAAGGTGCAGAATGACAACGCTGTTCAAAGAAAGGTGTTGTTAGCTGAAAAAGAGGAGTATGACAAAATCATGCGGAAGAAAGGGGCTAAATAATGTTAGCAACATTAACATTAAAAGAATTGATTTCTGGTAAAGAATTCAGTGAAATAAGCGAAATATATGTGAACAACCTACCAAAAGAAATTCAAGAAAATACTGATAAGACAATTATGTTGCTAAGAGAATCAGGCACTTTTCTTGATATGTTTGGCAATGATAGCTTTTTCGGCAAAACGAATCAAATCGAAGTCCAGATTTTTTATAAATTAGACGTTGATTTTGATTTAGAAGAATTCGAAACAAGATTGATGAAATTTCTTGTTTCAGAACATTACAGAATAACAGATGTTAGAGAGTACACACTAGACCCCGACACGCTACAGATGACGGCGGTCTTTTATGTTGCTCACGAAAAAATAATTTAATTCAAAGGAGAAATAATATGGCAATTGTCGGTTTAAAAATGGTGACACTAGCATTAGTAGATCCAAAAACACAACAGCTTCTAAAAGGAGAACAAGGACTATCAACTACAGGAATTGTTGAAATTGATAGTTCTATGCTCGGTACTAAGACTGCGAACATTTCAAACTTGGAAGGTTCAGCTACTAAAGTTTCTGGGAACAACGCAGTACAGGATGTTATGATTGCGCCCGGTTCGCCAGCAGTCGCTCTTGATTTCAACAACCTTGATTTTGAAATCAAACAAAAAGTTTTAGGTTTCGTATCAGACAAAAAAGGTGGTTATACACTTTCTGGAGACAAACCACACGTTGCAATGCTTATTGAATCGGAAACACTTGACCGCAAACATTCAATTTATTTCGGCTTTGCAAATGGCATCATGCAAGAAACCACTCAAAACGTTGCTACTGATACAGACACAGCACAAACACGCCAAGATGATAATATGACTTACAATGCTTTGTCTGCTACAGCGTTTGGCGGTGAACCAATCAAGAAATATTACTCTGGCGCAGAATCATTTGATAAAGCTAACATGCTCAAGGAAGTTTTCGGCGGCTATGCAGCTAGCGTGTCAGAATCTCACTAATTTTTAAGGTTGCATTTAAAATGCGACCTTTTTGTTTTATGTAAGGAGAAACCATGGAAGTTAAAACAATTAAAATTCCGGAGTTAAGTAAAAAAGCTTATTCAGTATTAACAAGTAACCGCAACGTCATGCGTATGCACGAATACCAACTTGCTGTTTTAAAACTCGGTGACGACGTCAACGAAGAAGATACACTAGCTCAAGCTAAAGCTAGTTATGAAGTTTTAAGAGAAATGCTTAGCTTTATTCGAGCTATTCTCAATCTTGATGATGAAGCATACGACAAATTACTTGACCTTGACTATACACGTACACAAGAAATTTCCGAAAGATTAGTCGGTTATATGTACGGTCTTACAGATGAGCAATTAGAAGAAGCTACGGTGACAGAAGACCCAAAAGAAAAAGCGTAAGTGAGCAAATTTTTGATTTAGAAAATAGAATTGAAGATTTAAAACTTATTGCTAAACAAGCCCTTATTAATTTCGGGTGGACAGTGGAAGAATACAACGATACCGATTATTACGAGCTAATGGCTATTTTAAATGCGAAAGAAGCAGATGATAGGGCAGTTGATCCGATGTCACTTCTTTAATCTTTGTGGAAAGGAGGAAATAAAACATGGCGAAAATACAAGCTACGATGTCAACTGAAATCGCCCTTGATATGTTGCAAGCGTCAGATTCTATCAAACGAATCACACAGTTAGTCAACAGTGCTACAAACGCTTGGAAAGCCCAAGAAAGCCAAATGCGGGCAACTGGTGATTATTTAGGTGCAGCACAAGCCAAATATGATGGCTTAGGCAATGCCATTCAACAACAACAGGCTAAAATTGAAAAGCTTCAAAAGGAACAGTCTGAATTGAAAGGTAATACAGCTGAAACAGCTGAACAATACCTAAAATACCAACAACAAATCGACCAAGCCACAACTAAGCTAGCTTCTATGGAAGCGCAGCAACAAAAGGCTAAGTCAAGCATGGATTATTATAAATCTGGCTTAGCAGACTTAAAAAAAGAATATAAGCAACAAGCTGATTTATCAGAAAGCTACATCAAACGTTTGGAAGCCGAAGGCAAGGAAGATGAAGCAAAACAAGAAAAGCTAAAACTTCTACAAAATTCAGTCAGCAATCTAAACAAGCAATACGATGCGCAAGTTGATATGTTGCGTAAGATTTCCGCGCAAGGCGACGGAGACGCTTATGTTAAGCAAAAGCAGCGTATTAATGAAACGGCAACAGCTCTCGCAAAGGCTAAGAGTGAGCAAGAAAAACTTGACGACGAGCTTAGAAAAAGCAATCCGACATTTTTTGAAAAATTAAAGGCAAAAGCTAGAGAATCTGCAACTGAAATGCAATCACTTACCGAAAAAGCAGAGCGCACAAACTCTGTTTTAGGCTCTTTCCGTGAAAAGTTGTCATTTGGGGCAGTAGCAGGTATGGCGCAAAATGCTATTCAAGGCGTTATCAGCTCTCTAACTGGTATGATTGGGGAAGTCACGAATACATCTGACGCTATTCAAAAATTCCAATCAACAATGGGGTTCGCTGGTAAAACTAAAGAAGAAACCGAAGAAGCTACTAAAATCTTTAAAAAATATGCAGATGACACTGTTTACGAACTTGAAGATATTACAAATACAGGTGCACAACTAGCCGCTAACGGCATCGATAGTTATAAAGAACTTGCGATTGCAGCAGGTAACCTTAACGCCGTGGCGGGCGGTAACGCAGACACCTTTAAATCTGTTGGTATGGTACTGACACAGACCGCAGGAGCTGGTAAACTCACGACAGAAAACTGGAATCAAATGGCTGACGCTATTCCGGGTGCTTCTGGAAAGTTGCAAGAAGCTTTAAAAAATGCCGGTGCATATACTGGTGACTTCCGAGACGCAATGTCAAAAGGTGAAATTTCGGCAGAAGAATTTCTGAAAGCTATTCAAGAGTTGGGGTCAAGTGACGCAGCAGAAGAAGCGGCACGTTCAACCAAAACATTCGAAGGGGCAATCGGTAATTTGGAAGCAACGATTACAACTGGAATGACGAATATTGTTGACGCTTTTGGCAAAGAGAATATCACGGGTGCTATTACAAAATTCGGCGACATTGCAGGTAAGGCGTTTGAAAAAGTAGCAGACGGCGTGTCTTGGATGAATGATAATATCACTGTCATTACTATGGGACCAGCCGGAAGATTTTTCAATACAACAAAAGCTGTTTTTAGTGAAATATTCGACGCCTTTAAACAAAACAAAGATGTTATTGGAGATGTCGTAGGAAATATTGGAACTGTCGCATTAAATTTAAGTGGTTCAGTTTGGCAAATTGCTGCCGATGCAGTCGCTGGAATATCTAACGGCTTTGAGAGTATAAAAAAGAATCTGAAAGATTCTGAATCTCCGATGAATACATTTAAGAGTGGACTTTCTAAGATTACTGATTTATCAGATAAACTTTTCATGTACATTTTTAATCATACGGGAGATATAGTCCAAATTGTTTCAAGTGTAACGGAAATAGCTGGTCTTTTCGGTCAAGGTGTTTGGGATGCTGTTTCAGATTCTCTTAAAGGCATCTCTGATGCATTCTCGGAAATTTCTAAACATAGTAAGAACGCCAAAGACCCAATCTCTTCACTATCTAAAGCTATCCAAGGAATAGCGAAGCACAAAGGAGCAATCAAAGCTGTTGGCGCAATGTTTGCAACTTATTTTATAAGCACGAAAGTTGTGGCTGGATTTAACGCAGCTGGAACAGCTATTAAAACTATGTCAGGCAATATTGTTACAAGTTTAAACGCAATTAAGACCGCAGCAATGGCTAATCCTTATTTAGCTATTGCTATCGCTATAACGACTATAATAGCAGGTTTTGTTGAACTCTATAAGCACAATAAGAAATTCCATGACTTTTGCGACGGAATCGCTAAATCTGTCAAAAATGGCATAGGTAGCGGTATCAAATGGTTGAAAGATAAGTTTGATAGCATGTCTAAAGGTTGGAAGAAGTTCAAAAAGTCAATTTCAGACGGAACAGACAACATTGTTAAAAGTATCAAAAACGGCGCTAAGAAAGTAGGCGATTTCTTTACAAGTGTTGGTAAAACCATTAAAAATGTTGTTACAACTATCGGTAAAATTCTAATCTTTGCTAATCCAGTTGTCTTAGGCTTTGCCTTAATGTACAAAGAAAGTGCAAAATTCCGCAAATTCGTTAAAGGCATTGTTGGCTTTGTCGGCGACCTTAAAGACGGCATTTCTAAAAAAACTAAAGAGATAAAGAAAGACTGGGATAAACATTGGGATAAGACCAAAGAAAAAGCTTCGAAAACTTGGGACGGCATTAAAGACAATGCTAAAGAAAGCACAGAGAAGCTAGCTAAGACTATCAGAGAGAAACACGATGAAATTCATGACAAATGGTCTAAAACTTGGAAGAAATCAAAGAATTATCTTTCTAACAAGTGGGATGAAATTAACGACGAATCCAAGAAGAAATTCGGAAAGGACTTCAAGGGGCTTCTCTTTGATAACTTAGATAAAATTGGAAATAAATTCCAAGAAATTTGGAACGGTATCAAAGACGGCTTTGGTAAGATGTGGGATGGACTCAAACAATTAGCCGGTGACGGTATTAATGCAGTTATCAAGATACCGAATAGCGGTATTGACGGCATTAATGACTTGATTCACGATTTTGGCGGTCCGAAAGAATCTATTAAGAAGATTCCTAAAGTTAAATTTGCGACTGGTACTGGTTACTTTAACAGCGGTTATCGTAACCCAATCACTAGACCAACGCTTGCTACACTAAATGACGGTAATGACAGCCCAGAGACGAATAACCAAGAAATGGTTATTTTGCCAAACGGTAAAGCAGTTTTACCACAAGGCAGAAATGCTCAAATGCTTCTTCCAGCGGGTTCAGAGGTACTAAATGCTAGTGAATTGGCTATGCTTGCAGGTCTAAACAATCGTCAAGCATTCGCTAAAGGAACTGGATTCTGGTCTAAAATCTGGAACACAGCTACTAGCGTGGCAGGTTCGGCTTGGAACGGTCTAAAAGACGGTGTAGATAAGTTTACTAAGATGTTAAGCTTCATCACCGACGCAGTCACAGACCCAGCAGGCACACTCGCTAAGAAATTCAGCCCAAACGCTGATAAATTAGATGGTGTCTTTAGTTCGCTTGGTAATGCGCTTTACAAGAAACCAATTGAAACAGCTAAAAGTTGGTGGTCTGAACTTTGGTCTATGGCTAAAGAGAAAGCTTCGCCAGAGATTCAAGCTGGTGCTATTGGTGATGACTACCAATTTAAAGACAGAGTGGCAGATAGTGGAGCAGACCCTTGGGGCTATTTCTTCAAGGAATGTGTTTCGTTCGTTGCGTCTCGTTTGAGCAATCAAGGCGTTAACGCTAGCTTATTTAGCGGTCTTGGTAATGGTAATATGTGGCTTAATGCACGAGTTCCGCACAGTAGCACACCAAAACCCGGTATGATTGCTGTTTATGCGAAGAACGGTCAAAACCACGTTTCAACCGTTTCTGGTGTTTCTGGTAGCTCATTCAGCGGTGAAGAATACAACTACGCAGGCAGTCATGCTTACCATGCATTTGCTAACCGTCCAATTTCACAAGTTGACACATTTCTTGATTTTGGTGTTCAAGTTGCAGACAAAGCCAAAGAAGAAAATTCACCGCTTCGCAAGCTCATTAAGAGCCAAGTTGGCGGTATGTTTGATTGGATTTCTAAAATCTTAGCTCCATTAAATGGAGAAGGCGGCGGAAGCCTTGATAATCCTCAAGGCGGAAATGTTGAACGCTGGCGTGAGTATGTCATAAAAGCATTGAAAGCCAACGGATTGCAAGCAACAGCGCACCAAGTCAACAGTTGGATGAAATTGATTCAGCGAGAATCAAACGGTGACCCACGAGCTATTAACTTGTGGGACAGCAACGCAAAAGCGGGTCATCCATCTAAGGGTCTTGCACAAACTATTGATAGCACATTCAATGCTTACAAGTTTGCAGGTCATAACGACATCTATAACGGTTACGACAACTTGCTTGCGGCAATTAATTACATGAAGAACCGTTACGGAACGTCAGACGCAGCCTTTACACGAGTTGCAAGCTATGGCTATGCAAATGGTGGGCTTGTGTCTAAGAACGGCGTGTACGAGCTCGCAGAAGGTAATATGCCTGAATACGTAATACCAACTGACATAGCGAAACGTGGCAGAGCTTGGCAATTGCTAAGCGAAGCTGTAAGCAGATTCGCAGGAGAAGCACCACAAGACCATAGCACAAGTAAAAGCGGTGAATCATCACTTGCTAAGCTGGAAGATAAGTTTGATACAGTAATCAGCTTGCTTACTCAAATGTTGGCAAACGGTGCTAACCCAATCGAACTTCGCAACATCATTGACGGGCAAAGCATCGCTAACGGTCTAGCACCTTACATGTCAACAGCAAATACAAATTATGAGCGCAGACAGGCGCTTTTAGGAGGTGAAATTATTTGATTGGTATAAGTGTTAAATATGGTAATGATGAATTGATTTCAGCCCTTAATGGGCTTGGGGGAAATGCAGTTGTTACTGACGTTAACAGAAATATAGCGTCAACATTCAACAATACTTATCAAGACCAAGGAAATCACCGATACGGGCAACAATTTCTGTACAATACGCTTTCTGTTAAGCAAATCCCAATCACAATTAAATTGACTGGAACTTCCGCATATTTTAATCAAGTCTCCGAGAAGCTTGGGGGCTTTTTGAATACGACGGAAGCGAAAGAATTAATTTTCGGTGATGAGCCCAATAAGGTTTGGGAAGCTTTGCCAAGCGGTCAATCAACAATCACAGTAGACAATAGCACGTCACCGCCAACGGCTACACTAACGATTACGTTTGACGTGCCGAAGGCATACGCTGAGAATAAGGTGCCGACATTAGTTGATACAACTAACGACAGCGCTTATGGCTCAATCACGAAGATTGATAACACCCATTATAAAGCTAAGCTTAAGAATTTGGGGACAGCAACCGCTTATCCTAAAATCAAAATTAAGCACAATGGCGATAATGGTTGGATTGGTGTTGTTAGTTCAAATGGAACTTATGAAGTTGGTGACCCAGAAGAAATTGATAAGAAACCAGCGCAGAAGTCAGAAACGCTTATTTTATATAATGGCAATTCTGGCATTCTAAGTGGCTTTTCAAATGCTACAAAGAACAAAGCTATCAGTAACGACAGTAGCGAAAACACACAGACTGCAACACTCAATACACAGAGTGTTTGGGGGCGCTATCACGTTTTCATGGACGGGCGAAGCACAACCGCTAATGGTGGTAGCTCACAATATGGTGGCTTGACTTTTGATATTCCAGCGGATTCGCAAGGAAACAAAGGGTCATTACATGACTATATTTGGTGGCGTCAAGTCTTTTGGCTCGGTCTTGCTAAACAGTATGGCTTTTTGAAAATCATTGTGACAGATACGTCTGATAAATTCTTATACGGCGTTGAAAGCATGAAACGGCATGCAGGTCTTGAATGTGAATACAATATGATGGTTACTGATGGAAATGGTGGCTATCAAGTTATCGAAAGCCGAAAGTTCATAGGAACGCATTTAGATGCACACAATCCATTCAATAGTACTCGTGGCTGGTCTGACATTGTCCGTGATGATGATTTCATTCACTTTTATTGGTGGGGTTCACGTATCAAACGACAAGTCCCAGCTTTGAAAGGCAAGAAATCAAACAAGATACATGTTATCTTTGGTGCTTTGCAAGATAAGCCGTTGGTAACACACATGTACCTTGACGAATTGCTTTATCAAAAGAACTATGTTGATTATCTGGAAGATGTTCCAAACCGTTTTGGCATGGGTTCAATCTATGAAATGGATATGGCAACAGGTAAGCCGACAAGAAACGGTATCAACATTATTGATGAATGTACAAGTATTTCCGAGCCGTTTGGAATTCCAGTCGGTGAAAGTGAGCTTGATATTTACTTGTCAAGCTGGAATGAGAAAGAGCCAAGCATAGAAATTAGTTGGAATGAGAGGTATGTTTAATGCAAATTTGGGTTCATGATACAAGAATGCGCAAGGTAACAGCAATAAACAATGCTATACCTCGCATGCTATCGTTTTACAATAGTACGTGGCATAGGTATCTACCACAAGCAACGAACACCTTTGATTTCACCATTCCTAAACTATACAGCGGAAAACTACACGAAGATTTAAGCTTTATCAATGATAGAGCTTATTTTTCTTTTCGCAATCAAGGAAAAGACTATGTGTTTTACGTTGCAAACATGGTTGAAGATGATTTCAGTATTCAGCTAACTTGTAACGATACGAACTTAGAGCTTAATAATGAGCAAGCTAATGCGTTCAGTAGCGACAGCGCACAAACACTCGCATGGTATTTGGAACACATGGACTTGCTGGCTTTCACGTCGTTAAAGATTGGCATAAACGAGATTTCAGACCGCAAACGCACGCTTACTTTTGATTCACAAGAAACGAAGTTGGCACGTTTGCAATCGTTGATGTCACAATTTGAGGCAGAATATGAGTTTGTAACAGAGCTAAATAACAATGGTACGTTCAAGCAAATCACTTTGAACATTTATCAATCACCAGATAGCACGCACCATGGCGTAGGTAAGGTGAGAAGCGACGTCTTACTTTACTATGGCAATGATATTAAAGGTGTACAAGTTACGACTGATAAGACACAGCTATTTAACATGGCGGTCTTTACAGGTCAAGACGGACTTTCTATGAAAGATGTCGAACGTTCAGACAAGAACGAAGACGGGAAGGAAGAATTTTATACCCGCAAGGGAAACGAAGCTGTATATGCTCCGCTTTCAGCCGAAATGTACCCGTCAACGTTGCGAGACGGTGATAACTGGACGAGAAAAGACTTTCAAACGGAATATACAGACGTTAACGATTTAACAGCTTATGCGTTTCGTACAATGAAACAATACGCTTATCCGATTATCACGTACACAGCAAGTGTTCAATCCAGCTTTTTAGGCAATTACAGTGATTTGGCGCTTGGTGATACCGTTAAAATTTACGACGGAAATTTTGTAGGTGGTCTTGCGCTGGAAGCTCGTGTGACAGAACAAATTATCAGTTTCGATAATCCAAATAACAATTCACTTGTGTTTTCGAACTATGTCAAGCTCAAGAATACTGTTTCAGCAACTTTGCAGAAACGTTTGGCAGAGCTAGTCGAAGCTAACACGCCTTACACAATTAAGTTAGCAAGAAATAATAGTCTTATCTTTAAGAACGGGCAAGGCGAAACAATTATCACGCCAAGCCTTTACAAGGCAGACAAGCCTATCACAGCCGACGTAACTTGGCGCTGGGCTTTGGACGGCAATGTCACAAATAGCATGATTTATACAGTCAAAGGTGCAGACGTAACAGAGCAGTCAGTCTTGACAGTAGCAGCCTACATCGGAAATGATGAAGTAGCAACTACTGAAATCGATGTAATCAATGTCAACGATGGCGCTGACGGAGCTAAAGGTGATAAGGGTGATGATGGAGCTAAAGGTGATAAGGGTGATACCGGAAACGGTATTGCTAATACTGTTATCACGTATGGTCTTAGCACGTCAGAAACCACTGAGCCAGCAACGTGGGCTAGTAACATGCCTGTTTTAGTTAAAGGTATGTATTTGTGGACGCGAACCGTGCAAATATACACTAATGGTACATCTAGCACGAGCTATCAAAAAGGCTATATTGCCAAAGACGGTGCGCAAGGTCTGCCGGGCACTCCAGGTAAAGATGCTCAAACGCAGTACACACATATTGCATATGCCGACAACGCAACTGGTGGTGGCTTTAGCCAGACCGACCAGACAAAAGCCTACATCGGTATGTACCAAGACTTTACCGCCGCAGACAGCACCGACCCAACAAAATACCGTTGGACGAAGTGGAAAGGCTCGGACGGTGCGCAGGGTATTCCTGGTAAGGCAGGAGCTGACGGTAAGACACCTTACATACACTTTGCGTATGCGGATAACGCTACAGGCTCTAACTTTAGCTTAATCGACAAGAACCAACAATATATGGGCTACTACAGCGATTACACACAAGCTGACAGCACCGACTACACTAAATATAAGTGGGTCGACAGATTGGCTAACGTGCAGATTGGTGGTCGAAATCTTTGGATACAGTCAAGAAACGAAAAAGGATGGATTTTATCTAACACTCCGTTTCAAATGAGTGGTTCTCAAGGTAGCGTTGAGAAAGAATGGACTTCCGACTATATCGAAGTAACTCCTGGAGAACACTATTTTCTTCAAGGGTGGGTGACCATTCCTGCTGGTGGCTTCTCTTGGCGCTGTTGGAGATTTTTCAACAGCGATAAAACCGTACTTGGTGATAGAGTTGTTCCAAGCGCTAGTTCAACGGTAGGTGCTCAACATTTTAAAGACGGTCTTATAGCGCCAGCTAATGCAAAATACGTCCGTTTTTCAGCACGATTTTATTCGGACGGTAAATTTAAAGTCGAACGTGGAACGGTTGCGACAGACTGGTCACCAGCCTTAGAAGACACTCAAGAACAAATCGACAGCAAAGCAGACAGCGTACTCACGCAAGAGCAATTGAATGCGTTGGCAGAGCAGGACAATCTTATCAAAGCTGAAATGGAAGCAAAAGCTAGTATCGATACCGTTGATAAATGGATAACAGCCTACGAGAACTATGTCAAAGCCAACGATGCAGATAAAGCTAAATCAGAGCAAGCTTTAAAAGAAGCGTCAGAGCGAATCGTTCAAATGAAATACGAGGTTAACGACTTAAAGCTCGTTTGGGAAGCAATTGATAGATTCATGAGCTTTCAAAATGAAGGCTTGGTTATCGGTAAAAAAGATGGTTCAGCTTACGCTAAATTTAGCGATGACAGGATTAGTCTGTTTTCTGGAAGTAGCGAAGTGATGTACATTTCGCAAGGTACGTTAAATATTGCTAACGGTATTTTTACGAAGACGATTCAAATTGGGCGTTTTCGCTTTGAAACACACCCAGCTGATGCAGACATGCTGGTATTAAGGTATTTAGGAGGTTGATATGGCAACTGCTACATTTAGCGGTCAATACGGACACAATATGACATTAGAAGTTTGGTCGGCATGGAACAGACAAGATACAGTTAATAACAGGTCAACGGTCAATCTACAAGCTCGCTTGCGTACCAACGGATATGCCTCTGTAACTGGTGTCACTGCACCAATGACAATTCATGTCGATGGCGGCGATGAAATTGTTAATGCTGGTGTTAACATTGGCACGAATTCATCTCTGCTTATTTTTGCCAAAGATTACGTCGTTAACCATGACGGCAATGGGAATAAAACGGTTACTATTAGTTTTAAGGTTGACATCAATGTAGGCGGTTATGGTTCAGCTACTGTTAACTTATCCATTCCGCTGCCAACAATCGCCAGAGCAAGCACAATCAGTAATGTTACAGGTACGCTTGGGAATGCAATGACACTCAATATCAATCGTAAAAACAGTAGTTTTACTCACAACCTTAAATACGAGTTTGGGTCATTGTCTGGCACAATTGCAACTGGTGTTGGTGCGTCTGTTAGTTGGACACCACCGCTAAATCTTGCGACAGCTATGCCCCAAAAAACGAGCGATTGGGGTCAAATCGTCCTAGAGACTTATAGCGGTTCTACCAAAATTGGTCAAACTAATTGTATTTTAACCTTAAACGTACCAGATAATGTTAAGCCAACGCTTGGCAGTATAACGCTGACAGATAGTAATGCAACGGTTAAAAACTTGTTGAATACAGCTAATACATTCGCTCAAGTTATGTCGAATATCCAAGTAACATTCAACAACGCTAGTGGCGCTTATGGTTCAACGATTTCAAGTTATCGTGCTGAAATTGTTGGCAAAAATCAAAGCACGAATTCAAACAATGGTCTACTTGGTATGATGAACTTTAACGGTACGGTGACTATTCGGGCAACAGTAACAGATAGTAGAGGGCGAACGTCAAACGCAGTTGATGTTCAAGCTACCGTTATCAATTATTTCACTCCACAAATTTCGTTTACATTGCAACGTAGCGGTTCTTCTAGCACGACTGTAACTATTACAAGAAATGCTAGGATAGCTCCTTTAACAGTCGGTGGAAAGCAAAAGAACAAAATGATTATTTCTTTTAAGTACAAGGAGCATTCAGCTACTGACTACACAACTGACACAGGAAGCGCTGGTGGAACATGGACGACTATTGATAATTTAACGAATTCTAGTGCCAATTTAGCAGCTACCTTTAGCACACTAAAGACTTACGACATTATCGGTAAAATAGAGGATGCGTTTACAAGCTATGAGTTCTTAGCAACTGTTGGTACAGAGAAGTTCCCATTGGCTATCAAATCAGATAGGTTAGGGCTTGGTAAAATCCCAGAAAAAGCCAATATTGTCGATAGTGCATGGGAGTTTTATTACAACAATAAAGTAATTCAACACCATCAGCTAACAAGTAATGCTGGACGTTCACCTTACAATGCATCTGGTACAGTTGACTTGAATACTAAGACAGTCAATAGTTTCTTCTCGTGCAACGAGCCAGTAAATGGTCCAACCGTTGGAACAGGACTAAATCAGTTTTATGTCTCGGTCTATTCCGAAAGTGATAACTACTTATCGCAACAAGCTATCCAGAAAAATAGCGGGCGAATGTTTACCAGAACCAGACATAGTGGTACGTGGACGGCATGGATTGAATACGCACCATTAAATAGCGTAGCTGAATTTACAGCGGTCAACCAGACAAAGGTCTATACAGCTACTATCAATGGCCCGTACGGCGCTAATTTGTCGGTTGCTCGTTGTGGCAACATCGTTAACGCTAGCATGGACGCTGTGATAACCGCTACACTCAATGTTTCTGGAACAGCCAGCGAAACTATTCCGCTTGGTTACAGACCAGCTATTAATCAGCATTTGCGAATTATTGGGTCTGGTAGCGTTGGCACAAGCGCAGCCTTATTTACTAATTCGTATGTTGATGTCACTTATGGTCCAGACGGTAAAATCTCGCATAGAACCAAACTAACTGACGCACCGCTGGCGTTCAAAGGGTCTATTTCGTGGATTACGTCTGACCCGTTCCCAAGCTAGAAAGGAAAGAAAAGATGAAACTAAAATTTGGTTCAAAATCGCAAGAGTTTGCAGTTGATGGTATGGTGACAGGTACGAAAGTAACCTTGACTAATGATGAGGGCGCACTTTACCCCGTCATGTTACCAGCCGACAAAATCAGCTTATCGAATGATGAGCTGGAAAATTTGGCTAAAGATGTTATTTATCAAGAGAATTTCCGTGATAAGTACGAAAATGAGAAATTCAATGAAATCACAAAAGAGCTCGCAAGCTACAAAGAGAATTCGGAAGTAGCGCAAGCTACTTTATTAGACGTTGTCACTCAACTTTATGACAAAGGGGTGCTGACTGATGAAACTACTACACAAAATTAAAGACGAAATAGAAAGAGGAACAGACATGATGATTAAACTTTATGCAATTAATATTATTTCAGGAAACTATCAATACGCCAAAGTGCCAAAATGCTTGAAACCAAAAGTCAAAGCGCAAATCGCTCTCATGGTTGAAGATGATGAGCTTTTGGCGGAGTTGACTAAAGAAAATACTGCTGAATAGCTTAGAAAGGAAAAAAGGATATGGCTGAAAAAGAACTGATGCATTGGTTGATGACGACAGTCTTTCCTATTGCTCTTTCTGTTGCAAGTTTTTATATTGTCACCAAAAACAACACAGCAAGTCTTGAACACCGTTTAACCGAGCTTGAAGCAATTAATAAATCACAAGAAAAGATGATTGATATGCACGCTTCAAGGCTTGATAAACACGACGAAGAACAAAAAACGATGCAAGGAATGATTGAGCAAATTAAAAACTTATCTGAAAACGTCGGCGAACTCAAAGCAGATTTAAAAGAAATTAAGGAGCGCATATGAACGAATATGTTAAGAAACTAGGAATCAAAGTTTTAAAAACCATGGCACAATCAGCAGTTGGTGTCATTGGAGCTAGCACGTTGATTACACAAGTCGATTGGAGAGTGGTTGTTTCAACCGCTCTTTTATCTGGTCTCGTTTGTGTTCTCACAAATTTATCTGATTTGAAAGAGGAGGAAGTCAATGAAAATTAAACGAATTCTTGTCAGCTTTGCGTTAGTAGTTGTCTTATTGTTGCAATCAACGGCCTATGCTGCAGTTGGCGACCAAGGTGTCGACTGGTCTCGTTACCAAGGCACAAATGGGATTTTTGGGTATGCGCACGATAAGTTTGCCATTATTCAAATCGGCGGTATCAATGGTGGCGGTATGTACGGACAAACGACATATGAAACGCAAGTGGCGTCAGCTATCGCACAAGGTAAACGTGCTCACACTTATATTTGGTATCAAGTCGGCGGAAACGCAAGCCTTGGTGAGCAAGTATTAAATACATTCTTGCCACAGGTTCAAACACCTAAAGGTTCAATCGTAGCTTTGGACTACGAAAGTGGCGCCAGTGCTGACAAGCAAGCGAACACTAATGCTATTTTGCATGGCATGCGCATGATTAAAGCTGCAGGTTATACACCTATGTATTACAGTTACAAGCCTTACACAGTCGCTAACGTATATGTCGACCAAATTATTCGTGAGTTCCCTAACTCGCTTTGGATGGCTGCTTACCCAGATTACAATGTGACACCAACCCCAAATTACAATGTCTTTCCAAGTATGGATGGTGTAGCAATCTACCAATTTACGTCAACATATATTGCTGGTGGTCTTGACGGTAATATTGATTTAACCGGTATTACAGACAACGGCTATACTAAGAACAATAATCCTAAAACTGAAACACCAGCAATCAATCAAGGTCAACAAGCGGACAATACACCTAAATCTGACATCGCTGTAGGAAACCAAGTTAAGGTTAAATTTAGCGCCGGAAGCTGGGCGACTGGCGAAGCTATTCCAAGCTGGGTTAAAGGGCGTACATACAACGTAGTTCAAGTATCTGGAAATCGTGTATTGCTTGCTGGCATCAATTCATGGATCAGTAAAGCAGACGTTGAAATTATTTCAGTAGCTAGCACACAAGCAACGCAAACGACTGCAACTAGCACTTACACGGTTCAATCTGGCGACACATTGTCTGGTATTGCTTCAAAATTTGGAACAAGTTATCAAACGCTAGCAAGTCTTAATGGTATTTCAAATCCAAATTTGATTTATGTCGGACAAGTCTTGCAAGTGACTGGTTCAGAAAGCACTGGTTCAGTTTACTATACAGTGCGCGCAGGTGATAACCTATCAAGCATTGCAAGTCGTTACGGTACTAGCTACCAATCAATCGCTAGTCTCAACGGATTGGCTAATCCAAACCTTATCTATACAGGTCAAACACTTAAAATTAAATAGCAAACACTTTAACACGCTCTCGGCTTTTGCTGGGGGCGTTTTTTTAGTATGCCAAGAAAAATTAATTTGACAAATTCGAAAAAAAGTGATTGAATAATTGTTTTGAATAATGTACAATGAAGTTGAAGCATAGGTGACAGATGTGGTGCTTGTGCTTTTTTATAAATAAATAGAGGTAATAGAAATGTGTTAGCATATCATGGTACTGGTTTGAGTAACTATGAAGAAATTTTAAAAACTCAGAGTTTTACTTTCAAAAAAAGGAATAATCATTGGTTAGGAAATGGTGTTTATTTTTTTATTGAAGATTTTAACAGAGCTAAGAGATGGGCAGAGGGTAATCGTCCAAATAAAAATACAGTACCCGTTGTTATTGAAGCTGATTTTTCTTTCGAAAGCGGAGAACTGCTAGACTTGGATAAGTCAGAGGATTTGGATAAAGTAAATAGTTTTGCACGAAATTTTATAACAATTTTAAGGCAAAAGAAGGTTGAAGTAAGAGATATTGATGAACATGAATTCCAATGCAAGTTGTTAGAAGCCTTTATTTACCGTAATAAAAATTATAGGGCAATATGTAGAACAATGCCTTCAACTGGGAATCCACCAATTGGTCCATCTAAATTTATTCCAGTAGCAAAACAATTAAATATTGTAGATTGCACTAAAATTAACCTAAGTAGTCTTAAATTGCATAATTGGAATTAGAATAGGGAATAAAGAAATGATTGAAGATATGAAAGACTTAATAGAATTATTAGACTTTTTAGAATTAGATTATGAGTTAAATTCATCAAGACCTGGTTTACAAACTAAAATGGGTGAACATATATCATACAATTCTTTGGATTTGCCATCTGAATATTTTAAAAAGTTATCTAAGCAAGCATTTAGTATTAATTTGGTTTCGAAAAACGAAAGTGATGATAAGTTGGACACTGTATACAACCCGACTTTCAATATTGATAAGTTTGGAAAAAAAGATTTTTCAAGAAATTATAGAATGGAGTTTGCTGCATGAGTACTTACGGTAGTGATTTACAATTAAGAGGAGTGCGCGTTGATAAACTAATCTATAACGTTAATGACAATTTTAATAATCTAGATAATATTGAAAAAGTTGATATTTCAATTACCCCTACTCCTAAAATTAGTAAAGAACATGCAGGGCATGGAATGTTAGAGCTCGAAGTTACATTATTTGATGAAGATTATCTGGAGAAAAATAATCCTTTATTCTTGAAGATGAAGATTGTTGGTTTTTTCGAGGATACAAAAAATGATTCAGACGAAAATGTTTTTGATAAATATCTTCCAAATGCTATTAGTATGCTATATTCATATGCGAGAGCACATATTGCATCTTTAACAGGCATGTTCGGCATTGATGTGATACAGATTCCGACAGTAAATATCTTAAAATTACTTGATGATTTAGCATCTTCAAATAAAGACAAATAACACCTGAAAAAAATCTGCTGTTTTTGTTATCCAACATACCCTTTTGTTTTATGGTATAATAGACGTGTAAGGAGTAGATGGTCTTACATTAATACGAGATACGGGCTAGCTTTTGCTAGCTCTTTTTTATTGACCTACTTTATTTTAAGAGAAGCCAAAAGAATTTCATCAGCATTGGGAAAATCGGGCATGAGTATCATCACTAAAATGATGGGGTTAATCTTAACAACAATTGGCATTCAAATGTTGGTTACAGGTATACAATTGACTTTTCATCTAAGCTAAACAAGTGGTAACATTTGGATATTTATGATATAGTAG
>Ga0129313_1000187_pt1 | contig 61639 bp, 57 predicted proteins | sample O1105metagenome_FD_94436 | JGI IMG/M metagenome (GOLD analysis project Ga0129313, IMG submission 94436) | Orangutan group fecal microbial communities from fecal samples from Wisconsin, USA - O1105 metagenome | ecosystem: Host-associated > Mammals > Digestive system > Large intestine > Fecal...
CCGTCCGCCGCTAATTCACCCCGAAGGGCTTCATCGCTCGACTTGCATGTGTTAGGCACGCCGCCAGCGTTCGTCCTGAGCCAGGATCAAACTCTCAATTTAAGATAGTGCTAGAAATTTTAATTTCGTGCAATATCTTACTCAACCTTAGTTGAGTTTCCTTTGCATTACTCTCATTCTAACTTTTAAATCGAGCTTGAATTGCTCTTTTTTCGCTGACTTGTTAAGTCATTTATTTGATAGATTTCTCTATCGGAATTAACTGGTTTTACCTTTTTCTCTGTTTAATTTTCAAAGACCATTTGGTTTTCATTACCATCGATTACTTCCGACGACTCTTACTATTTTACTAGATAATCTCTTATCTGTCAACATTTTTTTAAGAAGTTTTCCTCTTAATTTCTTGTTGTTTTCTGCCGCATCTCTCAGCGACAAGACTTATCTTATCATGATATGATAGCTTGTTTTTTTATAATAACCGCATTATGTTAAAAGAAATACATATTTCTTTTATTTCCTTATAATAGCTATATAATTCTATTACTGATACACCAGGCAATATTGTTACCAACGATTTCAGTGTTCCTTGATTTCTAATGATTATAAGTTTAAAAATCAAACTTAACTTTGCCTTTTTCTTTAAAATTACATTGCGAAATTTTAATAATTTAATATCAAGTTGAAGAGCGTGGACAAAATCCACGCTCTTCAACTTAGAGATATTATATTAATTCCAATCCTTATCAATAATATCAAACATCATTTTCCCAACTCTTGCTAAAGAACTAACTCCATAAACATTAGATGGTAAATTTCTTGACATAACAACAAATACAAAATCACCTTTTTCTAAATTTAATAACACAATATCATTTTCTATTTTTTCTAAACTTCCTGCTTTATGTGCCGTTTTAACCTTAAAATCTTTAGGCCAATAAAATGATATCCCTGTGGTTAATTGATTCCTCCTAATAACTTCTAAGATAAATTTACTATGTTCTCCATTTAACACTTTCCCCTTGCTTAATAGTGCTAAACCTTTACATAGATCATAGCTTGTAGTTATATTTTCATTATCGAAGTCTTCTTTTTCACCTGATGGATATTTTTTTATAAATGTAGATGTTAACCCCATATCATGAATGATACTGTTTATCCTATCTTTGCCTATAGTGTTTATAAGTTTACACGCTGCTGTATTATCACTTTGGATAAGCATTGCAACTATTAACTCTTTAATACTATATTGTCTACCTTCTAATTCATGTATAATACCAAAAGATCCCGAAACCTTATCATCATTTGTTATTGTTACTAATTGATCTAAAAATATATTAGTAGATTCCACTTCTTTCATTACTGCCATAGCAATAGGAAGTTTAATACAACCAGCAGCTACCATTTTAAGATCTTCATTAAACCCATAAGTATAATCGCTTTTTAAATCTGCAAAATAAAAACTATATTCCCCTTCTCTTGTCTCTAAATAACGTTTGATTTCTTTCATACATACCCTCCACATGCCAAATGGTAATATCAATTTATAACTAGCTATATTATAATTTTCTTTATATATTATGTCAAATTTCTGACTATTGTAAAAAATCAATAAAGTGATATACTTTTTAGATTATATCACTTTATTATTCATACCAAATAAGTTAATATACAGCACTTTTATGGTGTAGTATTTTAATTGTAATACATAAATGCTTATTACACATTTATATAATCCCTATATTATTCATTTAAACGTCTTATATTTACAAATACTTAACTTATTTATTTTATTTTTATATTATATATAAGCTAAGTAACTATTACCTCAAAATTGTAAAAATCAACAATTATATTCCTGCACACAAAGCTTGTGGAAAGGTAATGTAATCTACGTCCCTAGTTTTCTCTTTTCCCCTTTCTTCTATTTCTTTATAACCACCTGTCGTAAGGGATTAGTACCGTCTAATGAAATTTCTATAGTTGTAACACCTTTTTCTATAGATAAATTATAATAGGTGTCAACCTTAATAAAATCTCCATTATTTACTCTAACATAAAACTCCTCAACCATTAAACTATTCATAAATGCTCCTAAGGTAAATTTTATATAGTTATCATCATCTTCCTTTACACTAGTTTTCGCAAATATAATAGTAGGAATTTTATCTAACTCATTATTCACTTTTTCTTCATAAGGATTAATATTAAATAAAGATTCATTATCTACAAATATAGTTGGTGGAATATAACCTTTAGAAGTTTCTAATTGAGCATCCATAACATCTTTTACATATGTTATATATGAGTTTATTATAGATCCCTCATATTTACTGTTATCAATTCTTATACTATAAGTACCTAGATGGTTATTTAATAGCTTTATAGACTTTTTATCTAAAACTCCATCTTCACTACCGCTAACCTTAAGCTGGGATAAATCTTTCTTTAAAACCTCAATGGCACTTAAAGGTTCATCACCCTCTTTAAAATATCCACCTGTAACCACATCAAACATTATCCACTTATTAAAATTAGAATCCCATACTTCTAATACAGAGTAGTTTCCATTTAATCTATATTCTCCAACTCTAACCTTTATACCTATTGAAGATAACAATTCTTGAAGCACTGTATTATAATCCTTTTGTGAAACTTTTTTACCCGACATTAGAATTTTTAAAAGCTCTTCTCCATCTTTGTTAGTATCCATATCTGAAAGGGTTATTTCCCCTTTTTCATCTAACCATTTGTTTATATCTACACATTTCATAATTTCACTAGTATTTTCACTAACTAAAGTCTCTACTTTATATTTACTTTTTAGGGTAGCTATTTCCGCTACAGTACTATCAATGTAATAAAACTTTATATTATTTCCTGAATATAAATTATCCCATTTTTCTACTTTAGCAGTATAATCATGTTCTTTGTCTCTTTGACTAAACATCCAAAATCCTACAACACTTAATATTATAACTAAAACACCTAATCCTATATTTTTTCTTTTTCTAGCTTTCAACCCATTACTCCCCTTTACATCTGCATATTGTTATATTTATATTCTATTATAAACTTTTTTCCAATAAAATAAAAGTTTTCTATACTTCATGACAAATTTTCATTCTTTAAATTATTCTATCTCTATATAAAGAAAAGAAACTCATTTTAATCTGAGTTTCTCTTCTTTATAATCACTATTTATTACATCCAGGTGCTGCCTTCAATATATCTTCACTTACGCTATCAAATTTTTTAAAGTTTTCACGGAATTGTTTAACAAGCTCGTACACTTTCTTATCATACTCTTTTTTGTCTTCCCAAGTATTTTTAGGTTTTAATATTTCAGATGGTACATTTGGAACCTCTTTAGGTATAAGAACATTAAAGTTTTCATCCTTTTCGAATTCAGCATTTCTTAAATTGCCTTCTATAGCAGCCTTAACCATAGCTCTAGTATAAGATAAATTCATTCTTTTACCTACACCATATTCTCCACCAGACCATCCAGTGTTAACAAGATATACTTCTGTATTATTTTTTATAATTCTTTCTCCTAATAGTTTAGCATATACTTCTGGTTTCATAAGCATAAAAGGTTCACCAAAACAAGCAGAGAATGTAGCTTTTGGTTTAGTTATTCCTCTTTCTGTACCAGCTAGCTTACTAGTATATCCAGACATAAAGTGATACATAGCAGCTTCTTTAGATAATTTAGATATTGGTGGTATTACACCAAAAGCATCTGCAGTTAAGAATACTACTGTATTAGGATTTCCACCAACTCCACTTATTTCAACATTTTCGATAAAATCTATAGGATATGCTCCTCTTGTATTTTCAGTTAATGAATCATCATCAAACATTGGTCTATTACTCTCATCTAAAACTACATTTTCTAGTAATGCACCAAATTTTAAAGCGTTATAAATTTCTCTTTCCTTTTCTTTATCTAACTTGATAGTTTTTGCATAGCACCCACCCTCAAAGTTAAATACACCTTCATTACACCAACCATGTTCATCATCACCAATTAATTTTCTATCCGGATCTGCAGATAAAGTCGTCTTTCCAGTTCCAGAAAGTCCAAAGAATACAGCAGTATCGCCATCTTCTCCGATATTAGCTGAACAGTGCATAGGGAATACACCCTTTTTAGGTAATAAGAAGTTCATTATAGAGAATATTGATTTCTTAATCTCTCCAGAATATTGACTTCCACCTATTAAAACAATCTTCTTTTCAAAATTAATTATTATAAAGGCTTCAGAGTTTACTCCATCCTCTTTTCCTTTAGCTTTAAAACCTGGTGCTACAATTACATTAAACTCAGGTTTAAAACTTTCTAATTGTTCTTTTTCATATCTTCTAAATAATTGATTAGACATTAGAGCTTGTGATGCCAATTCATTGACAACTCTTATATTCATGCTATACTCTTTCATTGCTCCAACATAACCATCAAATACATATAAATTCTTAGTAGATAAATAATCTATAACTTGTGAATATAAATTATTGAAAATTTCTTCTTCTATGGGTAAGTTAACCTCTCCCCAGTTAATTAAATCATTTACACTTTCTTGTCTTACGATAAATCTATCTTTAGGAGATCTTCCTGTATACTTTCCTGTTTTTACAACAAAAGCTCCACTATTAGCAAGAATTCCTTCTTCATTTTTAATAGCATGAGAAACTAACTCAGCATAGCTTAAATTTCTATAAATTTCCTTATCAGTATTAATTTTTAAATTATTTAAGTTAAAATCCATTTTACTACCCCCAAATATCTTCTAGGAATTAATGTAACACATTTTTTTAATTTCCTAATATTATAATACTACTTTTTTATAAAAATGCAACAAATATTTTATTTTTCTTTATTAAATCATATTTTATTCAGAATTATTGCAAGTCGAACTTCATTATACTGCATTTTAAATATTGTAACGGTATATAGTACATCACTTTTATCGAATTTTGCTAACTTTTAATATTTTTTTAAATCTAAATTAATATTTAAAATCATCCTTTCATTTTCAATTTAGAATGATGTCATTAATGTAGATATATGTTATAATATAAAATTGATATACTTATAAATACTTAAATTAATTTATTAAAATAACTCTGAGAAATATTTAAAGGATGTGTGAAAAATTAAGATAAATTCATTTATAGCTATAGTCACTTCAAAAATTATATTAAAATTAAGTACCAAATTATTCAAAGGGGGTTCAAACTTTCCTGGCAAAGTCGCTTTAGCCTTAGACAGAAGTATATTATCAACAGTTGCTAAAGGTTATAAAGTAATTTTAATCACAGGTACTAACGGTAAAACTACAACCACTAGCATGATTTATAATATTCTTAATAAAGCCGGTAAAAATGCTATAACAAATAATACTGGAGCTAATATGAATACTGGAATAGTTGCGTCTTTCATTTCTAATTTCAAATTTTCTAATAAGAATAAAGATATGTACGCAGTTATCGAAGTAGATGAGGCTTACCTTAAATTCATAACAGAATATATAAAACCTGAAATAATTACTGTAACTAATCTATTTAGAGATCAGTTAGATAGATATGGAGAGGTACATACTACTTATAATAAAATTTTAGAAGGAATACATAAATCTCCTCAATCTCTACTTGTTCTAAATGGCGATGAATCTCTACTAGGTAAAATTGATGCCAATAATCCTGTAGTTTACTATGGCTTTAATGTTCCTATTAAAGAAAATACAGTTTTAAATGTAAATGCAGACAGCAAGTTCTGTAAATTCTGTAAGACTCCTTATAGTTACGAATTTATTACTTACAATCATCTAGGAAAATACTTTTGTGCAAATTGTGGGTATGAAAGACCTGAACTTAAATATCATATTGATGAAGTAGCAGCTTTAACTACCGAAGGCTCAGAAGTTGTTGTTAATGAAGAAAGTTACTTTATAAATCAATCTGGAGAATATAACATATATAATGCTATTTGCGCATTATCTGTAACACTAGAATTGGGTATAGAATCAACTTCAATTAAAGCATCTTTACAAAACCAAAAGAGCACTTTTGGAAGGCAAGAGAGTCTAAATATAAATGGAAAAGAAGTAAAAATAATTCTTGTAAAAAATCCTGCTGGTTATAACCAAGCTATAAACACTTTGCTTCTTAATAATAAACCTATAAATTTAGTATTGATGTTAAATGATAATTATGCCGATGGTACAGATGTTTCATGGATATGGGATGTAGATTTTGAAAAATTAAATTCACTAGAAATAAATGATATTATAATCTCTGGTATACGTCTTTATGATATGGCTGTAAGACTAAAGATTGCTAATCTTAAAGAAGAAAACTTTAAAATCTGCGAATCCGATGATGAGCTTATAAATAATATAATAAGTGCTGAAGCAGAAACCACATATGTACTTGTTACATATACTGCTATGTTACATCTTAGAAAGTTATTGCACAGTAAAGGCTATATAAATAAAATTTGGTAAGGTTAAGGTGAGTTTATGGAAATTAATATATGTCATTTATATCCTGATTTATTGAATGTTTATGGTGATATTGGAAATATTCTAATTCTTAAACATAGGGCTGAGAAAAGAGGAATAAATGTTATAATAAGAAACGTATCAATAGGTGATGCATTTAACCCTGAAGATTTTGATATAGTGTTCTTCGGAGGTGGTCAAGATTATGAACAGTCCATAGTTTCTAAAGACTTAGTAGAAACTAAGAAACAAGGGATTACCGATTATATAGAATCTGGAAAAGTATTTATATGCATATGTGGAGGATATCAACTTTTAGGAAAAACCTACGAAACTTCTACAGGTGAGATTTTAGAAGGATTGGGTATATTAGATATTTATACCAAAGCTTCTAATGAAAGATTAATAGGCAATTCAATTATATATAATGAATTCTTTAATGAAACCTACGTAGGATTTGAAAATCATTCAGGTAAAACTTACATTGGTGATTTAAAACCTCTTGGTATAGTGAAATACGGATTCGGTAACAATGGTGAAGATAAAAAAGAAGGTTGTGTTTATAAAAATACTTTCTGCACTTATTTTCATGGAAGCCTACTATCTAAAAACCCCGAGCTTACAGATAGACTTTTATCTTTAGCCATAAAAAATAAGTATGATGAAGTTGAACTTTCCCCTTTAAATGATTCCTTCGAAATTAAAGCTAAAGATCATATTATAAAAAGATTTATAAAATAAAAATAGGTTGTTTCAAAGTGATTAAAAATCATTTTGCAACAACCTATTTTCATATTAAATCCTGATAAATAAAATTACTAACTAATAAAAACTTTTATCCATCTTAAAGGCCAAACTAAAATATTTTATTGAATCATTAACATTTCCCATATCATGATACATGGTACCTATCTTCATATACCTTTTACATATTTCACTCTTAGTTCCATATTTCATCAGAGCATCTAAAGAAAGCATCATATACGTTTCAGCCATTATATAATTCTTCTTCCTTTCGAATATCATGGCTTTATAGTAGTATGCTTTTTCCATTATGGGAACAAGCTCTAGTTCAATAGATAAATCTAGGACTTCTTCTATATAGTTTAACACTAAATCGTAGTAACCATACTCTATCAAACTTTTAACCCCATCAATTAAAAATTCACATAACTGCTCTTTATCACTTCTTGGATATTCACTCAATGCCCTTTCTACATAGTCTAAAGCCTCGTCTTTAATTCCATTTTCAAACATAGCTTTTGCAAGATCATAATACGCTCTTGCTTTTTTATCTAGCAAGTTATCATATCTTTTTAAAGCTTGCTCTTCATAGTATTTAACTTCATCGCCACCTAAATAAATTTCTATAATAGCTAGCACTTTATATATTTCTGCATTTACATACTCATTTTTATTAAATGAAAGTATTTCCTTTAAATCTTCACTAACTTTTTTTGCTTTAATTATATTATTACACATTATATAAATTACTACTTGATTATAAGTTGCCTTTATATATTCTACTGAGTCTTTTTTATCTAATTCAATAAGTTTCTTCCTTACTGTTGATATATAACTACCCGCTTGAGAGCATTCACCATTAGTATATAAATATTTTGCTATATACATATAATAATTAATATGTAAAATTTCATCTTTAGACTTTTGACAAGAATTATAATATCTAGGTATAGTAGTACTTAATTCTGCTGACATACCGTGATTCAAATAGTATTCAAATAGTATTTGAAATAGTTTACAACTCAAATCGTAATAGTGATACTTTTCTGCATAATCTACATTGTATAGTACATCTTCTAAAGAAATTAATGGCGTCATAGAATTAAATTTTTCAATATTTGCTTCTATCTGTTCTCTTACACCATGTTTTAAATACTCCATATCTAATCCAAGCTTATCTACAATAATTTCTAGAATCCAATCTTCTGGATCAACCTTATTGTTTTCTATACAACTCATTTTAGAAACGGAAATTTTATCTTCACATATATCTTTTAAAGTTAGACCTTTATATATTCTGGTCCTCTTTATTTTTTCTCCAGCCGATAATATTTCCATAGTTATCCCCCATTTTTAAAAATCCGTTAAGCATTTTGTTTCTTCAAGAATCTTAACCCCTTCATCTAAATATTTTCCAGCTTCTTCTTCTCTTCCTAAGTCCATGTAGAATTTTCCTAAGGCAATAGCAATTTCAGCACTTTCCTTATGATAATTCATTTTTTCTGTATAGTTTAAAGCATCTATTAAAGTTCTTTCTGCTTCTTCATACTTCTTCTCTAGTAACTCAATTTTATATTTAAGAATATGGTACTTGTACATTAAAGTACAATCTGTTACACTTAAATTTTGCATATTAGATACTATCTGTTCTAGTACCTTTTTTGCATTTATTTCATCTTTTAATTTTATATAGTTATTACAAATCAACATTAAAGTATTAACAGTAGATTCCTCAGAAAGCCTTTCTTTAATAGCTTTAGCATCTAAAAGATATTCAAAGGACCTGTCTACATATCCATATTCTGAAAACATTTCTCCTAACCCTGACATTAAATCTGTAATTAAAATACTTTGTTGTCTAGTTCTAAAGAGATTCAAACTTTTTTCAGTGTATGCAATAGCCTGGTTTAAGTTACCCTCTTTAAACCTTACTTGTCCAATCTTCATAAATGATTCTCCATAGTTCCTCGAATCCTTTAGTTTTAAAAGTTTTTCTTCAGCATATTTCATATACTCTATTGCTTCTTTATCAATTCCCATTTTATTAAGAGTTTTGCTTATGTAATAATAAACCTTACCCATAGCAACTTCATTATATACATCACTTTCTTCAAACACCTTCTCTGCTTGTTGAAAATAGCTATATGCAGAATGATATGCATCAAGTTCAAGAGTAATTTTGCCTAGAAGCATAAATACTTTAATAATTTCGTCACTACAATTATATTTAATATATATATTATTAGCTGAAAGTAGTAACTCCTGAGCTTCATCATATTCTTTTTTCTTTTCATGTATTAAGGCTTTTAAATACAAATTAGTTGCCATATTTAATTCAAGATCATATTTTTCAATATATAAAAATGAATCTTCTAATGCCTTCCAAGCTATCTCCAAATTATTATTTAATATATTAGATTCCGCGATATTTTGATAGTATATACAAATCTTGCCTGCTTGCGTTTCTTCAGTCTCCATAAGGTGTTCTACCGAAACTTTTAATGCACCTGCTAAATATTCTAACAAGTCCATGCTAGGATTAGATTTACCTGATTCAATTAAACTTATTTGACCAGCAGTTATTCTATCTCCAGCCAGATTTTTTAGAGTTAAATCAAGCTCCTTTCTCCTTTTTTTTATTTTTTCTCCTAAAGATAAAATTTCCATAAATTCATCCTCTTCTCTTAGCAAATGCTTCCTAATTACTTCAGATAATTATACCCCTATATTGTATCATAAACAAACAAAATACACAAAAATAAATGTCTTAAATTTTTATTAAATGTGCGTTAATTTAATCAGTTTTATTGTATTATATTAAACTTTATTTAAAATAAAGATAACTAGAGCAGAAAATCTGCTCTAGCTATCTTAAAGGAACCATTGCTTTATTAAACATATCTTCAGCTCTATGTTGAAATCTCTTAGCCTTTTTCCTTAATTTTCTTTTAGTTCTTCCATCCATTGAAGGCATTACGTAATTAACAGCTAAGGCTAAACTTGCTATCAACACCATAATCTTTAATAACATTTTCATAAAATACACATCCCTTCTCATTGTATACTTATCCACCTGGAATTCCATAGAATTTTCCATATAAATAAATATTTTAGGTTACAATAATATTTACTTATTCATAATTAGTAGATCTTAAGTATGTTTATAGGATGCACATATTTCTAATTTATATGCCTATAATTAATTTATTTTAAGTTTTGAATTAATTCTAATATAATTTTATCCTTAACCTCTATAGGTACACATTTTAAATATTTTTCTCTCTCATTTATATCTATACTATTTAAGTGTTCTATTATTCTGGTAATGTGATATTTATCTTCAATTCCTATATTACTATGAACATCTAGAGACATAACGTTACTAATATTTTTCTTAATAATTTTAGAAAGTTTATTTTTAACGTCACTAGTAGCAACCCTTAAAGTATTATTTTCAACAGCTTTATCTACTACAGAATCAAATTCTACCCCAGCACCACTTTTTGCCAACTCATCTGCAATATCATTATATAAATCATTAGTATGACTATCTACCTTAACAAATATAATGTTTATATTACCTTCTTTTTTTAACTTGTTAATAACTTCATAGTATTCCTTTGATAAAACTGTATTTCTCTCCCATGCGCCTGTTGCATGTTGACAGACTCCAGCATAATCATAAAATAATACTATTTCTCTATAGTTATTATCTAATGCATATTTTACACCATTTATAGCAGCCTTCAGCTCTCCATTTACTTGCCTTTGATTGCACTGATTATTCTTGCCTCCACCATAGTTGACATATGTAATTATATCCTTTTCAACTACAAGTACCCCATATCCAAACTCTTCTGTAGATATGTTATAGCTTCCATCAACATATATATGAGGCACATCTAAAGGATAGTTGTCCACACCTTTCTTTAATTCTGAACTATTATCTAAATAATCTTTTGCCTCTTTTTCTGTTAAAAAACTCTTATATATAGCACCTTTCGCTCCTTTTACATAGGAAAGACACTCACTCCAACTTTTAACAATAATATTATTAACGTCTACATTATTATTAAAATCTCTTCCTTTTTTTATCGCATAATATTTAGTTGCCATAATAACCCCTACCTTAAACGTAGATTTATTTAGTAAAAAATACTATAGACTTTTTTATAGATATTCTTACTACATCTACCATTTTTCTTATTTCTTTTGCTCCAAACTTGTCATTTAGTAAAGTCATAGCTTCTCTAGAAACCTCTATAATATTGCTCTGGCCTTCCCAATTATCAAGAATTATTTCTTCTGGAATATCACAAAGCACCTTTTGAAGTATAAAGAATGTAACTGCTAAATCATCAATCTTACCTATAATAGGTAATGTATCTGGTAATATATCTAAAGGAAACAAAAGATATCCTAAAGCAATAGATATATTAAACTTTACCTCTTTTACTACTCTTTTGTCCTTATATAACCTCATAAATAAAGCAATTATATCTGGTATCATCACTACATAGGGATACATCTTTTCATATTTTGCAGAAAATCTTTCTTTAAATTCTTTTCTAAACCTTCTATAAGTATACTCTTTATGATTATCTAAATTTTTTTTATTAGATTCTACACTGGAAATTGGCACTTCTTCTTTTTTTTCTTCATTTTTATCATTAGATTTATCATTTTCATTTTTAAAATTAAAATTACTAACCTCTGCTTCAAGACCATATGGGATTATAGATAAATCTTCTAATTTAAAATCAACCATCGGTATAACTTTACATAACTTGTATAAATCTATAATTATCGTATCATCAGTAAACTCTATGCCAAAATTAGCTACTTTTGAGCTAATTACTTTTAATGCCACATTTACAATGCCTTTAAATATTTTAAGACTTTTTACATTAATTTTATCTATACTTAAATATAGTTTATTATTCTCAACTTTGTTTATAGATATATCAACAGAAAAAGGAATAGATACTTTATGCTTATAACTTCCAACTACATTAATATTTTTATCTACTAATATTTTGTCAATTTTAAGTCCTTCAACGGGTACATAGTCTCTTAATACATCTACAACAATACTGTATAAATCTTTTTCTGTTATTGAAATCTTTATATTAGATATCTTCATTTTACTTTACCTCCAACTGTACTTTAATCATAATAGAAACAGAGTTTCTTGTTTCAGATGGGGTTTTTACTCCCTCTGAATAGACATCCTTATCCAAGGACGTAGCAACTCCTTACCCCCACCTTGAAGAAGATGAAAGTATTAGAGCTGGTAGTCATCGGGTAAAATATATATACGCCAAATTTCTATATCAAAACCAAAAGGACATACCTCAATTATACAGCATAATTAAAAACAGTACATCCCTCAATCTATATATTTATTAAATTACACATTGGATAATTAAATTAATTTTTTCCAACAAATTAATTTCATAAAATTTTACTGGTTTTCTAGTTTCATGATCATATAGTACTCTTATTATAGGCCTATCGGGGAACCCTTTGTTCTGACTTATAACATACCCTTCTACTCCATTAGAAAGTTTAACACAACATCCTAATGGATATACTGAAAATGTTTCTTTAAATGTGCGTACTAATTTTTCATCAAACTGACTTCCTGATCCAGAAAGTATAAGCTCATAAGCTTGATTAGGCTCAAATTTTTTTCTATAGCTTCTATTACTAGTTACCGCATCATATACATCGCATATTCCTACGATCTTACCAAATCTTGAAATTTGATCCCCTTGCAATCCATAGGGATATCCTTTTCCATTAATTTTTTCATGATGCTGCTCCACTCCTTCAATTGCACTAGCTGGAATTTTATAATTTTTACTCAATATTTCTCCACCATAAATTGGGTGTTTCTTCATGATTTCAAACTCCTCATCAGAAAGCTTCCCATTTTTATTAATTATACCTGCAGGCACTTTTATTTTTCCTACATCATGCAACATTCCACATATACCCAAATCTCGCACTGCCCACTTTTTCATTCCAAGGCTCATTCCTAAAAACACTGACATGATTCCAGTATTTATACTATGCAAAAATGTGTAGTTATCATGAGTTTTTACATCATTTAAACACTTATTCACATCTTCAATTTCCATTATATAATTCAATAACTGATCCATATTTTCTAAATATTCATCTCCACATGAACCGACTATACTTCCTATACCCCTTGATATGTTCTTTAAACTTTTAATAGTGGCTTGTTTTAGTATTATTAGCTTCTCATCTACTACGTCGATATCTTCTAATCGTTCATCCTCAAGATAAACATAATATACTCCTAGCTCTTCAAGTCTTTTTATGTATACACTGTTAAGACTCATACCAGCTTTTAACAATATTCTTCCATCATCACCATATACATGTTTACCAAGTATATCTGATTCATTAACTCTACATATATGTTCTAATCTCATGATTCTCCCCCAATTATGTACTATTGATATTCCTCACATTTTCCTTCTATATCAATAAAAACTTTTTCTAAAGCTTCCTTAATTCTTGTACATACATTGTTTAATCTATTATTTAGCACATTATGATCTTCATCATAATCAAAGGTAACAATCCATGTGGGATTAAATTCCTCATCATAAATTTCTATAGAGTCAACCAAATCAGTTAAACTTTCATCATCGAACAAATCATATATGGCTGAAAATTCCCACTCCTCTACATCTTTATTGGTATCAAAATATAAATTTACCTTTTCGCCATCATAAAATAGTTTAGTAATATATTCTGCACCTTCATTAACCTCATAGCTTCCAAGCTCTCTTGTAAAAAATTTTGTCTCTTTATCCTTTTCCATTAATACAATAGCAGAAAATTCCATTATCATACCCTCCTAATATTCTGTAATTTATTTACATAAATTACTTTAAATGCTATAATTGATTATATCCTTAAAGGAGTGTGAATTATGAATCTTGTAAAAAATCTTAAAAAATTCAAAACTCTTTCCCTCATATCTTTAATTATTATAATTACTATTTATATAATTATTTTTAGTTACACTAACTTTAAATGTAAAAATTTAGATTATGCTATAAAAAAATATTCCACTTCTGGTATTTTTAATAAATATAAATTATATTCCTTAGAAGACTTTAACATTAAGTTTTCAGATGGTAATATATGTATTGCAGAAGTAAATGGTATAGAAGGAAAAAGCCCATATAAAACCACGACTTATAATCTTCACTTGGTAAAACATAAGTCTGGCAAATGGAAACTATCTGAAATTTCTCCTAATAACAATTGATTTTTCCCATAAACACAACTATTTTAGTATACCTTAGTAACCATAAATATACAACAATAAACAACTCCCCTTAAGATAATATTTATCGTTACCTTAAGGGGAGCATTTGTTCTTCCTATCTTATTTCTGCTAATACACTTAATAAGTAATCATACATTCTATCTAGTGAAGAAATACTTACATGCTCATCCGGTGTGTGAACATCAAAAATATTTGGCCCAAAGGAAATCTGATCTATATTCCCATTAAATTTATCTCCAATTAATCCACATTCAAGTCCTGCATGAATTGCAGATATCTCTGCTTTATTACCAAATTTATTTTCGTAAACTTGTTCAAATACAGTTCTAACTTTAGAATCTGGATTATACTGCCACTCAGGATAATCTGATTCAAGTTCTATAACACAATTCATTATTTCTGCAAGTACTGTCATTCGATCTACAATTGATTTTTTTAAAGAAGCTACTGAACTTCTAACTGCATTGTCAAATTCTACAGCTTCACTAGTAGTAGTTACCACACCTACATTGGTAGAACTCTGTACTAACCCTGGTATTGCCATACTCATAGTTTGAACTCCATTTGGTAATAAGAATAATGTTCTTATTACTTTCTGTCTAGTATCATCGCAGAATACTTTATCTACAGACTTAGTAATTTCATAGGTTAATTTCAAATCATCATCTATACCTTGTAATTCATTTATAAATATAGATGACCATTCTTTTACTTTTCCTTCAACTTTAACTATATCTTCTGGTCTTACAGCTATAATAGCATCTGCTTCTCTTGGAATAGCATTCATTTTAGCTCCTCCATTTAAAGATGCTAGTTTAAAGTCTACAACTGAATTAAGATCCATTAAGAATCTACCCATCATTTTATTGGCATTTCCTCTTTCTTTCTTAATTTCCATACCAGAGTGTCCGCCTTTAAGTCCTCTTATTTTAATAGCTAATGAACTATAGTTTCCTTCTATATTTTCATAATTTGTTGGCACAGAGAACTTAAGTCTAACTCCTCCTGCACAACTTACTAATAGTACTCCTTCTTCTTCAGAGTCTATATTTATTAGTATTCTTCCATTTAAATGTTCTGGATTTAAATTTGTAGCTCCACCCATTCCTGTTTCTTCTTCAGTAGTAATCAATACTTCTATAGGAGGGTGAGCTGTTGTTTTATTATCAAGAATTGCAAGAGCATAAGCTACTGCAATACCATTATCCGCTCCTAATGTAGTTCCATTAGCCTTTATAAAATCACCGTCTATAATAAATTCTATTGGATCTTTTTCAAAGTCATGTTCAGTTCCTTGATTTTTTTCACAAACCATATCCATATGCCCTTGTAAAATCACTGTTGGAGCATTTTCATAACCACTAGTAGCTGGCTTCTTAATAATAACATTTAGTGCTTCATCTTGTATAACTTCTAAATTTCTGTCCTTGGCAAACTTAACTAACCAATCGCTAACAGCCTTTTCATTTCCTGAACCTCTTGGTATTTCATTCATCTCTTTAAAAAATTTGATTGCCTCAAAGCTTTTTAAGTTTTTTAATGTTTCTATCATTTTAATCATCCTTTCCTTAAAAGAAAATCATCTTTAATCCAAATAATATCAAAATTATGCCTCCTATATAATCAGCATATTTTCTTAATATATGGATTTTTCTTAGATACTTTGCTATTATAAATGCTAATATGCTCATAAAAAATGTTATCATACCAACAATAGCAGTAAAGAGTGTTAAGGTTACCATACTTTCTATCCTTGAGAAAGCAATAAATCCAATTACTATTGCATCAATGCTCACAGATATCCCTAAAATGAAGTACATTTTAAAGGTTATGACAATACTTTCTTCTTTTTCTATCATACCTTCCTTTATCATAAGTATACCAACTATTGCAATAACTATTCCCCCCATAACTGCAGGGACGGAAGCAATATTCTCTGTAAATATTTTACCACCAAATCCTCCTAAAATAGAAAACAAAAATTGGAAAAATCCAAAAGAAATTGCAAAAGAAAACTTTTGTCTTGCCTTAGCCCCTCTATTTAAGCCAATAGCTATTGCAATACCAAAAGCATCTAATGAAACTGCTAAGGCTATGAATAGCAATTCTTCTATTGCCATAAAAGACCTCCTACAAATACAATAATTTAATATTATCATAAATTTATATTTTCAATAACAACATTAATATTAATATTATAATTCTAACTTTTCAAAATTATGATTATAAATTAAATTATTTGTACTATAATAATTATTACTTTTAAATATACAGTTGTCAATTAGAAATATAGTGTTAAAATATATTCATGAGTTTTATTATATGAGGTGATAACATTGATTACAATATTTAAAAGTGATACCTCGGGCCGTCTCACAGAAATCGATTCTATAGAACATGGCTCTTGGATTAGTATGATTAATCCATCCGATGAAGAAGTTCTTTTAATTACACAAAAACTTAATATTCCTCAAGATTTTATAAGAGCTGCATTAGATGAAGAAGAAGGTTCAAGAATAGAATTTGAGAATAATGCTACTCTTGTAATTATAGATATTCCATTCACTGAAATGGATGATAATTCATTAACTTACGATACATATCCACTAGCAATAATATATACCGAAAGCGTAATTATAACTGTATGTCTTAAAAATAGTCCTGTATTATCAGATTTTACCATTGAAAAAATCTCTTCATTTTATACTTTTAAGAAGGTCAGATTTATGCTTCAAATATTATATAGAGCATCAAATTACTATTTATTATACCTAAGACAAATAAATAGAAAGAGTCTTTTGGTTGAAAAAACCCTTTATAAATCTTTAAAAAACAGAGAATTAATTCAATTATTTGCTCTTCAAAAGTCCTTAGTATATTTCTCTACATCTTTGAAATCTAATGATTTAACCTTAGAAAAACTTTTAAAGCAGGAAATCCTTACAAAATATGATGAGGATAGAGATATTTTAGATGATGTTATGATAGAAAATCGTCAAGCTATAGAAATGTGTAGTATATATAGTGATGTCCTCACTGGTACTATGGATGTATTTGCTTCTATAATTTCTAATAATCAAAACCAAGTTATGAAATACTTAACATCTGTAACTATAGTTATTTCTATTCCAACTTTAATATCAGGTCTTTTAGGTATGAATGTAGGTGGAATACCTTTTTTCAACGCCTCTGATGGATTTCTGTATATGTGTATAATTGTAGGATTAATAACTTTAGCCGTTACCTACTATCTTAGAAAAAAAGATATGTTTTAAATAATAAAAACCAATAGAAATCTAGTATGTAATTATGAAGGTATTTATGGATAATTATATACTAGATTTTATATTGAATCCCCTTTTGTAACATTCCCTAATTATATTTCATATACTATATTTGATAATATTTTTATATGAGGTATATAATGCAATATATTAATGTTCCCTTTAATATTCCTACAAGAGTAGATGACATGATGAATTCTGAAGATAATATGTCAGCCTATGTTAGGGTTGCTCACATTGCAGCTAGAGCCCCTGATATAGATATTTATGTAAATGATAAACTAACAATACCTGATCTTGAGTATAGAGATTTTACAACCTATATTAAACTCCCTTCTGGAACTTATAACATAAAGGTGTATAGAGCTAATAATACTGATTTTCCCTTGGCAGATGTTGATATTTTTATAGCACCCAAAAGTGTAACTACTATTGTAGCTTACATGCAAAGAAGAATGTTAAGCTTATACCCTGTGGATGAAACTCCGTTAACCTCTACAACTGATGGTAAAGCTAAAATTAGAATTGCTCAGTTTATTGAAAACATTCCACCTGTAGATGTAGTTCTTTCTAATGGTACTGTACTTTATAAAAATGTAAACTTTAAGGACATAAGAAATTATATTGAACTACCTATTGGTAGATATACTATGCTATTAAAATTAGCTAATACAGATATTGATATGTTATATGTTCCCAATATAAATCTAAAATCAGATAAATACTATACTCTTTATTTGATTGGTTTAGTTACTAATTTCCCAACACCACAGATGTTAATTCCTTTAGATGGAATAAGTTATTTAAATATATAAATTTTGTTTCTTTAGTCCCTAAATCTTTATTAATTAATCTTTACACATTAACGTAAAAGCTAGCCCACACAAGCTAGCCTTTACGTTTAATTTTTATTTACCTACTTTAATTATTGTCCTGCATATTGTAATTTATACAAATTGCTATAAAGCCCTTTTTTCTCTAATAGTTCTGAATGACTTCCAATTTCACGTATCCTACCCCTGTGCATTACAATAATTTTATCTGCATTTTTAATAGTTGACAATCTATGTGCTACTACTATAGTAGTTCGTCCTTTAGTTAATTTATTTAGAGCATCTTGAATTAAACTTTCTGTTTCAGTATCTATGTTAGCTGTAGCTTCATCTAAAACTAAAATTGGCGGATTAAAAGCTAATGCTCTAGCAAATGCAATCAGTTGTCTCTCACCTTGAGAAAAGGTTGTTCCTCTCTCATTAACCTCAGCATTATACTTATCTGGTAACTTTTCAATAAATATATTTGCATTTACATATTTACATGCTTTTACAATCTCTTCATCTGTTATATTCTCATTATTTAATCTTACATTTCCTTTTATATCACCAGCAAATAAAAATACATCTTGAAGCACTGTAGCTACATTTTTTCTAAGTTCGTCCTTAGACATTTCTTTAATACTAACTCCATCTATCAGGATTTCGCCCTTTTGAATATCATAAAGTCTAGTTATGAGACTTATTATTGAGGTTTTTCCTGCTCCCGTTGCTCCAACAAAGGCTACCGTTTCACCTTTTCTAATTCTAAAGCTTACATCTTTTAATACCCAATCTTCATCATTGTAGGCAAACCAAACATTTTTAAATTCAATATCTCCTTGAGCACGTCCTATATGTTTAGGCTCCTTTGGGTTTTTAATTATAGAATCATTATCTAATAACATAAATATACGCTCTGAGGAAGCCATAGAAGACTGAAGTATATCAAATTTCTCAGATAAATCAAATATTGGTTGAAATAGTTTTTGTATATATATTACAAATGCATATAACACTCCAAATTCTATTGTTAAATTTAGAACTGCTGTACCACCAACCCAAATTAATATGCATAGAGCTAATTGATAAGTCATATCCATAAGTGGTCTAAATATAGCAAATACTTTAATTTGTTCCATTGCAGCTATGGAATATGATGTATTAATTTCATCAAATTCACTATACTTCTTACTTTCAACTCCAAATATCTGCACAGTCTTCATACCACTTATATTTTCAGATAAATTAGAGTTAATTCTAGATAATCTAGTTCTTACTTTCCTATAAGCTTCTCTATCATATTTTCTAAATATAAAGGTTAAAGCAACTACTAATGGAAGGGTTATAATTGATACTATTCCTAATTTTATATCTAATAGAAACATAGCAATTACAATGCCACTAACAAGAAATAAATCTTTGATTAAATATACTAAAACAGATGTGTACATTTCATTTAAGGTTTCTACATCATTTGTAATTCTAGTTACTAATCTTCCAACTGGACTTTTATCAAAGAAAGATAATGATAAACTCTCTACATGCTTAAATATTGCAGCTCTTATATTATATATAATCTTTTGACCAGTATACTGTAACAAATAAATTTGAATATAGTTTAGTATAAATATTACTATATAAATTAGCAATATTATAATAGCACTCCACTTTATCAAATCTAAATCATTAGTTCTTAATACTTTTATATCTTTTATAGTTATTTCATGAGCTTTAAATTCATTGTTATCTTGAAAAAATTTTTCACCTGATATTTCATAGGCTGTGTTTTTCCTTGGTTCACCCTCTATAACATAGGGTTCATTATTCTCATCATATACTATTGAAGCGCTTATTGCTCCGTCTCTTTCTCCCCTTACTACATATTTATCTCCTATGGCTATGGAACTATTTTCAGCTTCTTCTATAATAGAATATTTTCCACTTAAAGGATTAATATTATTATCTATAACATTTTTTATTATGAAGGGAACAGACAAATCTAAGCACACCACTAAAAACATTATAATTACTACTATTCCCATTAAGCCTTTGTATGGCAATGCAAATTTTAAGAGCCTTTTCATCAAAAGGGAGTCATATTGCTTATCTAATACTTCATCTTCCTGATTAAAGTTTTCCATAATTATATCTCCTCCTCTTCCATAATTTCTTGCTCAATCTGTTGTTTTTCATATATATCTTTATAAATTCCTGGCATATTTTTAAGCTCTTCATGTGTTCCTTCTTGAACAATTTCTCCTTGTTCTAGAACTATGATATTATGAGCATCTTTAATTGCTGAAATTCTATGAGATACTATAATAGAAGTTTTCTTCTTCATTACATCTTTTAAATTTTCAAGAATTATAGCCTCAGTTTTTGCATCTACTGCTGATAAACAATCATCTAAAATTAGGATATCAGGATCTTTAATAAGAGCTCTAGCTATAGAACATCTTTGTTTTTGACCTCCTGAAAGAGTTGTTCCTCTTTCTCCTACCATAGTTTCAAACTGCTTTGGAAAGTCTATTATATTATCATAAATATCTGCCTTTTTAGTTGCATCATGTATTTTTTCAATGCCTACTTCATGAAATGCAAGTCCTATATTTTCAGCTAAGCTAGTGGAAAACAAAAAAGGATCCTGTGATACAAACCCAATATTAGTTCTAAGACTATTTAAAGATATTCTATTTATATCTTTATCCCCTATAAAAATCTTTCTGTCTTCCACATTATAGAGTTTAAGCAATAAACTTATAAGAGTACTTTTACTGCTTCCAGTCTTACCCACAATCCCAAGAGTTTCTCCTTGCTTTACTCTTAAATTTATATTCTTAAGAGCTGGTGTTGTTGTATTATTATAGCTAAAAGTTAAATCCTTTATAACTATATCACCTTGTAATTTATCCACATATGATGTACAACAATCTACTATATCAGGTTTTGTATTTAAGACTTCTTCTATTCTTTCAAGGGATGCAAATCCTCTTTGTAAATTATTAATTACTTGTCCTATAGCCATCATTGGCCAAACTAAGTTTCCAAGATACATGTTAAAGGCCACAAAGTCCCCAAGAGATATTTTTCCCAAAACTACAAAAGTTCCCCCCACTACTATTAGTAATGCAAAGCTTAAGGATGAAATAAATTCTATCAAAGGAAAGAATACTCCCCAAATTCTTATAAATTCCATATTTACTTGAAAATTTTTATCATTCTCTTCTATGAACTTTTCATATTCCCTTTCCTCTTGAACAAAAGATTTAACTATTCTAATCCCTGAAAAATTTTCTTGAACTATATCTGTAAGTTTTGAAAAGCATCTTTGTACTTTTGTGAATTTTCTGTGTATTCTTTTTCCAAATTTCTGAGATACAAATGCTACAAAAGGAAGTGGGATTAATGATAACAAGGTAAGTGGTACATTAATAGTTAGCATAATAACAATAGTGGCAATAGTCAACACTACTGCATCAAAAAACATAATAACGCCGGGACCTAGTGCCATTCTTACAGCATTCAAGTCATTTGTTGCTAAAGCCATTAAATCTCCAGTTTTTCTTTCATTGTAAAAATTAGAAGATAACCCTTGTAGATGCTTAAAAAATTTACTTCTTATATCGTACTCTATTTTTCGTGAAGTACCATTTACATATATTCTCCACATAAATCTTCCAATAGCTATAACAGATGCTATAACTAATATATATACTATAGATTTAACTAAAGTAATTTTATTAGCACTTCCTAAGGCAAAACTATCTGTTAAAAAACCTAGAATTTTTGGTGGAACAAGTTGTAAAAAGTCTACTAGTATAAGAAAAAATATCCCTATAAAATATCGTTTCTTATATTTCTTTGCATACTTTAATAGTTCTTTAATTTTATCCATATTTCCCCCCCTAAATTATAAATCTCCCCTATAATTTTAGAAATAATTAATTTTCTACTACACATATATAATACAAGAAATTACCTTTTATTTCAATATATTTAATTCGAAATACGAAACTTTTGTATGTTGAAATAGCTTCACTGTGATACTAATGAAAAAGTCCCATAAGCTAATAAGCTTATGGGACTTTTTAATCATATAAATCTTTTTTTATTATCTTAAATACTTCTAATGCCTCTTCTATCTTTGATTTTAATAACTCTTTTTTATGTTCAAACTCTTCAATTCCTTTATTGGTAATCCTATATATCTTCTGGGACTTCTTTTCTTCATCCCAACTACCTTCAATAAATCCTTGTTTCTCCAGTTTTTTAAGCAATGGATATATTCCACCTGTACTAGGTATCCAAAATCCATTAGTACGCTTTCCTATTTGATGAGATATATCATTTCCATTAGTAGGCCCCTGAACCAATATATATAATGTGTATATTGGCAATAATCCTTTAGTAAACACTTGACCTACTGCTTCATTTTCTGTTTTTACCTTTCTAAGCTCTTGTAGTTTTCTTTTATATTCTTCATAAAGTTTCTTTTCTTCAGCTTTTATATCATTTATATCTCTCCCTAATTCATCCTCCACCATATCAACCTACTCCTTTTCATAGATAAGTACTCCTATGAATCCTGGTCCTGAATGAACACCTGATACTGGACTTAGATAACCTCCGAAATTTACGAAGTTAGCATTTTTATGAACTTTAAATTTATCTAGCAATGTCATAGCCTCTGCCTCTGCTTCACCATGCATTATATGAATATCATATTTTTTATCATTTAATTTTGATACTACAATATCATAAATTTTATTTAAAGATTGTTTTCTTCCTCTAACCTTTGCATAAGTATAATACTCACCTTCCTTATCTACACTTACAATTGGTTTAAGATTTAAAAATTGAGCTATAGTTCCAGCTACCTTTCCAATTCTTCCCCCTCTTATAAGATATTCTAAGGTTCCTATAACAAAGTATATATTTATTCTATCAGTAATTTTAGGAAGTTCTGATACTATTTCATCAAAACCTTTTCCTTGTTTAATCATTTCGGCTGACTCTTCAATAAGTATAGTTTCACCCTTAGATATAGACTTAGAATCATGAACATAGGTCTTAATCTCAGGATGATCTTCTGATATTAGTTTAATTGCATTATTAAACCCTGATAGTTTTGAAGAAATTGTTACTACTATTGCATGAGTATATCCTTCTTTTTTTAATTCATCATACATTTCCTCCATATCTCTCATGGATGGTAATGAAGTGGTTGGTGCATTAGTTTCTAAAGTATCATATACATATTTAGATGTAATATCTACTCCATCACTATACTCCTTATCCCTATATATTATTTTAAAAGGTAATACCTTTACATTATACTTATCAACTATATCCTTAGTAATGTCACTAGCACTGTCAGTAATTAAAGCTATTTTTTCCATATTTATCACTCCTATATCTGTTCTATTATTATTATATATCAGTAATGAGTACATTATCAATAGTGATATATCAGAAGTGATAATATTATATGCAATTTTATTAAATTTAATTATTTTTTATTGATAATTTATTTTTAAATTTAAATTCTATGGACTTCTTCCTTAATAGAATTTAAAACCTCATCTAAACTCTCATTCTCCACAAGTACTCCATCTACCCTGGCAATGTATTTGTGACTGCATAAATTGCATGCACCTATACACATATTTTCTGTTATTTTATTCTCATCACCAATAACTTTTTTTAATTCCTCTACTAATTTTTCTTGTCCCTCATTACATTTACATGTACTAATCTTCTTTCCCATGTTTTTTTAATCCTTTCAACCTTTATTCGTAAATTATATAATTATTATATACTATAGTCCTTTATTTACAACCATCATCACAGTTTTTTTCACAGAAAATTATAGGCGTATACCATAAAGTACACGCCTTATTTTACATTATATAATTATTTATTATTCATAGCACTGTATATAGTTTCTACATTGTATTTTATAACATCAGAAAAAGATTTTCCGTCCTCGCTACTATGTAGAGTGTATATTTGTTTAGTTTGTGCTCCCACTTCTTTAGCTAAAGTATCTGAAAGCTGAGGACTAATTAATTCTTCAACAAAAATAGTTTTTATATTATTCCCTTTACAATATTCCATAAGATTTTGTAATTCCTTTGGTGATGGTTCTCCTTCTGCAAAAACCCCCTCTATGCTCTTTTGTGTAAGACCAAAATCTCTACATAAATAACCAAAGGTTGCATGACCTGTAACAAAATTCTTATTAGCCAGTTCTTTGAACTTTGGATTATACTCCTTAATTATATTATCTATTTTTTCATTAAATTTCTTAAGGTTTTCTTCATAATACTCTTTATTTTTAGCATCCTTTTCTACCAAAGCATTTTTAATATTTTCACCTTGAATCTTTGCTTCACTTAACCCAAGCCAAGTATGAGGATCCTTTCCTGAATGATTATGCTCTTCATCTTCTTCATCTTCTTCATGTTCTTCATCAGCATTTATAAGTTCAACGTCCTTGCTAGCTTCTACAACTATTAGTTCTTTACCACCGATAGCTGCTTCTACATCCTCAATCCACGATTCCATGCCAGCTCCATTATAAATGAATATATCAGCCTCTTCTATAGCCTTCATATCCTTAGCCTTAATGTCAAAGTCATGGGGTTCACTACCTTCTGGTATAACACTTTCTATGCTAACCTTATCTCCCCCTATCTCCTCAGTTAAAGCCTTCATACCATAAAAGGACGTAACAATATTAATTGTATTAACCTTTTCTTCACTATTCTTTGACTCTATATTAGAACATGCTGTTAACATAACTACTATCAAAGTTAATGCTCCTAAAACCTTTAATTTCTTCATAATTTTCTCTCCTTCAATTGAAAATGATTTTCATAAGTAGTATAATTATATCATATTAGATTTTATTATCAACACTGACCTACACTATTATGTACTAGGTCAGTGTTAATAATTTACATATGTTACACTTTTAAATATTGTCATATTAATGAAAAATCATTCACTTATAGATAATCTTTATTTTAATTTGTTTAAATTATAGCTATAATATGTAAAATTATGGCTAGACTTATAATTGTAGAAAGGAGCAACACTAATGATCAAAATTAAAGACCTATGTTTTTCATATAATAATTCTAAGCCCTACATTATTGATAATCTTTCACTAAACATAGCTAAAGAAAGTTATGTATCCATAATTGGTGCTAATGGTAGTTGTAAAAGTACCTTAATAAAGTTGATTTTAAATCTACTTACTCCTCAAAAGGGAAGTATTAATTTAACTTCTAAAAAAATTGGATATGTTCCTCAAATAGTCGAAAATTTTAATAGTTCTTTTCCTATAACTGTTTGGGAAATGCTTAATGCCCATAGAAATGTTCTTAAAATTAAAGATAAAGAGTCAATCACTGAAGCTCTAAAGAAAGTGGATATGCTTGAGTATAAAAATTCTCTTATTGGAAACTTATCTGGAGGTCAAAAACAAAAGATTTTTATTGCAAGGGCTATATTAGCTAATGAAGATATATTAATTCTAGATGAACCTTCCACTGGAGTTGATAGCAAAAGCATGAAAGAGATTTATGGGCTTATAGCCTCTTTAAATAAAAAGAATGGAGTTACCGTTATATCTGTAGAGCATAACTTAGAAACAGCTCTTCAAAATTCAACCCATATCCTTACCATGGAGAATGGCTTTGGAACTCTATATACATCTGAAGAGTACATAAGGAGGATTTCTAATGTTTCAATATGAGTTTATGCAAAATGCCTTTTTAGCAGCCATATTCATATCCATACTATGTCCTATGGTAGGAGTATTTTTAGTGCTTAAACGACATTCTATGATGGGTGACACCTTGGCTCACTCAGCCTTTGCTGGTGTTGCTATAGGACTAGTAATGGGATTTAATCCAATAATATGTGCATTTATATTTACAACTATATGTGGTTTATCCATAGAATTTCTTAGAGACTACTACAAAAAATACGCAGAACTTATTCTTTCTATAGTTCTGACCTTTAGTGTTGGTATAGGAATTACCCTTATAAGCACTGGAAAAGCTTCTGGGAACGTTAATAGCTATTTATTTGGAAGCATATTAACCGTTACTAAAGCAGACTTAATTATTATGGTTATTCTTAGCTGTATATCTATTGTAGTTATATACTTTTTATATGATAAGCTTCTTTATACTACCTTTGATGAAGAAGGTGCTAAGATTTCTGGTATAAATGTAAAAGCAGTAAACTATATATTTTCTTTACTTGTTGGAGCTACCATTTCTGTCTCTATACGTATAATGGGTATCCTTGTAATGTCGTCAATGATTGCATTACCTGTAGCTACAGCTCTTCAACTAGATAAAGGCTTTAAACCCACTCTATTACTGTCTATCCTTTTTGGGTTTATAGATATAATATTAGGTCTTATTTTTTCATATATACTAAATTGTGCTCCTGGAGGTACTATAGCCCTAACCTCTGTTGTTATATTAATAGTAATTATTATATTTAAATCTACTTTTAAATCTAGAAATTAAAATATAAATAGCTATAATCTTAAAAAAATTAAGATTATAGCTATTTAATGTAATAATTATATATCTAACCATTTTATCCGATGACTACCTGCTCTAATACTCCCATCTTCTTCAAAGTGGGGTGTAAAGAGCTACTATGTCCCTGGATAACGATTTCTAACCTTCAGAGGGAGTAAAAACTCCCTCTGAAGCAAAGAACTCTGTTTATATTAATGTTTTTAAATATCCTTTAATTTCTTCTGTAGTAAATGCAGCATCTACAGAATCCATGTATATCTTTTTATAGTCTTCATAGCTCATATTTACAACCTTACCTATACTTTCACACTCACCAGTTACATTAGTAGCAGAAACAGTTCTATTGTCAGTATTAAAAGAAACTCTTATGCCCTCTTTATAAAATTTAAACAATGGGTGCTCTTCATAACTTTTTACAGCTTTTGTCTGCATATTACTAGTTGGACACATTTCTAAGGTTACATTATTTTCTTTAACTAAGTCATAGGCTTCCTTAAGATCTCTTATTGCTACTCCATGACCTATTCTCTCTGCATGAAGTAATTTGATTGCATCTACCACATTTACTCCTATACCGGTTTCTCCTGCATGTATAGTAACTCTGTAGCCATATTCTCTAGCTACCTTTATTACATCTACAAATTCCTTAGCAAAACCTTCATTTTCAGCTCCGGCAAGATCTACAGCAACTACCCCTTCACCTAAGAATTTCTTTCCAGCTTCCACCACTGTAGATGCACTATTTGCACCATTATGTCTTAAGCAAGATAAGATTAAATTAGCCTTTATATTAAAGTCTTTTTCACCTTGTCTAATTCCCTCTAATACACTTTCAATAACTTCTTCTAATGTTAATCCCTTTTCTGTATGTAAAGTCGGTGCATACCTAATTTCTAAATACTTTACATTTTCTTCAGCTGCATCTTCTAAAAGTTCATAGGTAATCCTTCTTAAACTTTCCTTACTTTGCATTATCTTTATTGGAATATTAAATCTATCTAAATATTCCACTAGTGATTTACATTCTAATGGAGCTTCTAATAATTCTCTCAATTGTTCTAAATCATAAGTTGGTATTTCTATATTTTCTTTTGTAGCTATATCTAATATAGTTTTGGGTCTAACACTTCCATCTAAGTGACAATGTAATTCTATTTTTGGCAATGCTTTAAAGTCCATAACTCATACCCCTTTCTATTTTGTTGTATATTATCATATTCTTCTTTAAATATCAACCAGTTAGTTAAATTATACTAAAATTAAAGTTAAATTACTACATTTAGTAATCATTACATTTTACTTATAGAAATTCTCTATACTAATTTCAATATATTGACTTACACTGTTAATTTATATACTATATGTTATGGAGATATAGTCACTATAAGGAGGCAACACTGTGAAAAAAAATAAAAAACTTACAATTTCAATGATAACCCTTTTAATACTTGTTATCACCTATCTTGCATTTTTCAGAGGATTAACTCCAGAGATTTTAAGAAATTACATAGGTGGTTTTGGCTACTTAGCACCATTTATTTATATATTATGTTTTACTATACTTCCAATCGCTTTTTTCCCTGTACCTATCTTAGCCCTTGCTGCAGGACTTCTATTTGGATTTCTTCCTGGCACCATATATACCTTAATTGGAGCAGTTTTAAATAGTGCCATAATGTTTTTAATGGCTAAAGTCCTAGCAAAGGATGCTGTTACTAATTTACTCCAAAGAAAGCTTCCTGAAAACTGGAGCAGCTTCTTATTTAATTTAGATGAAAAAAAAGGCTTTGGAATTATATTTATTCTAAGATTAATACCAGCCATGCCGTACAATTTAATTAATTATGGTGCTGGATTAACATCAATAAAGTTCAGTTCCTATATGTTAGCTACTATCCTTGGAATTCTTCCAGGTACCTTAGTATTTTTGAACATTGGAAATCAAGCTTTGAATATCCATAACCCAGCATTTATGGTATCAATTATACTTCTAATATTGCTGACGATTTTCTCTTTAATCCTTGGAAAAAGGATAGGAAAAACCAATTCTTAAAATAAACCTCATATGAAATTCCCCATAACATTTAACTATATAATATAAAAAATAAGGATATCAATTAAATAATTGACTCCTTATTTTTTATCTTTATAATTCTATCAGAAAAAATAATCCTTCCATCCCCTAAAGTAGTAATTTCACCTAAGTATTCATCAATACAAGGTATATTAGTTAATCTATTTAGGTTTTCTGTTTTATCTACTAAAGCTATACTTCCTTTAAATAAAAAAGCTATACTACTACTCATAGAAAAAGCATCTTCCTTTTCATGAGTGATCATAATGGTAGTAATTCTAAACTGTCTTTGTATCTTCATTATATAGTCTTTTATATAATGCTTTAAATTATTATCTAACCCTGTAAAGGGCTCATCAAGCAAAAGCACCTTAGGCTCTATAGCTAAAGCTCTCATTAATGATATTAACTGTTGTTGTCCCCCAGAAAGTTGATGGGGGTACTTTTTCATATGTTCACTCATGTTAAAAAACTCAACAAGAAATTTGACCTTATCATCAATATATTTCCTTGGAAACTTTCTCATTTTTAATCCAAACTCTACATTTTCTCTTACCGTCATATGTGGAAAAAGTTGATTTCCTTGGTGTACCATTACTACATTTCTTTTTTCCATAGGTAAATAGTTAATAATCTCACCATCTAATCTAAGCTCTCCCTCATTAGGTAATATAGCCCCTGTAATAGTCTTAAAAATTGTAGACTTTCCTGCCCCACTAGGACCTAATATAGAGAAAAACTCTCCATCTTCAATAGTTAAATTAATATTTTTTAGAATTTCCTTATTACCAATAGAAAAATATATGTTTTTAAGCTCTATCTTACTCATATTTAACCCATCTCCCTATATTTATCATTAGGCATCTTCAAAAAATAAATAAGTCAGAATGCTCGTTTATTTTGTGTTATACTGCGTCAACAGAACCCTTAGATAGTGCTACTATCTGCGGAACCTGTTTCCTTGTCTAATTCAAAATATACTTCCCATCTTTGACTTGTTATTTATTTTCAGATGCCTTACTGCACTTCTTTGTTATATATGAACTCATTATCATTACTATTACTCCATGTAGTATATACATTAATGTATATACCGAAGCTATATTTCTGTTAGAATTTCCTATATACGGTGTCATAATCATAGAAAAGTTAACATGGCTATTATCTCCAATAAACATGTTTATGAAATACTGAGAGTAAGATATAATAAATGCCATAAAAAAACTTGATGCATACCCTTGAGCATATAGTGGTATATTCACATATTTAAACGCTTGCCAAAAAGATGCACCCAATCCTCGAGCTGTAAGCTCATCTCCTATACCCCAAACAGTATAATAGGAATATATTAATTTAAATGCATAGGGTAAGGAAAAATAAATATGTAACACTAAAACAGCAATACTACAAGAAGTAAAATAGTTTAGAAATAATTTATGACTTCCTAAACATATACTTATTACTGGTAATAACATAGGTAAATAAAAAATGCTTTCGAATGTGACTTTATACTTTATATGGGTAGTTATAAAAAATCTTGCAGCCATGATACTTAAAACTAAAGATATTAATGCTACTTCTATAGAAAAGAAAATAGACTTTATTCCAATAAACCAATCTCCTGATGTAAAAAAGTATTTAAAACCATCTAGTGTAAAAGTATTAGGTAAAATATCCGTTGCTTTCCAATTTTTAAAAAAGGCCCAAACCATCATAGATATTATAGGAAGTACTAAAAATATAAGTATAGAAAATATCAATACACTTTTAATCCACCTTCTCACTCTCTTACCTCCTCTTGTCCATTATCCTTTATCATTTTATAATAAAGCACACATAATATTAAAGATATTATGATCATTATCATATTTATAGCCATTCCATATATTCTATTGGATAAATCTGCATTTAGGTAGGTTTTATAAGCATAAACCCCTATAGAAATTGGGTTTGATGGTCCTAGATAGTAAAAACCTTCATAAGTAAACATATTAAAATTAAATATTACTAAAAATGAAGTAAATATAGCTCTCTTAGCTAAAGGTAAAAGAATTTTTATTATATACTGAAATCTTGTACATCCTAAGTTCTGTGCTATAAACCTATAATTTTTATTTGCTTTCATAAAAATAGGAGCAACACTAAATGCTATGAAAGGCATACCTTTAAAAATATTTAAAAGTATTACTGCTATTCCCTTGGAGTTAAAAATTAAATTTATATTTATATTAGAAAATCCTAATAATGATATTATGTGAAATAGTAAGCCCTTATCACTATAAGTTGTATATATAAGAACTGCCGCTGCCACATAGGAGAGTAGAATTGGCAATCTATATAAAACATTTATAAATTTATTCCTTGATTTTGATATGTAATATCCTAGATAACTACCTAAAACTGTAGCAATTACTGAAGATACTAAGGATATTTTAAAACTATAGTATAAACTATTTAAAAAAACAGGATCTGAAAATAACTCTTTATAATATTTAAATGTAAAATTATTAAAGGAAAGCTCAGGAATATATCCTAAGCTTTCCATAAAGGTATTGATAATAACAAACATAGTAATTACAACTATCACAGATAAAGATGGAATAATCATTAATCCACCAATAACCTTTTGTCTCTGCTTATTATTTATCAAAAAGAATCACATCCTCCCATACCTTTTCTATAATTACTACTAAGTCTGATCTTAATTCTGCTTGTTGATGCTTTGAAAGTTCTTCATAGCTTAGAATTGTATGCTCATACTCTTTATCTGGAGTAAGCTTCTCATCAAGTTCCTTCTGTTGTTCCTCACTTAACTTATTGTATTCAATAGATGGTAAATCCGCCCATCCTCTTAAGTCTGCTTTAGACATCTGCATTTCAGCTGATAGGGCAGCATTAATTACCTTTAATGCTCCATCTACATTAGATGCATTAGCTGCAATGGCTAAATAATGTGTATTAAATGGAGTTCCCTTATCCCATACAAAGGATTTAGTAGACACAGGCCAACTTTTATCCATTACTTTACTTAAAGCTTTATTAGCATTGTAATCCATGGCAATATCAACTTCACCATCTTGATATAAACCATCTAGTTGAGCAGAATCTGTAGGGTAAACCTCCCCTTTTTTCCATAGATAAGGCTCAATCCCTTTAAGGTATTCTAATGCAGGTGCCATAGCTTCTTTAACTTCATCATAATCTGCTGGTAAGTCCTTTAATTTATCATATCCAATAATATCATAAAGTACTGTTCTAACAAAGGCTGAGCCAGTAAAATCACTAGCCTGAGGATATGTAAATCTACCAGGATTCTTTGTTACATACTCTTTTAACTTTTCTATATTAGTTGGTGGTATATTTATCTTATCGCTATCATAATTTAATACAAATTGAGCTGTTCCCCAAGGCACTTCATATCCTTCTGTAGGATACCCAAAATCCTTATTTGCAGCATCACCTTCTAAGTCTATATACCTTTGTGTATTTTCTAATTTATCTAAAAAAGGTCCATACAAAAGCTCATTTTCCTTAGCATAATGAAAATTTTCACCATTTATCCATATAATATCAATAACCCCTTTTTCTGTAGAACTTTTTTCATTAGTAAGTTTCAGTAAAATTTCATCAATATTCATAGGAATACGATTTAAAATAATATTGTAGTTCTCTTTTACATAAACTGCCAATTCCTTATCAATCCAAGTGTTAACTCTTTCATCTCCACCCCATCCATATAAGTTTACCACTTCAGCTTTATCATTTTTCTTACCACAGGCTACAAGTCCAAAAACAAGTATTATGGAAAGAATTATCAAAAGTTTTGATTTTAATTTCTTATTTTTCATTGTTACCTCCTAATACTTTAATTGCCATATATAGTCTTTGTACTGCTGTATATAAAATTAACACGGCATAAATAAATGCTAATATTTTCATATAAGAATAAAAGATTATCATAAAGGTAAACATTATAAACCCTTCAGTTCTTTCCATTAATCCAGCTTGATAATGAAAACTTTTAATACCTGTATTTTCTAAGAGCATTCCACTAGTCAAAAATACCGTCATAGATAAAATTATAGTGCAAGCTAATATCATTAAGGTAAAGGTTGCCTCATTACATACTATAGCAAAGGATATTATATATGAAATTTCAACTAATCTATCAAGCCATATATCTAATAATGTACCTATCTCTGAAACCTTACCGCTTTGTCTTGCCATAGAACCATCTACAGCATCTAAAAATCCAGAAATCCATAATAAAATTATTGATAAAATAAACTTACCAAAGGAAAATGAAACAGCTCCTACAATTCCAACAATAGCAGCAATAATAGTTATATGTGTTGGCATGAAACCGATTTTAAGAAAACTTCTTCCGATTTTATCAAATATTCTATCAAAATATTTTCTTCCCCTTGTATCTAACATTATCAATCTTACCTCTTACTCTTCCTTACAGAATTATACCTATTCTTCCAAGACCCATTAGCCTTTGTTTCCCATAATAATTCTAAAATATGATATGCTTCAAAACTATTTTTTCTAAAAGTATCTACACAAGAACTGCAGTATGTCACTATTTCTTTGGATGGTGCTTGTTTTGCACGAATTTCAAATAGCTTTTGACCCTTTTCTGGATATAAAGTCATAATCATATCTTTTTTCCCACAACAAATTGTTCTATCCCTATTATTAGGGAACTCTAATATATCTACTCCTAGTTTATTTAATATATTTCTTGCAGCAACAGCATTCTCCAAATAACCTCTTATTGGACAAGGATCATGTAAGGATAATTTTCTTCCTTTATATATATTATATTTATTTTTTGGGATTATCTCATCTAAAACTGTCCATGCTGATATTATTTCACAATTGCTATTTTCAACCAAAGTATTTTGGCAATTAGGACATAAAGTATAAATTTTCTTTACTCCATTTTTCTCAAAAGCCTTATTTAAAAACTGTTTTCTTTTCTCATAAGGTTGTCCCCCATCTATATGAAGTGATGGTTTTCCACAGCACATAGTACTTAATTTTAAATCAGGTAGCTGTGTTTTTAAAAGTTCATAGGTTTTCATCACTATTTCTTCTCCCATAGATAAAATAGCACACCCTGGCCAAAATACATTTTCTCCTGGTGAAAGCTCAATAAATAGTGAACTAAAACTAAGAAGTTGATGAGTTTTTATGCTTATTTTCCCCTTAACCATCCTCTTATAACACTACCTTTCTATGCATAAAAATAAGAGGTACTATTGACCCCTATTTCATATCCTTTTATTTCAACAAAAAAAGTATAGCTTTAATAATAATTATTGTCAATAAGTATAGCTATCTCTAATACACCTATTACTTTCAATTTAATTTCTCTATTTGATTTTAATGTATCCTTTATATATAATAACTTTGGTAATAGAAACCAATATAATAAATATATTAATTTACTTACGGAGGGATATAAAATGAAAAAGAAACTTACTCTTCTACTTGCTCTTTGCTTAATTATCTCAACTATGCTTATGGGATGTAGTAAATCAAAGGATACTTCAAAAGAAGGCGAAGAAAAACAATATCAATATTATACAGCTGAACAATTAAAAACTGCTATTGAAAATAAAGATGATACTTATTTAATAGATATACAGCCAAAAGAAGATTACGATGCACATCATATTGTTGGTACTGTTCCAACTTATGCTTATCCAGCAGATACTGATGATTTAAGATCTAAAATAGATGTTACCTTAGATGAAATTAATAAAACAGATAAACCAATAATAGTTGTTTGCCCAGGTGGTGGCGGTGGTGCTAAAAACACTATTGATTACTTAACAACTAAAGGTGTGGATGCAAAGAGAATGTTTATATTAGAAAAAGGCCAAAAAGGTTGGCCATATGATGAATTATTAGAAAAATAATTTTTATTATAAAATGCAGAGTGAATTTTAACTCTGCATTTTATTTTTTACTTTTCTTTTGTCTCTCATTATATATCTGTTTAAACATAAATACTAATACAGTTATTGCAAAAAGTATTAATAACGCCGTAACAATCATTTGAGCTCCACCAGTTAACATACCACCTATATAGGAATAAACAACAGTTGCTGGTAATTGTCCAATCCCTGTAGCCACTATAAATTCTAAAAATCCCATAGATGTTAATCCTGCTGCATAGGATATAAAGTCAAAGGATACAAAAGGCAATAATCTACATACTAAAATTGTATGTTTACCATACTTTTCAAAGAACCCATCCACACTTGCCATTGCATATTTACTAGTAAGTTTTTCAACAGCATCTCGTCCAAGAATTCTTCCAATATAAAAACACAAAGCTGCTCCTGTCATAGAACTAATCCATGATAATAGAGCACCCTTCCACCATCCAAAAATAGCAGCATTGGCAAAGGTTATTAGAAATGCTGGCAAGGGTGCTGCCACTGATTGAAACACCATTAGTAAAAATGAAACTAATACTGCATATATTCCAAAGGATCTTATATATCCAGCCACAGACTCAATACTCATAGAGCTGAATAACATAAAGATGCCATTTACTTTTGAATTGAAAGTTGGTATGAAAAAATATGCTAAACTTAGTGATACTATAATAATTAATATTAAGATTTTTCCTAAATTTCTTTTTTTGTGTGTCAATTTCTTTTCCATAACATACTCCTTACTTTAACTATGTATATTTATCCATAGAAAATCATATTTACTTATTATCTTTTTTGTATCATATATAATATCCAAGCTATTCAGTAATTTGTATTATTTCTTGTATTAGATATAATGTTTTTCTATTGTAATAAAGTATTCTTTGATATCAAAGAATACTTTATTTTATAATATTAACTTTATGATATTATTTTTCAACTTCCTCTACCGCACACCATCTATAGTATGATTCATCATAATTTAGAGAATTTTCAAATCCACACATTTCAAGAATTAACTGCATATATGCAGAACGAATACCTGCTGTGCAATAGGTTACTATCTTATCACTTTTTGATAATCCTGATGTTTCAAATATTTTTGTTAAATCATCATTTGACTTTAAATTTCCTTCTTCATTAAATAAATCTGTGTATTTAATGTGTATTGCCCCTGGTAAATGACCACCTTTTGCCTCACCATACAAGGTCTTTCCTTCATACTCTTCATCAGCACGAACATCTACTACCTTTACATTTTCATATTCTTTTTTTAAAGCATCAGTGTTAATTAAATGAGTATCATCAATAGCCTCAATTTTTACATCTGCTAGCTCTGGTGTAGCAATCTCCTTTACTACTGGTAACCCTGCTGATACCATAGCATCGTATCCACCATCAACCATTTTAACATTATCATAGCCTGCTGCTACAAGCTCCCATAAAATTCTTCCGTCATCGCCCCATCCATTTTTAGCCGCTGCAAAAATAATAATCTCTTTATCTTTATCAATACCAAGGTTACTTAGCTTTTTACTTAACTCTTCTGGTTCTAGAATAGTACCCCACATCTCATCTCCAGCTTTGCTATCTTCAACTTTAGCAATAGACTGCCATGCCATAGCCATTGCTCCTTGAATAGTTCCTTTTTTTGCAGTTTCTTCACCCCTTGCATCAATGAGAAGTAGATTTTCTTTTTCTAAACTTTCTTTTACATATGAAACATCTACTATGTACTTACCTTTAAAACTAACCTTTTCTTCAACTTGAGCTCCTTTTGAAGAATTTGCTTCTGGTTTTACTTCTTCTTTTTTACCACAACCGACCAAGGAAATAGTAGTAGTTAACATTAAGCTCATAGCTAATAATAATGCCTTTTTTCTCATATTAATTCCCCCCATATGGTTTTACTATTTTATATACCTACATAAATATAGCAAAGGCACTATTTATAGTCAAAACTTATTAAATATACTTATAGTTTTCTTATTTTCTATTTGAAATATCTATAGATTAAATACATTATAAAAATAAAAAAACAAGATTCAACATCAATATAAAGCTAAATCTTGTCTCTTACTTTTATTTTATTCTTGCCACCAAGAACATAGTTTTCATTCCCATAGCTGTAAACTTGCTTTCATACTCTGTAACTACATTATCTTCAAATCCACTATTATGTAAATCATAGGTTATAAATTCTAAAGAAAATCCTGCTTCTTTAAAGTATTCTTGAGAATCATTGAATAAATCTACATCATCGGTTTTAAACCATATCTCTCCATTTGATTTTAAAAACTTTTTATATGATTGTAAAAATTTCGTATATGTAAGTCTTCTCTTGTTATGACTTTTTTTCGGCCAAGGATTACAGAAGTTTATATATATTCTATCTATCTCATCTTTCCCAAATACATTGTCTATAAGCATTATATTAAGGACTATAAGTCTTGCATTTATATCCTTTGCTCTTTCTATTACTTCAAATGATGCCATAACTTTCCTTAATGCATATACTACAACTTCATCTTTTAAATCTATTCCTATAAAGTTTACATTTCTATCTTTAATTGCACGTTGACTAATATGTCCTCCCATACCACAACCTAACTCTAAATGAATAGGATTATTATTTTCAAATTCTTCTCTCCATTTTCCGCAATGACCATATTTATCATATATTACAATATCACTAGCTTCTAATTCTGGTCTTGCCCAATGCTTTTTTCTAAGTCTCATATATTACTCTCCTCGATATTAGTTTGTTAAATTATATCATATATTTATTTTGTCTATATAAATTTTATAAAAATAAATATGTAGCCATAGCTGCAAAAATATTATATATATACTGTCCTGGTACTCCAACTACAAAATCTAAAATTGAAAATCCACCTATAATAGGTAGAACTAATATAATAAATATTAACATATTATTTTTATACATTATAGTTTGAAATCTTTCAGATTTATCTCCTAATATATCTACTATTATGCTAAATCCATCAAAACCTGGTATAGGTAATAAATTTAATATAAACCAAGAACAATTTACGATAGCTGTTTGTTGGATAATTAAATATATTATATATTTAATATCACTATTTCCTGGTATAAACTTGACATATAAAGCTAGAGCTATTGTAGCTATAAATCCTATAGTCAAAGTAGTTAGAAGTCCTCCAAGTCTTATTTTAAAATCATCTTTATAAAGATTTTTAAAATTTGATTTATTAATTTCTACAGGTTTTATCCATCCAAAACCTATTATAAGCATAAATATAAACCCAAATACACTGATGTGCTTCAAAGGATTTAAAGTATTTCTTCCATACTCTTTTGGGGTATCATCACCAAGTTTTATAGCAATTTTAGATTGAATATATCCCTTAAATGTAAATGCAACTAAAATTGCTGGTATCACTAAGATTCTTCCCAATAAATAATTATTGTTCATCCTTTTCACTCCTTCTGCAATACTCCTAGTATATCATATTTTTATCACTCTTTTTAATTCTTTTATTAATATAAAATTTTTATTATTTTTTCAACTACTTAATTTAATAAATAGTACTTATATTATGTCTTTACTATAGAGTTAATTACACTATTAAAATACAAAAGCAACTGAAACCCGCACGGATAAAACAACTAGTTAACTATTTATATATTTAACTGGTTCCATATGTAACATTTTAAATAGGTGCAATTTTAGCTATACTCACTCCATGTATTAATAACTTTTCTTAAATATAATATTGGAGTATTTGTAACATTTATCACTTTAATTAACTACAGAGCCAAAAAAGAACCGATAAATATTATAAAATATTTATCGATTCTTTACTATTATATAAATACTATAAAAATTATTATATCCTAATAAATTTATGATTTATACTACAAACGTTGAGCAGCTTCAAAGGATAGTGGTGATCTTTCACATTCATCATATTTCAAAGTTACTTGGTAACACAATTTACTACCTTTCATTCTTTCAGATGCATAACATAACCCATTAGACCTAGAATCCATAAATGGGTGATCTATTTGGTCTGGATCTCCAATAAGTATAAGTTTTGTTCCAATACCTACCCTAGTGGTAATTGCCTTTACTTGCTTTGGAGAGAGATTTTGAGCCTCATCAATAATTACCCACTGTCTTATTATTGATCTACCTCTTAAATATGCTATGGCTTCAGTGGTTATAATCCTTCTATCAAATAATTCATTTACCTTATCTTGTAACTCTTTTTCATTTTTATATCTTTCTTTTTCATCTGAATCTACTAGAACTTCTAAATTATCAAAAATAGGTCTCATAAATGGAGATATTTTTTGTTCTTCAGTACCTGGTAAAAAACCTATTTCTTCATCCATAGTTACATTAGGTCTACATACTAATATCTTTCTATATTCACCAGTTTCTTCTTCTATAATTTTCTGTAATCCTACTGCTAAAGAAAATAATGTTTTGGCTGTTCCTGCTGGACCTTTTACTATACTTAAAGGAGCCATATTAGATGACGTAAATAGACACTCTAACATGAATCTTTGTCCTACATTTCTAGCACTTAATCCAAGGGGTTTGCTATCCTTATAATGCAAATGTACTATATTTTCTCCATCAAATCTGCCTAATGCACTTTGTTTTTTATTTTCTAAGGAATGCATAACTAAAAATTGATTTGTATAAAGGGTAGGAGTATAATACTCATCATTTTCTTCTTGATAACATACTACGTCATTTTTAGATATAACCTTTTTAGAATAGAATTCTGAAAGCTTATCTTGTGAAACATAGACTTCCATTCTACCAGTATACTGCTCATCTCCAGCTGGAACTACCTTCTCATAAAAATCTTCACTTTTTACATTGACAATATCTGCTTTTATTCTTTCAAAGGTATCCTTTGTAATTAATATAACATCTTCCCCAGCATCTTTTAACGCTTTACATACTTGGAGTATCCTGTTATCAGCTTTATTTCTATCCCAAAACTTTGGAACTTCTGCATTTAAGCAATTAGTCTCTATTCTTAATTTACCACCACCAGGAAGAGGTACTCCTTCATTCAAATTTCCTAACTTTCTTAATCCATCTATAATTCTCGATGCCTGTCTAGCATTTAATCCAAGGTCAGTTTTATTTTTTTTAAAATCATCCAGCTCCTCTAATACCACCTCTGGTATTACTACATCATTATTACCAAAAGATAATAATGCTCCTGATGAATATAATATAACGTTAGTATCTAACACATATGTTTTTTTCAAGTCATTCTCCTCCTCTCTTATACTATAATATATGAGTGACTTCTTATTAATTGAATTAATTTTTTAAATTTATATAAATATTTTATTGTAATTGCTATAATATATTATATAATATAGCTATATTATATAATAATCATTATCCATTCTTTCCCTTTGACAATGGATAATATTTATTATATAATATCTATAATAAATAACTATAGAGGTGATTCAATGGATATTAATTTTACCCAAGTTTTCAAAGAAAAAAAACTGAAACTTACACCTCAGCGTATAGCCGTATACAATTACTTGAAATCAACAAAAGAACATCCATCAGCTGAAACAATTCATAAAGCTTTAAAAGAAGCGTACCCAACTATGAGTTTAGCAACAGTTTATAAAACGCTAAAGGTTTTAGTAGACGTTAATTTAATTCAAGAGATTAATGTTGGAGAAGGCAACTTTAGATATGATGGTTTTGCTGATCCACATCCTCATATACATTGTATAAAATGCTCTAGGGTAGATGATTTAGAAGGTGTTAACTTTGATTTTCTAAATTCTAGTGTAAAAGATAATACAGATTATGAGATTATTTCTAATAAAGTATATTTTTATGGACTATGCCCTATGTGCAAGAAATCAAAATAAGAGATTAGATCATCTAATCTCTTTTTTATTTGTCTAATTTTTAATAATTATTATCTCTCTTTACACATATAATTTATGGAGGGGTGATTATAGTGTATAAGAAAAATAATTTGCATACTAAATTATTTAATATATTCTTATTTGTATTAGCTACTTTATGTTTTTTTAAACTATTTTTTGAAGAAGATAACTTAAAAGGAAAAAATGTTTTCAACTTATCTGAAGAAAACATTGTAATTAATGAAGATTTAAATAATGATAATAAAAAAGACTCCATATTTATTAAAAAATCTGACTCTGACTTATTAGCTCAGGTAAATTTAAATAGTAATGAAACCTATAGTTTAAACTATGATAAAAACTTGCAGACCCTTGGAGAATATTGCACATATTGGCCTGTAAGGGTTTCTACCTTAGATATTTCTAGAGATAATTCTAAAGAAATATTTATTCAAAGCTCTTTTCATAATAAAGCTGTTCAACATATTTTTTCTTGGAATGGAAATGGCTATGATGACATATTTTGTTCTACTAATAATTTATTAGGATTTATAGATAGTGCTAATAGTAGAACTCCTAAAATTATATCAGGTAATTTTCAAGATAATAATATTAATTTAAAGGGATATTTATATAATAAAGGCTCCCTTAAAGAATTTAATGATAATCTGACTACATCTTTACCAGGCAAGGATACTATAACTAACTTTATATGCCTAATAGAAAGTTTGCCTGACCCTTACTTGTCTGTTCCCAACTATTTTTACTCTCAAATAAGCGGTTCAGATTTAGAGAGTATTTTTAGACTTGCTAATGGATCAAATTATTATAAATTTCAAGATGGTTATTTTACAGATTTAGCTTGGGATAATACAGGAAATATAACCTGTGAAAATTGGATATTAAACTTTAGAGTAATAAGCACATCTGATAGTAAAAAAGTAAGTAATTTAACTATAAATTTAATGATAAATAAATATAATGATAATGATTTTCCATTTAAAATTACCTCTGTTAATATATATTAAGTTATTTTACCTTTTTAATCTTCGCCTCCCATTATTAGAATTATTATATTCAAAAAATAAAAATGGGACCTAATGGTCCCAGGGGGATGGGGGGGCCTCTAAAATTACTTCTAGAGGTTTATGGAGATTTTAACTTCCATTACATTTTTATTATTGACTAAATTATATTTTATATACATCTTTTTTAAATATTTTAATCTTTTTCTAAATTATTATATTCAAAAATTTTTTGTAATAATTTAATCTTATTTGGATCAATGAGTCTAATCAATATATTTATAATCTTATTATACTCTTCCTCCGTTAACCCTTTTTCATCTCTAAATATGTTCTCTTCAATTATATCTGCTTCATCTACTGTAGTAATATTTTCTTCTGAAAACTCATCACTTTTTATAATGTCATTTATGTCTAAATTATTTAAATCTACATTGGAAAAATCTATTCGTGAAAACTCCAAGTTATTCATGTTATTCAATATGGCATTAAAGTCAAGATTAGCTAATATTTCATCTACTGATTCTTTATCTTTTTTTTTTATCTCTGTATACTCTTCAACATTTTCATTATTGACATTATTACCATCACTATAATTATTAGAATTCATATTCTGTAGCAATGTTTTTAATTGTTCTATATCCTCTGGTTTAATCTGAGATAAAATTTGTTCTATAGAACTATGATTATTTACTGAATTATTACCATTGTTTACATTATTAGAAGGTGCTTGTGTATTTCCTCCCCCTAATAAAGAAGATATCATGCTAATTAAATCACCACTATCTCCTGTGTTACCTCCCCCGCCTATGCCTAAATTGCTAAGCAAGTCCAGAATACCGTTAAAGTTTCCGCCCATACCTCCTAACATGCTAGCCAACGGATTATTTCCTCCCATATTATTCATAGGATTATTCATTCCCATTGGATTCATCATGCCCATAGGATTCATTTCCATAGGATTATTCATTCCCATTGGATTGTTCATTCCAGCTGGATTATTCATTCCCATTGCACCTAAGTTAGCAGCCATATTCATTGCATTCATGCCCATATTATTATTCATTGGATTATTACCATTATATCCTCCAAAGTATCCATTATTATTTTGCTCTTGCACATAGTTTTCTTCTCTATCTCTTTTTCTATGCTTATGCTTTCCCATCTACTCACCTCTTTACTTATTATAAAATTTTAAAAAAGCAATCCATGAATAACATGGACTGCTAATTTTCTTACTTTTCTAGAAACCCCCCTATACTGGGCCATGGTTTACATCATTCTTTATCCATTGTTATTTCTACTTTTATAAGCAGTCCTTACTTTTGTTTAAACATCTTATAGTTTAGCAACATTTACAGCAGCATTGTTTTCTGCAGCAACATCCATTATTAAAATTATTATGACCAAATCCAGCATTTCCTCTATTAAATCCAAATCCACCAAATCCACCAGAGCAACATAACCAATATAAGAATATTAAAGTTAATGCATTTCTAGCACTTGAATTACATTCTGTGTCTAGCAAGCACTGATTTTTTAGAATTACGATTAATAGTAGAATTGTACATGGTTGAAAGCCACAACCTGAATTTCCTATATTTCCGCATCCACACATCATAAATTCCTCCTTCTTGTGAAGTGTACTTTCTAATTATCATAGATTAATCACTTAAAACCATTTGTTGATACTTATTAACTTTTTCTCTTGATAATTAATAATCCATTAGTTAGTTTGATATTTATTGTATTATGCACAACAAACTTTTATTCTTTTACATTTACATTTTCTTTCTTTGCATTTACATTTACAGCATTTACACTTGCATTGACATCCACATCTACATGAACATTGGTTTCCACACATTGATCCAAAGTTGCAGTTTCCTAACATATTATTACTTCCACATCCACCATTGAATCCACATAACCAATATAAGAAAAGTAATGTTAATGCATTTTTAGACTTTGATGAGCCATCTAGTAATCCTTGATTTGCAAGAATAACTATTATTAAAAGAATTGTACATGCTTGTGAGTTACATCTATTATTTGAATTTCCACACATTTATTCATTCCTCCAATCTTTATTTATCGTTTTCTTATCTATAGGCTTATCTACTCTTTATTCTTTAGCATGGTTTACATACTTGTTGAGGTGTTCTTCTTATAAGAAAAATTGCTATTATAAGAATTATTTGGCATATATTACATCCGCCAAAGCCACCAAAACCACTATTTCCAAAACAACCAGTATTGCCACTACATTGATTTTGATTGCAACATGGGTCACAACATGGGTTACAACATTGGCATGGGTTGCATGAAGCAGTTTCTATAATATAATGCTTTTGTTTTTTACGATCTTTTCTTACTCCACCACAGCAGCAGCAATATTCTTTGCATTTGCAACAGCACGGCTCACAGCAACAGCATGAGCAATCACATGGATCGCAACAGCAATTATTTCCACCGAATCCACAGTTTCCTCCGAATCCACCACATCCACAGTTTTCTCCGAATCCTCCGCATCCACGGTTTCCGCCGAATCCACCTCTACAGAAAATTAGTATTATTATTATCCAAATTAGTATTTTTCCACTTCCAAATCCAAAGTTTTGAGAAGGGTTTCCATCTGTACATGCTCCGCCAAACATCTGATATAGATTTGAATAGTCACTCATAGTTTTTATCCTCCTATTATATTTACATTTTTATATCATCATTTGTATAATACACTATATGATTTTGCTTAAGTTTTGACACTGATAATTATATTTTTGAAGTTTTTTTATATATTTAATCTATAGTATTTTTAGTGTGTTTTTCCTAAGCCTCTTTACTACAATATATGTTTTTCCATAAAATCGGTGATAAAAAAGTCATCTCATAATTTTCAATAAAGAAAATTATGAGATGACTTTTTATTATGTTATTACTATAAAATTATCTTGCTTAGAAGTAATATAACAGTAGAAACTCCATTAACAAATAAGTGGGTAAATACTGAATACCAAAATCCTTCCTTTTCAATTAGATAGCAGTTGAAAAAACTTACTACAAATAACGAAGCAAAAGCACTAATACTAAAATGAATAGATGCAAATAATATACTAACAATAGATGCAGATATTATAAATCCAAACTCACCCTTAAGTCTACTTCTTAAAAACTTACCATAAAATAAGTACCTAAAAACGAATTCTTCAACCACTGGTGCAAAAATAACTGTAAAAGGAATAGTTATTATAAAAGAAACTAAATCATAATTACTTAACATAGTTATAACTTGTTGTTGTTCAATAGGTATTTTGAACAAAAAAAGTAATAAAAGCCAAAATAAACCACACATTATTATAAATCCATAAACTAATAACACATATATCAATGCTTTACCTATTTTAAAATCCCCTAAAGAAAACCTGTATTTTATATAATCATCATTCTTACATTTTGAACTAACCCAATTAACTAAAATAAAAATTATTAAAACAAAAGGTAATATATTATTATAAAGTTCTGGTAATAAGAAATACAATGATATATATCCTATACTCACCATAGTTTTAATTAACTTAGAATTTCTTTTTATTTTCACTGTTCTTAGATAAAATACTAGTGGTAAAATATAAAGCATAAATATAATAAATAAATTTCCTAATATCTTCAAATAAACACCCCTCTTTAATCACATATATACTTATATGTTTAAAAGTAAATCAATATTATTATATCATAAATAAAGGGTCATTGATTTCTCTAATCAATAACCCTTTATTTTATTCAAGTCCTAAGTCTTTAAATATTTCCTCAAGTAATTCTTCTTTTCCTTCCTTTTTTAAAGAAGAGAAGAACAATAATTTATCTTCTTTTCCAAGCTTTAAGGTTTCTTTTATTACCTTAGCACTCCTCTGTAATTCACTTTTAGTTAACTTATCTTTTTTAGTTGCTACAACTATAACTTCATAACCATAATGCTTAATCCACTCATACATCATTATATCATCACCAGTTGGTTTATGCCTACAGTCCACTAAAATAACTACTTTTTTCAATTCTGGCCTATTTATTAAATATTGTTCCATCATTTTTCCCCAAGTAGCCTTCTCGCTTTTTGACACTTTAGCATATCCATATCCAGGTAAATCCACAAAGTATAGCTTATTATTTATAGTAAAGAAATTTATAAGTCTTGTTTTGCCAGGTGTACCACTTACCTTTACTAACTTTCTTCTGTTTGTTAAAGTATTAATAAGTGAAGACTTTCCTACATTAGATCTACCAACAAAGGCAATTTCACACATTCCATCTTCTGGATATTGGGTGGGCTTTACAGCCGAAGTTTTAAATTCCGCTTGTTTAATTTCCATTTTTATCTTCTCCAACTAGTGCATTCTTCAATACATCTTCAATTTTTTCTACTGGTATAAACTTTATTTTATTTTTTATAACTTTTGGTATATCCTTTAAGTCTTTTTCATTAGCTTTAGGAATAATTATAGTTTTTATTCCCATTCTGTAAGCAGCTAGACTTTTTTCTTTTAGTCCCCCTATAGGTAATACTCTACCAGTTAAAGTAACTTCTCCTGTCATAGCTACTGAATATTTTATTTTTCTGTTACTTAAAGCAGAAACCATAGCTGTAACCATAGTAACTCCAGCGGATGGACCATCCTTTGGAATAGCTCCTTCTGGTATATGAATGTGTATATCTTTATTTTTATAAAATTCTTTATCTATAACATGCATGTCACAATGAGCCCTTACATAACTGTACCCTGCCTTAGCTGATTCCTTCATTACATCTCCTAGTTGACCTGTAAGTTGAAGCTTACCATCACCATCCATTACTGCTACTTCAACGGGAAGCGTATCACCACCATATCCAGTCCATGCAAGACCTGTGACTACTCCAATTTTATCTTCTTTATCTAAATCATCATAGCTATATAATTCAGAACCTAGATACTTCTTAACAGTTAAAGAATTTATAGTTATTTTTTTCTTATTACTTTCCATTATTTCTGTTATAGATTTTCTTATTACTGAAGCTATCTTTCTTTCTAGATTTCTAACTCCTGATTCTCTTGTATATCTATCTATTATAGTTCTTAAAGCACTTTCATTAACTATAATCTGACCATCTTCCACAGAATATTCCTTCATAACTTTAGGTACTAAATATTTCTTTGCTATTTCATATTTTTCCTCTGTAGTATAGCCTGAAACCTCTATTACTTCCATTCTATCTAATAGTGGTCTAGATATAGTATCTAAAGTATTTGCTGTAGTTATAAATAATACCTTTGACAAATCAAACTCTACATCTATATAATGATCCCTAAAGGTCTTATTCTGTTCTGAATCTAGCACCTCAAGAAGAGCATCTTCTACATTTCCTTTATAATCCTTTGATACTTTATCTATTTCATCTAAAAGGCATACTGGATTTTTGTAACCAACTTCCTTTAATGCAGATACAATTCGTCCTGGAATTGCTCCTACATACGTTTTTCTGTGGCCTCGAATTTCAGCCTCATCTTTTACTCCACCTAAACTCATTCTTACAAATTTTCGTCCTAGTGAATTAGCCACTGATTTTGCAATAGATGTTTTACCAACCCCTGGAGGTCCAACTAAGCATACTATAGGTGACTTTAATGATTTACTCATTTTTCTAACTGCTAAATATTCTATAATTCTTTCTTTTACGTCTTCTAGTCCGTAATGTTCCTCATCTAAAACTTTTCTAGCATTAGTTAAGTCTAAATTATCTTTTGTTAGCTTATTCCATGGCATACCTAAAATAGTGTCTAAATAAGTTTTTATAACTGATCCCTCTTGGGATGAAGGCCCAATATTTTTAAGTCTATTAATTTCAAATTCTATCTTAGTTTTAACATCTTTAGGTAATTTAATTTGCCCTAATTTTTTTTCATAATTAGCTATTTCTCTTCCAAACTCATCTTCTTCTCCTAGCTCTTCTTGAATTACCTTAAGTTGTTCTCTAAGATAATACTCCTTTTGAGATGCACTTACTCTAGCTTTAACCTTATTACTTATAAGCTTCTCTACTTTTACAACTTCAATCTCTTTTTTAAGAATAACTAATAATTTTTCCATTCTTTCTTTTATTGAAATAATTTCTAATAACTCCTGCTTTACATCAGCCTTTACCGGTAGAAATGCACTTATTACATCGCAGTATACACTATTATCTTCTTCTGCTTCTAATTCCACTATTAAATCTTTAAATTCTTCACCTGCTAATTCTAAGTAATTAATAAACATATCATTTAGTGAGTTTTTATATCCTTCAGATTCTGTTTTATCTTCTATATCCAACTCTTCAACAGCTTCAACCTCTGCACTTATACAATCATCTTCATCTAAATATTTTACAAGCTTAGCCCTATATTCTCCCTCTACTAATACTCGCAAGTGATTCCCCGGCAACTTCATAAATTGCTTTATTGTACATACACATCCAACATTATATATATCTTTTTCAGTTGGATTTTCAGTAGTTGCTTCTCTTTGACTTATTATAAATATCTTCTGATCTTCATCCATGGCTCTATTAATTGCTTCTATAGATTTCTTTCTACCTATATCAAAGTTTAAAGCCATATGTGGAAAGATACTTAATCCCCTAAGGGGAATTAATGGAAGTTTCATTATTTGATTCTCCATAACATCTCCTCATTTCTATCTAATCTATTATTTAATCTTACTTAATTTCATATTATAAAATCTTATCTAGTTTACTCAAACTAATAATTCAACCTAAAGTATTTATACAGGAATCTTTCAGGGCAGAGCAGTATTTTCTTTTTTATTGTAAAGTATAACGTTTAAAAGAAAATCCTACTTTAATAAAACATCTAAATGATATGTGTTTATTGTATTAATTATAATTAGACTAGTATATTATACCTATAAAAATATAATTTTTCAATTAAATAATCCCTATAAAAGTTTTATCCATTGAACTTCTATAGGGATTAGCTTTAAGCATCTAATTGTGGTAACATATTCAATTCAAACCCTTGATCTTTTTTTTCTACGCTTATATGAAGAATTTGTTCTTTTATTATTGCTTCATCTATTACTTCCTTTATAGTATTTACCGGTATTACTTTTATATCTTTATAATCTTTATATACCTCTTGCCAATTTTCTTTTGGAATTAAAACCTTTTTTGCACCAGCTTTTATAGCACCAGTAATCTTAGCTGTAACACCACCAACTGGCTTTACTTCACCATGAATAGATATTTCTCCTGTCATAGCTATATTATTATCTACACTCCTACCTGTTATTGCACTATAAATTGCAGTAGTCATACTTATTCCAGCAGAAGGACCATCTACAGGTATTCCCCCAGGAAAATTAACATGTATATCGTATTTTTTTGTATCTATGTTGTACATTCTCTCCAACACTGTAATTACATTATCAATAGAATTTCTTGCTGTGCTTTTTCGTTTTAATTTTCTACCCTTATCTCCTAATTCCTCTTCCTCAACAATACCTGTTATTTTTACTATTCCTTCTCTATCTCTTGCCTTTGTTGCTGTCGCCTCTATTTCCATTACAGATCCAACATTTGAACCATATACCGCAAGGCCATTTACATAACCAACCTTTGGTTTCGCACATATCTTTTTATTAGGCTTTGGTGAGTATTGTCCGTTCTCAATAACCCATTGTATTTCATTTATACTAACAGTATTTCTATTTTCATTAATTACAATTCCACAAGCTAATTGAACCAAATTTACAGCATCACGGCCATTATTAGCAAATATCCCAACCAGTTTTGCTGCTTCTTCGTCTATTGATATTCCAATTTTTTCTGCTGCATTCTTTGCAATTATTTCTATTTCATCTCCATCTAGAGCTCTAAAAAATATTTCTACACATCTAGACCTAATAGCTGGAACAATTTCTTCTGGACTTCTAGTTGTTGCACCTATTAATCTAAAGTCAGCAGGCAATCCTTCTTCAAATATCTCTTTAATATAAGATGGCATATTAGGATCTTCACTATTATAATATGCACTATCTAAAAATACTTTTCTATCTTCTAAAACTTTCAATAACTTATTCATTTCTATAGGATGTAATTCACCTATCTCATCAATAAATAGGACTCCTCCATGTGCTTTTGTAACTGCTCCAGGTTTTGGTTGTGGTACTCCTATAACACCTAATGGACCCGCCCCCTGATATATTGGATCATGAACTGATCCTATTAATGGATCCGCTATTCCTCTTTCATCAAATCTTATAGTTGTAGCATCAATTTCTACAAAAGAAGAAGCTGCCTTAAATGGTGAAGCTGGAATTAGTTTTGCCTCTTCTAATACAAGTCTTGCTGCTGCTGTTTTTCCTATTCCTGGAGGTCCATATATTATAACATGTTGAGGATTTGGACCACATATGGCTGCTTTTAAAGCCTTAATACCCTTTTCTTGACCAATTATATTTTCAAAATTTCTAGGTCTACTCTTTTCTGTTAAAGGCTCAGTCAAACATATACTTTTTAACTTTCTCAGCTTTTCAATTTCTTTAGTGTTCTCTTTATTAATTGTAATCTTAGATGATTTTTGTCCCTTTAATGCATTAAAGAAGTAAATTCCCATTACTATTGTAACTAATAGTTGTATTAGCATAATCAAAATCGCTACTGGTTCCATATCAATATTAGCCTACTTTATAAGCAAACTAATCTTCCCTCCCTTTACTAATTATTTAAGTCACAATAGTATTATTCACAATATATTGGATTAATATTCTATAACAAGAAAAAACTGCTGAATTTCAGCAGTTTTTATATTATGCAAGTTCAGGTGTTCTCTTTACACCCTTTTTACTATCTATTTTTAAAGGTTCTCTCTTTCCATTGTCTGCAATGATATATTCAGGAATCTTTGTATTTAAAGTTTCTTCATGAATTATAACTTTTTCTATTTCTTCACGTGAAGGAATCTCATACATTATTTCCTGCATTATATCTTCTATTATTGCTCTTAATCCCCTTGCTCCTGTGCTTCTCTTTATTGCTTCTTTAGCTATAGCTATAAGAGCATTTTCATCGAATTCAAGTCTAACATCATCAATTTCTAATAACTTTTGATACTGCTTCACTAATGCATTTTTAGGTTCACTTAATATTTTTACAAGAGCATCTTCATCTAAATTATCTAAAGTTACTATTACAGGAATTCTTCCTACAAACTCTGGAATTAATCCAAACTTCAGTAAATCACCAGGCATTATTTGCTTAAATAATTCTCCTAAGTCTTGTTTTTCCTTAGAAACCACTTCTGCACCAAATCCCATGGCTGATTTTTGAGTTCTCTTTGTTATAATTTTTTCTAACCCATCAAAAGCTCCACCACAAATAAATAATATATTAGATGTATTTATTTGGATAAACTCTTGATGTGGATGTTTTCTTCCTCCTTGTGGTGGTACTGAAGATACAGTTCCCTCAAGAATTTTAAGTAAAGCTTGCTGAACCCCTTCACCAGAAACATCTCTAGTTATAGATGGATTTTCGGACTTACGTGCAATCTTATCAATTTCGTCGATATATATAATGCCTCTTTCAGCTCTTTCTATATCATAATCAGAGTTTTGAATTAATTTTAATAATATATTTTCTACGTCCTCACCTACATATCCAGCTTCTGTAAGTGTTGTAGCATCTGCTATTGCAAAAGGTACATTTAACATTTTTGCTAGTGTTTGAGCTAATAAAGTTTTACCTGAACCAGTTGGTCCTAAAATAAGTATATTACTTTTTTGTAGTTCTATATCATTATCCATAACATTAGAATTTATTCTTTTATAATGATTATACACTGCTACAGACAAAGCCTTTTTAGCATCATCTTGCCCTACCACATATTGATCTAAATACTTTCTAATTTCTTTAGGTTTAGGTAATGTGCCCATGTCAATTTGGACATCCTCTTCTCTTTCGTCTACTATGATTTCAGAACAAAGCTCGATGCATTCATCACAAATATATACACCTGGACCTGCAATAAGTCTTCTTACTTGCTCTTCACTTTTTCCACAAAAAGAACATTTAAATTTTTTCTTTTCTTCATTTCTTGGCATGTTGACACCCCTTTAAAGCTATTTCTTTTTAACAATTACTTCATCTACTAATCCATATTCCTTAGCTTCATCCGCGGACATAAAATAATCTCTTTCAACATCTTGTTTTATTTTATCTAAAGGCTTGCCTGTTCTTTCACTTAATATTTCATTAAGAGTTTCTTTTATCTTTAATATTCTTTTAGCATGAATATCAATGTCAGTTGCTTGACCTTTAAATCCACCTAACGGCTGATGTATCATTATCTCACTGTTAGGAAGCGCATATCTTTTTCCCTTTTGTCCTGCTGCAAGTAGAAAAGCTCCCATAGATGCAGCCATTCCTACACAAATTGTAGAAACCTCTGGCTTTATATAGTTCATCGTATCATAAATTGCCATTCCAGAAGTTATTGAACCACCAGGGCTATTTATATATAGATATATATCCTTATCTGGATCCTCTGACTCTAAAAATAAAAGTTGTGCTACAATTAAACTAGCAGTAACATCATTTACTTCATCAGATAAAAAAATAATTCTTTCTTTTAATAATCTAGAATATATATCATAAGATCGCTCGCCCTTACCAGTTTGCTCTACAACCATTGGTATATAACTCATAATTACAACCTCCTTACTATTGTAAATATATTAGAATATTTACTATTATATCCTCATTAAAATTATTTTAACCTATTTTATTTAAAATAATTGCCAGTATATACTGGCAATTATTAATTAACTTAAATAGTTTTGCTATTTTCCATTATCATGTTCTTAATTTTTTCATTTACTATTTGAGTTCCAAGGTATTCTCTTTGAACTTGAACTAATCTATCAACAGTTTCTTCCATTTTCTCAGCTTCACCATACTTACTAGCAATCTCTGTAGCTTTTTCTCTTATCTCATCTTCTGATGCTTCAATTTTCTCAGCTTTAGCAATTTCACCTAATACTAATTCATTTTTAACATTTTTAGTTGCTATATCTTTCATTTGTTCTCTAAAGTCAGCTTCTGAAGTATTTGTAAACTTGAAGTAACTTTCTATATCTAAACCTTGATACTTTAATCTATTTTCTAAATCTTGTAGCATTCCATCTAATTCTCTATTTACCATAGCATCTGGAATTTCCACATTAGCATTAGCTACTACAGTTTCTATAACAGCCATTTCATATTCATTTATTGCTTTCAACTCGTTAGCTTTTACTAATTCTTCTCTTATATTGTTTCTAAGTTCCTCTAAAGTTTCAAATTCTGAAACCTCACTAGCAAATTCATCAGTTATTTCTGGTAATTCTTTTTTCTTAACTGATTTAACTGTTACCTCAAATTTAGCTGGTTTTCCATTTAAATCTTCTTTTCCATATTGTTCTGGGAAATTAACCTTTACGTCTTTAGACTCTCCAGCTGTTAATCCAATTAATTGATCTTCAAAGTTATCAATAAAGCTACCTGAACCAATTTCTAATTCGTAATCTTTAGCTTCTCCGCCTTCAAAAGCAACTTCATCTACATAACCTTTGAAGTCTATAACAGCTATATCACCTTTTTCAACAGCTCCCTCTTTAACTTCTACTCTTGTATTTTGAGCTTGTAATTCTTTTAATTTATTTTCTACATCCTCATCTGTAACTTCTACTACTTCTTTCTTTGCTTCTATTCCTTTATAAGCACCTAATTCAACTTCTGGTACTACTGGTACTGACGCAGTATATATAAATTCCTTACCTTCACCAATTTGAACAATATCAATTGATGGATAATCTACTGGATTTATATTATTTTCTGCTAATACTTCTGGATAAGTAGTTTCATATATGTAGTTTATAGCATCCTCATATAATGCACCTTCACCATAGTATTGTTTAATTATATTCATTGGAGCCTTACCTTTTCTAAATCCAGGCACATTGAATTTTTTCGCATTTTTTGCATAAGATTTTTTAACAGCTTCTGCAAATTTATCTGCTCCTATTGTTACTTCAAATTTAACAACGTTTTTTTCTAGCTTCTCCATTTTAACGTTCATTATTTCTTCCTCCTAATATTCCCAACTCTGTATTTCTTAAAATTATAACATAAATTTAGTAAAGTAAATAGTACATTTAATTATTTAACTGTTAGTCAGATACATCATCATTCTCTAAATTTATGATAATAAATTAAATATTACCTAATAAATTATACAATAATACTATTATTATGTACAATACTTTTTCCCATGATATATTTATTCAACTATTTTACCATCTTTATCCACAACTATTTCCTTATTGTCTAAAGATATAGTAAGACCCTTATCTGTTATTTGTCCCACTTCAAAAGTTTTTCCTTTTACATTATAAAATCCTCTATGGGTATTACTCTCCATATTATATATCCACAAATACTTATCATCACTGTTATTTATCCAAGGCAAGCTACTAGAATATGCAATATGTGTATTGTCAATAAATTGTGCACTTTCAACCCATTTATAAGAAGGATTATATTTTAATACGTTTTCCTTGTTAAATACTTCATTAGTAGTTGATACGTACTGTTCATTGGTAATATTTATTAGTTTCTCGTTACTATTTAAAATATACATATCTTGAGCTTCTTTGTCTAAAATTAAAATCATTTCTTGTGATGGGGCTATACTACATTTAACTTGTGAATCTGAATCAATTGTGTTGATTTTCTTAACTTGATCTTTTTCTTCATAATTAATAGTAACTTTTTTTCCTGATTTAAGAACTACATCTGAATAGGTTTTAGTAGACTTTTCCTCTACAACACTTTCCTCTTCAGAATTTTCTTCAGTTTTATTCTTATTTTCTTCTGATTTATAGTTATTTTCCTCTGTACTTTCTTTAATAAAAAAATTTTTTATAGCCACTATTCCTTCTCTATTAGTAAAAACTAATCCAGTTATCCCAATAACCATTATTATAATTAAAAATATAATCATATATTTTATACGCCTCAGCTTTAACTGTCTGCGATAATCCTTACTAAACATACTTGGCTTTTTCCTCACAGCTTTTACCTCCATAGTTAACTTTATTATTTCACTATACATTTTGATTAATAATTATATTCTCATAACTTATTATAACTCAACTTATTATAAATTAACATTTTTTTATACCAAATCAATTTAAATTTACAATTAATTTATTTAATTATATTAACCAACTTTATTTTTTGTTTTATGTTTCCATTTATTATTGCTTTATTACTTTAATATATGAAATTGCATTTTACAACAAATTAACTTCTCTCTGTTTCAAAATTTCATTTAAACTGTTATATTCATCTTCAAATTAACCTTTAATGAAAATTGTTAAATGTCTTCTTGCAATTATTTTTTTCACTAAATTTCGCAAATTTAATCCTTTACTTGTTTGAATTTTCTGAATTTTTAATCTTTTATCCCTATTAAAAAAACTGTTGTTTTTCATCTGTTATAGTTGTACAATTATAACAGATGGAGATAAAATTAAATTTAAATTTAAATTATTATTTAATAATTTTAGTACATAAAACAAATGTTTTATACTTTAATTTTATTAAAAATTATTTTTTAGGAGGATTATATATGTTTACTCAATGGAATGGCTTTAAGGGCAAAACTTGGAAAAAGGAAGTTAATGTAAGAGACTTCATTCAAACTAACTATACTCCATATGAAGGTGATGCATCATTTTTAACAGATGCTACAGAAGCTACAAACAAATTGTGGAATGAAGTAAGCGAATTATTTAAAAAAGAAATAGAAAACGGTGGCGTTTTAGATGTTGATACTAAAACCATATCTAAGATAGATGCATATAACCCAGGGTATATAGATAAGAATCTTGAAAAAATTGTTGGTGTTCAAACTGACGCTCCACTTAAAAGAGCTGTTATGCCTCAAGGTGGAATAAGAATGGCTGAAACCGCAGCTAAATCTTATGGATACGAAATTGACCCTTTGATTTCTGAAATATTCTCAAAACATCGTAAAACTCATAATCAAGGAGTTTTTGATGCTTATACAGATGAAATGAAATTAGCTAGAAAGTATGGTATAGTAACAGGTTTACCAGATGCTTATGGAAGAGGTAGAATCATAGGTGACTATAGAAGAGTTGCTTTATATGGTATAGATAGATTAATAGAAGATAAAATTCAACAAAAGAAAAGTTTAGAAGTTAGCACTATAGATGCTGATGTTATTCAATTAAGAGAAGAATTATCTGATCAGATAGTGGCTCTTAACGAGTTAAAAGCAATGGCAGCTAGTTATGGATTTGATATATCAGTTCCTGCTAAAAATGCTCAAGAAGCTATTCAATGGTTATATTTTGGGTATCTTGGTGCAATAAAACAACAAAATGGTGCTGCTATGTCTCTTGGTAGAACTTCTACTTTCATTGATATATATATTCAAAGAGATATCGATAATGGCATTCTTACTGAAGAAGATGCTCAAGAAATGGTAGATCACTTTGTAATGAAGTTAAGATTAGTAAAGTTTTTAAGAACTTCTGATTATAACAACCTATTCTCCGGAGATCCAACTTGGGTTACTGAAGTAATAGGTGGTATGGGATTAGATGGAAGAACATTAGTAACTAAAAACTCTTTCAGAATGCTTAATACATTATATACATTAGGAGCATCACCTGAGCCAAACTTAACTGTACTATGGTCAACAAGATTACCTCAAGGATTTAAAGATTTCTGTTCAAAAGTATCTATTGATACAAGCTCTGTTCAGTATGAAAATGACGATTTAATGACAACTTATTGGGGTGATGACTACGCTATAGCTTGTTGTGTATCAGCTATGAAAGTTGGTAAACAAATGCAATTCTTTGGAGCTAGAGTAAACTTAGCTAAGACTTTATTATACACTATAAATGGTGGTGTAGATGAAAAATCTGGAGTACAAGTTGCTCCTAAGATGGAAAAAATCACTTCTGAATACTTAAGCTATGATGAAGTTATAGAAAAATTCGATGTTATGGTAGAATGGTTAGCTAAACTTTATGTTAACACATTGAATGTTATTCACTATATGCATGATAAATACTCTTATGAATCTTTACAAATGGCTTTACATGATAGAGATGTATTTAGAACAATGGCATGTGGTATAGCTGGACTTTCAGTATGTGCAGACTCTTTATCTGCAATTAAATATGCTAAAGTTAAGCCTATTAGAAATGAACAAGGAATAGCAGTAGACTTCGAAATCCAAGGTGACTTCCCTAAATACGGAAATGATGATGATAGAGTTGATGATATCGCAGTATACTTAGTTGAAACTATGATGAATAAGGTTAAAAAGAACAAAACATACAGAAATGCATATCACACTCAATCAGTGCTTACTATAACTTCAAACGTAGTTTATGGTAAAAAAACTGGTTCAACACCTTGCGGACGAAAAGCTGGTGAGCCATTTGCTCCTGGTGCTAATCCTATGCACGGAAGAGATAGTAGCGGTTCTTTAGCATCTCTAAACTCTGTAGCTAAATTACCATATGAATATTCTCAAGATGGTATTTCTAATACTTTCTCAATTATTCCAGATGCTTTAGGAAAATGCTCTGAAAACAGAATATCAAACTTAAGTAACTTATTAGATGGATACTTCGGACAAAATGCTCATCACTTAAATGTAAATGTATTTAATAGAGAAACTTTATTAGATGCTATGGATCATCCAGAAAAATATCCTCAGTTGACTGTAAGAGTTTCTGGATATGCTGTTAACTTTATTAAACTAACAAGAGAACAACAATTAGATGTTGTTAACAGAACTTTCCACGCATCAATGTAATCTGAATAAAAAGAATTGATTATAACAACATAGTAGAGATGTCTTAGTTAGATATCTCTACTATATTTAGTATTTTTAAAGAAACTTAAATTAATTTTATAGAGAAATTATAGAATTTATTTTTTGTATAAAGTTAATTATGTTATTTAGTTTAAATTGCAAGGAGGCTTTATAATGAAAACTGGTAGAATTCACTCAATAGAAAGCATGGGCCTAGTTGATGGTCCTGGTATAAGAACTGTAGTATTTTTTCAAGGATGCAAATTAAGGTGTGCTTATTGCCACAATCCAGATACTTGGAACTTAAAAGATGGTAAGGAAGTCACTTCTGAAGAAATTATAAATAAAATCATAAGATTTAAACCATATTTTCAACCTTCTGGAGGTGGTATAACATTCTCTGGTGGAGACCCTCTTGTTCAACCTGAATTTTTATTAGAATTATTAAAAAAATGCAAAGAATTAGGTATTCATACAGCTATTGATACCGCCGGCTATGGACATGGTGACTATGATGAAATATTAAAGTATACTGATCTAGTTTTATTAGATGTAAAACATATTAATAGTGATGGATATGTAACTCTTACTGGTAGGGATACACGAGATGTTAACTTATTCTTGTCAGCTCTTAGAAAATCTAAAGCTCGTGTATGGGTTAGGCATGTGGTAGTTCCTGGTTATACAGATACTTTAGAGCATATGGATAAAATAGCTAGTATAATAAATGAAGAAATTCCTAATGTAGATAAAATAGAATTATTACCTTATCATCTTTTAGGTGTAAATAAGTATGAGAGTTTAAGTATAGACTATAGGCTAGATGGTGTAAATCAAATGGATAAAGAAACTTGTAGTCAACTTCAAGATTATTTAATATCTAAAGTTCAACAGATTAAAAGGAGTAAAATTTCTTAACCTGTTAATGCTTTTACATTTTTTTCCACATAATCCCCAAGTTTATCCACAGGTTAGTAATAAATTATAATTTAAATCATATACTTATAAGTTATACAATTCTATTTACTAACCATCTCTTTTATGAGATAATTACTAATACATTATAATATGTATAATATTCAAAAAATATATTTATATAAATTTTATTCAAGGGGGAAATAGTATGAGAAATAATGCTATAGAATTTGAAAAATATATAGAAGAACATAGACTTCCATTAAACAAAGGACTCAATGTAGATGAATTTACCATCTTTTCATTTCCTGAAAAGATCACTATAAACGGAGTTACTAAACCAGTTCTGGGAGGTGGCCAAGATAGAAGAGCTGTTATATCATTAAGAGATGATGATACATTAGCTGACATCTTCTGCTTTAATATAGCCTCTATATCTAAAGCTCAAGATAAATATAAGTTATATGCTTTATTCAATGAATTAAACTCTACATATAAATATGTATCCTTTTATGAGGATAATGAAATTATAAGTGCAAAAGTATCCCTACCATTTAATGATAACTTTGATGCAGATTTAGTTTTCCAAATGCTTTCTATAATATTTAGAGCTGTAGATGAAGAATACCCTAAAATTCTTTCTACCTTGCACAACTAAATAATCTAGAAAACTAACATGCTAGTTTTAATTTTCTAGCATGTATTTTTTTAATCATTTATGTTATGGTATATAATGACATTAGCTTAATTATAGTTAAATAAATCTCAAAGTCTTCATTATTCTAAATTTTAAATTAGAGGAGGAAAAAATGAATAAAAATAAAAATTTTACTAAAATAATACAAATTCTTTTAATAATAAATTTAATTCTATTGGCTATAGGACTCTTCAGTAAAATGAATTTTGTACTATCTCCTATAACTACAATTCTTAATGCTATGTTTATACCTATAGTTTTAGCAATTTTTCTTTACTATCTAGTGAGACCCGTGAAAAGGTTTCTTCAAAACAGGAAATTATCAAGTGGAATAGCTACAGCCCTTTCAATACTATTGATAATTGTATTAATTGTATATATGCTTATATATTCTTCATCGATAATAGCTACTCAAGGTGAAAGTTTAACCATAGCTATTATTGAATCCGTACAGAACTTAGCAGATAAATATAGCTACTTATTTCCACAAATTAATGAATTTTTAAATATTGGTGAATTACTTCAAAAAGCCGCTAACTATTTAGTAAATTCTTTTACAGACATAAGTAAAAACATATATGTATTTGCTAGTTCTATAGGTAATTTTGTAGCTCAGATGATTTTAATACCAATAATAATGTTTTATATACTTAAAGATGACAAAAAAATATATAATACTTTCACTTCCTTTCTTCCAAGAAAATTTAAAAGTATTATATTGAAAATACTCCATGAAATTGATACAGTATTAAAACAATACATTACTTCACAGATTATGGTTGCTTGTGTCATCGGAGTTCTTATGTTTATAGGTTATGTAATCATCGGAATGCCTAATGCTCTTGTTCTATCTCTATTTTCTCTTATAACTGCCTTTATTCCTTTCTTAGGTGTAATACTGGGAATTATTCCAGCTATCCTTATATCCTTAAGTATGGGCTTTGGTATGGTACTTAAAATAATAATTCTTACAGTTATTGTTCAGCAGTTAGAAGGCAATGTTATAACCCCTAATATCACTGGTAACCAACTGAATATGCATCCACTGACAACTATTTTAGTAGTTACCATAAGTGTATACTTTGGAGGTTTCTTCGCAGCCTTCCTTGCAGTTCCTATATATAACATTGTTAAAATTCTTGTTAAGAATTTATATTGTTATTTGATAAATAAACATAATACGGAAATTACAGTTGAAAAATAACTTTCAATATTAAAATAAGCACTATTGATTTAACTCATTAGTGCTTATTTTTTACTTTTTTACTCTATCATTTCCTATAATATTGTTGTTCCTGAGTAAATTTCATCATTAATCATAAATTAATAATAAAATAAAAAAATACCAACGATTTCATCTACTGAAATCGTCGATATCACTACATTCATGGTACACCCAACAGGATTTGAACCTGCCACCGATGGATTCGAAGTCCAGCGCTCTATCCAGCTGAGCTATGGGTGCAAAAATAAAATATGAATTCCTTATAAAACACCTTCTCAAAAAATAAAAAATGGAGCGGGTGAAGGGAATCGAACCCTCGTAACTAGCTTGGAAGGCTAGCACTCTACCATTGAGTTACACCCGCACATATTTAATTTAAAGTGGTCGGGGTGACAGGGATTGAACCTGCGACCTCATGGTCCCAAACCACGCGCGCTCCCATCTGCGCCACACCCCGATATATGGTGCGTCTTAAGGGATTCGAACCCCTGGCCCACGCCTTAGAAGGGCGTTGCTCTATCCAGCTGAGCTAAAGACGCATATTTTGGAGCGGGTGAAGGGAATCGAACCCTCGTAACTAGCTTGGAAGGCTAGCACTCTACCATTGAGTTACACCCGCATTTGGAGCGGAAGACGAGATTCGAACTCGCGACGTTCA